>JAABUW010007698.1_pt1 | contig 12870 bp, 10 predicted proteins | sample 5560081 | NCBI WGS metagenome assembly JAABUW01 (sample SAMN10711882, study PRJNA513363) | rock metagenome | isolation source: Antarctica rocks | place: Antarctica: Victoria Land, Knobhead sud
GCTCAGAATCTGCCCCACGAGCAAACCGAGCGGCCTTTCAACTCGATTCCATTGAGTACGGTGGTCGTCGAGACGCCTGCTCTAGCTGATGATTTCAACGATGCTCATGTTGTCGTCACGAAGGAGGATAAGGTAATAAGAGAAGTATAGCAAGTCTTGCCGACCATTTCGCATCAGTGTAGATACTGCGTGGAGTGAGCGCAGTATGAGAGTTGCTCCGTCCGCTCACTATTAAAGCGGACTGCATGCAGTCTTGGATTGATTTTTGTCAATGGTCTCCTAATGAATATCGATAATGACTATGGTTGGTTATCGTTAGTTAGCATAGCTCGTACCTCATACTGGGGTTCATAGAGAGTAGTTCTATCTTATTATTGGATTTTACGTTAGCATGGCAGAGAAGATCTGACATATTAAAAAACCAATTGTTGAGCTCTGGGCTGTTTTTTATACGATCATCTTTACGCCGCGCAACCGGTTGGTCTTGAACCCAACCCAGTCGCAGACTTGGGTGACGGGACTTACAACCCAACCCACTGAATCTAGTAATGAGTTGGGTTTTGAACGAGGGTGCTGAGGCATATTGAGCGCTTGGTTATGAGATATATTTAAAGCACCGGTTAAAGCACTGGTTGAAGGAAGGTTGGGAGCATTTTCAGAGTTACGTTGAGAGGAGTATAAAAAGGACTGTTAGATACGTGTTGCGAATCTGACTGATAAGTTTTTGAAACTTGTATAGAGATTGATATGGAGCCTGGAGGTTGGCATGGAGGCTTATAGGGAATCATATCAATAGAGACCTGCCTGAGTAGTGCTCGGGGCAGGTGTCTGTTATCCTGGCAGCCGTCACATATGTACTACTGTATTGATTTTAGAGCAAAACGATTTGAATATAATCTAACTTGAAAAGTCACTAAATCAACTATAAAAAACATCTCACTAGCTGTGAACAGTAAGAGGATCATCTTGGCTAGCAATTAGTGGCTGTTTGTACTGCGTAATTACTGTAATAATTACCTTACAGTAATCACTGGCTCGGCTACAGAGTACAGATGGTATCACAGATTGTCTTTATCGATTAGACAACCACCACCCCTACTTCACCAGCTTCCTTCCAGCGTACGGAGTATTCGTGAAGCCATTATAAAAATATGCGATCTTTGTTCACACCATATTTACTACCGGGTCTGTTGTAGCTTAATATTGTTACTATCTTGTTTCCCCCCCCCATATTGAGACTTCCAATAGTATCCGTTCGTCGTACGTGGGCGCTGTCTGTCAACTGGACACCAAGTCTGGAGAACAACTGGGAAACCCACACCTTATCATGGCTACTGTAACGGCAAGTCGGTCAACGCCTATTGGACTCCAGCCTACCCCGGTATCGAACACTGTCGATTCGCATCCATTTACTTGCAATACTTGTCAAGTGGCGTTCAGATCAAGTGAACTCCAACGAGGGCACATGCGCAGTGACTGGCAGTGAGTGTTCCTTTACGACTATCTAGTTATGCCATTTCTCTGACCTGCTGCAAGCCGATATAACCTAAAGCGAAGGGTCGCTTCTTTACCTCCTCTCTCATCCGAAATCTTCGCAGAAAAAGTCTTGACAGCTCAAGCATCTTCCTCTGCCGAAGCTGCCAAAGCATCTTTCGAAAAACTGTGCATAGCATGCCAAAAAACTTATTACAGCGAGAACGCTTACCAGAACCATCTTGGCAGTCAGAAGCATCGGTTGCGGATATCGGCATTGCAAGGTGGTGGTAGGGCTGCCGTTGATGACGAAACAAGCTCGGTCTTAAGCTCTACAATATCGCTGGGTGAGCCAGTAAATTTGGCTCCAACAGAAACAATTGATCCCGAGGCAGAAGCGGAGTTTTCGAAGGTAGTAAATGGCATCAAGGAGACAAAAATCGAGGATAACGAACCAGTCTCATCTCGGCCCTCAAGGCCTCACCACTCTGCGGCCGAAGACCGCTCCGAACATCTAATATCGCAGCCAGTCGTGATAAACAGCGCTACGCCGGGCACAGATTCAGGATTTCCTTCTAGTAAGGTGCCCTTGAACCGGTGCTTATTCTGCAACTACGATTCGCCATCTTTGAAACTTAGTGTCATGCATATGACCAAATTCCACGGTCTGTTTATTCCTGAGCAGCCCTACTTGGTTGACCTCGAGGGTCTCATAAGTTATCTACACCAGAAGATAAACGTGCTTCACGAATGTCTATATTGTCACAAGCTCAAGGGATCAATGAGCGGTATACAAACTCACATGAGAGACAAAGGACATTGCATGATAGCATTTGATTCGGAGGAGGAGATGATCGAAGTGGGTCAATTCTATGATTTCAGAAGTTCGTACTCGGACCACGGAGACGATGACGAAGACAACGATGAATTGGAGGATGTCAAGGAAGACTCCCCTGGAGTTGTCAAACTTGCGCCAAAGGGCTCAAGGGCTCTCAAAACGGTTATCAGTAGCTCTAATGGTGACGAGGAGATGCACGAAGGCGATGAAAATGCCGAAGGCTGGGAAACTGACAGCTCAGCTTCTTCATTGGATTCTGCAGACTTGACTGCTGTGCCTATAGATCACTCACACGCTTTTCAAAGGCTTCCTCTCCATCGACACCATTCCCTTACCGATCCGAGACCGCACCGTACAGTTGACGGATTTCACTCTCATGCTCACGCTCATCATGCAGTCTTTCGATCAGAATACGAACTCCATCTACCGTCGGGCCGTACGGCTGGCCACCGTTCTCTTTCGCGATATTACCGACAGAACCTGCACAGTTATCCTACACCTGCCGAGCGGATCGAAACTCGTATGCTTCGAAACACCGTCCACGGCTCTGATGATGAGATGGCGGTGGATTCGGATGATCGACGCCGAGCGCTAACAACTCGTGGAAACGGCGGAACAGGTATGCTTGGCGTCACTGATGCTAAAAAACGAGAGATTCAAGCGGTGGAGAAAAGAGAGCGTAAGCGTGAGCATAGGGCACGAAAGCAATTCGAATGGGGAGTGAACAAGCAGAGTAACAGCCAGAAGCATTTTCGAGATCCACTATTGCAGTGATCGGAAAGCTGGACAATCTCGCTTTGTTGGGCATGTTTTCGGATACTCTTTCGATCACTGCACTCGCCTATTGCTGCACTTTCAGGTGTTTATGCAACGTCTTAATCTTAGAATAGCATAAGGTATGTAGGCTTCCGGCAGGATTACAGACTTAGAGGAGTTGCAACCAAACCATCTCACCGAAGCCGAGTGATATGCATTCGACATTGCCTATGGAATCCAGCGAAGAAAATCTGCAGGTTGCACGATTATTACACCAGGCCGACTATCTGGTAAATAACAATTGTGTACAAGCGTACGCCGTACCAATATGGTAGTCCTCCAATTCTTCCGGTTCCTCATGTAGCAGGTTATTCTAAATACGAACCAAGTAAAGAGCTATATATGACTTAAATGAGAGTCCAACGATTTGGTTCTTCGTTTAGCCTTTTTGGAATGAAGCTTTGTGGTTGCTTGACAACCAACTCAAGGACACATGTAACCTTGCACGTGACCTCGAGAATTAGTGCCGGTCACTTTTGCGACTAAGGTACATCGCGTACTTGGTGGTTCAATCTCATAAAACATTCATCTATGCTAAGGTACCGTTCTTCCTGCCTAGCTCGCCTTGACATATTCCAACCTGGATAGGTACTAGGTACTCGTACACTCCTTTCTGAGCATGTGACAACTTAACTCTTCCACTGCTTGGCTCCCAGCCGTTGGCTGTAAGAATGGCTGAGGAGCGCATATTTTCAGCAGTTTTTCCTGCGTCAATTGGGCGCAAAGCTTCTACTACTAGGTCACGTAATTCTTCTATGTCACAAGATCAGAACTCCGATATCAAGGTTTTCTTGAAAAAGCAAGCTTCATTCATATTAGGCTTGGAGGAGCGAACCGAAGCTCAAGATGCGTCAGCATCTATTGGGGAGGCGCAGAGAAGAACACAGAAAGTTATGAAAAGCCTACAAGAAATGGGGTTGGGGGGTAATCAAGCTCAGCGTTTATTCGCCGAAGTAATGAGCGAAATCCTCACGACCTATATAAATAAAACCTATGCTGGACAGTGGAATTCGCCATCTACGATCGCAGAGCAGCTACGGGACTGGGTAGAGAACCACTTTGCCCGCTTAGTGGTTGAAATACTCTCATGCTTGAAAGAGATCCAGTCTGATGCTGAAGCTGATCAACATACGAAGGTCACACATGCAGATGTCGAGAGATGGCAAGAGATGGGACTCAATAGACTGGGAGCATTGCGCACAAAAGAGTTGTTTGAAATCATTGTGGATTGGGATAACGGTAGCAGAGGTGCTGTTGAGGATCTCAAGCGTTACGTGACAAATACCACTTCAAGAATTTCTCTTACCAATTCCTTTTCAAACGTACTATCCCATCGCCTCCTTCATCCCGGGGCTTCTACAACCGAAATCCTTCAATTTTATATCTCGTTGATCCGCGCATTTGCCGTCCTCGATCCAAAAGGGGTCCTTTTGGATCGTGTAGCTCGCCCTATCCGGCGTTATCTTCGGGAACGAGATGACACTGTCAACATAGTTGTTGGCGGTCTTTTGGCTGATCCCGACGATGAATCGAGTGCAGCTGATGTCCTGGTTGAATTGGCAACAGAGCTGAACAAGACCGCAGGTCTCACAGGGGAAGATGACATGGACGACGGAGACCTTGATTGGGACGACATGTCCTGGATGCCCGACCCTGTAGACGCTGGACCCGGTACGACTGCATCATCTTTGAAGTGATTTACCATCTAACGGTTCACAGAGTACAAGAAGTCAAAGAACTCAGACATAATAGGTTCCCTCATTAGTCTGTTTGAATCAAGGGATATCTTCGTCAAAGAATTTCAGAAAATCTTAGGAGAGCGATTATTGAAGAAAGAATATGACTTCGACAAAGAAGTGAGATACCGTTTCGAAACCATGCTACTGTAAGACTGATTCATCGTATCTAGATTCGAGTCCTCGAGCTTCTGAAGCTACGGTTTGGCGAAGCAGCACTCCAATCGTGTGAGGTCATGTTACGAGACATTCTTGACTCCCGTCGTGTCGACATGGTTATTCGCAATGATCAGAAGCTTGCAGCTGACGCCACATCAGATCTAGCTCCAGAAATCCATACCAAGATACTCTCTCACCTCTTCTGGCCTTCCTTGCATTCGGAGACTTTCTTCATCCCGCCGGAAATTCTGTCTTTGCAGGACCGTTATTCAAAGGGGTTTGAAATCCTAAAGCAATCTCGAAAATTAACCTGGCTACATGCCCTCGGCCAAGTCACTGTCGACATCGACCTTGACGACCGCACAGTCACGGAAGAAGTGCAAACCTGGCAAGCAAGTGTCATCTATGCCTTCCAGAACCCCGAAAGCAGTGCACCCACTCCCATGGCCAAAACTGTCCAAGAGCTAATGCAAAATCTGGAAATGGACGAGTCTTTGGTCCGCAACGCCCTAACATTCTGGGTCGGCAAACTCGTGCTCGAGGAATCCGCTTCAGATACGTACCGCGTCCTCGAGACACTCTCCGACTCCGAAGTTGGCCGTGACGGCACCGCTCAAGCGGCGATTGCTGCAGCCGCTGAAGCTGTCACGTCGGCTGCTGCGCCAGCAGTACGCACCGAAGAAGTTGCACAGGAGAGGATGGAAGTATATTGGCAATACGTGACGGGCATGCTAACGAATCAGGGGCCAATGCCGTTGCAGAGTATCGTTATGATGTTGAAGATGCTGGTCGAGGGAGGCTTCCCGTTCAAGAACGAGGAATTAAAGGAGTTTCTGGAGCGGAGAGTACAGGAGGGAAAATTGGAGGTGGTGGGGGGGAACTACAAGATTAAACACTGAGTTTTCGTTGTTCTGAGATACCCATTGCGGACCTACAGTGCGTTGCATTGGCATGGGCGTTAAAGACGTTTGAAGATACTTTTGAGAGCATCGAGCTGTTCTGGTAAGATGGCTAAGGAATGCTGTAGAAGCTTTTCATAATGAAGAAATAAAGGAAACAAGTGAAGAACGTCGTGTTGCCTTCCAGTTGTTATCTTACTCTAGGGTGGTTCAAGTAGCACCATCGGAATACTCGGCTAAGCCATAGGGCTGGTTCCATTTTCTCATGACTGGCTTCGCTTGGCTTGATTTCGAGTACATCACCATTATGTGCTTATTAAGGCTCACTACGTTCCTACTACGCAAGTCTGGCCGCCACATATTACATGAGACCTACGCGAAATTGGTTGAGAGCGCCAGCCGAGTCCAAACTCTTCGTTTGTAGTTACGTTGCGCGTTCACCGCTCCTAGATGCCCAGCAGACCTATGGAGTCGTCTATAGATGGAGGAGATCTTTGAGCAAGCGTTAGACTCCACATATCCTGTCTCAAGTGTGGAGATATCTCAGGTCCTGCAACAACCAAGCTCACGTCTGAACCAAGACAACGGAATCTCAAGTAACGATGACTGCGGAAAGCCCTCTGTTTTACCAAAAACCTCCAATGAGCCAATTAGCAGTGGATAAGACTTGCCATGTACTGGGGCCACAGCACCAGAACAACATGCTCTCACCAAAGAGATTCCGACCACTGAAGAAACACCTGGGAATAGTGAGATGGCTGGATATGCTTCAGAGCTCGTAGCGAAATACGAAGATAATACTGGTTGGTTTTGTAGTGAAAAATATTTCAAAGACCTCGTACAAGAGTTTACGGGCATTGAAGAACTTCCCACTGTTGATCTAGCGGACGACTATCTCAACCCTTCTTCGAGTCGCAAGACTACCCCCCTTTATAGCCTTGCTTACGGAAATTTACATTTGACGCCTAAGGACGTTATGAGTGATCAGGGCGATACTTTGAGCTTGAGGGTTTCATTCAATATAATCATGAGCCACCTGAGGTCAGGAATAAGGAATGAAATGGCGGATATTCTCGAAACACATACTACTTCACGAGAACAACTATCTCGAATCCAAAGCTTGTTGAAAGATATTCGTAAGTTCAAGAATAAGGTCGAAATTGCCTGTTTTTATCAGATCTTGCACTCTTCCAGTCTGACTATAGAAGTATAGATTCCATCAGTGGTAAAGATGTACTCGTACTCCGGGATGAAGAAGCGCAGATCGTGCAGAAGCTACTAGACGAACACAGAGAGCAACACCCTGCAAATCGAGGCTCTGTCGAGAGCATATCTTCTAGAGAATCGGGTATACTAACAGCTAACTAGAGGGGGAAACGCCGAAGACGTGCGCTAGGGGGGGTCACAACAGACATATATCGGAGAAATGCTCGCCTCGATCTTTTGGAACGCCGATCAGGTTTCAAAACGCGTTTCCTTACTGCAATAATGGGAGGCCTTGCCCTTGTTGTTCCAATGCTTATCATGGCCATTCACCCACTTCGCGAGAAAACTCTAATCACCGCAAGCCTTGCCGTATTTTTGTTCGCCCTTGGTCTTGCGTGGAAATCGTCAGCGCAGCGACAAGAAATACTAGCTGTTACTGCTGCTTATGCGGCAGTGATGGTGGTATTTGTGGGGATTAGTGGGCCTTAAGAAGGTATAGTTCTGTCTGCAAGGGAAGAGTTCTAAATACAATTCAAGATATTCTTCGCCTCGTGCCGTTGGAATGTCCCCAGCATCTAAAAATGTGTTGAAGTACGAGCTCGAAAGAAAATACGGATGGAATAATCTTCTTGATATGTGGACTGGGATAAGCGCGAGATGTCACTGGTCAACATATTTCCAGATCCGCTCTTTCTCCGAGACCTATAAAACCCGACTGGATCAACCGTCGATAGCAAAGTCACTCTATACAGACTTCCTCTCTTTCGGCTAGCCCAGAAACCCAGCTTGAAAAATCAGGACAAAAATTCATCACTCCAGCACCTTTCTCCCTTTGACACCAACAAATTATACTCCATCATAGACCGACTATACATCACACTTTGGGCATTGTTGCTTCCCCCAAAGCTGTTTTCTTCAAGTAGAAATATACAATGGAAAACAGTTACTTCTGGAAAATATCTATGCCCGCAGAGACAACCCCTGACCCCAAAGACCCCAAAGTTCCTTATTTTCTTCATCCCCACTACCTCTTTATGCACATGATCTATAAAACTCTATCATTTATTTAGTCTCAACAACGATCCCTCTACCAATTGTTCCTTCCAAGGGCAATACCTTTCTAGATCATTCAAACAAAGACGCGGCAAACCGAGCTTCTACGAACAAAAATTGCTCTATAGCCGCTTACCCTTATAACCAGATCGGGAGGCGAATAGCGAACGGGGGTTTAAAGTCCAGTACAGAGTACGATAGTGAAGAGTATTGGAGGGGTTGCGTATCCATATATTCATCCACACATACCAATTCCAAGCACATCTCAAACAACTTCCTCAACCCCCCCCCCCCCCACGCATCCTCCCCCCTGCCTCTCCCAACAAACAATGCAATCCCGAACAAAATCCTAATCTTCCTCTCTCCTAATCCCACCACAACCTATTACCTCAACCTCAAACCTCTCCCCCAGTCTTCGTAATACTCTAAGACCCCACCAACAAAGCCTCTTTCCAATCAACGCATTCTTCTAAATCGGTTTCCAACCGACTACCCCCTTCCCTCCCCTTGAAGTAGCAATTCACCTTGACATTAGAGATTCATATCACGAGAGAGTTCTGCGGAAAAGTAGTACGGAATAAAAGTCGTGTGCAAGCTGGCCAAAAAATTTTGGGTGTAAGAAAAGATGGGGGCGATTGAAATGCACTTTTTGGGGTTTGGGAGAAGGGAGAAGGGAGAAGGGAGAAGGGAGAAGGGGGAGGAGAGTGGATAAGAGAATCCAAGTCTGTCGGGTATGGCTTGGAGGCATGGAAAAATTGGGCGTTGGAAAGAGAAGGTGATCCAGAAGGAGCTGCTTGATGATTTGCTTTCGTAGAATGACTATTTGGTTGCGAGAAAACGATTACGTTTTTTCCAAGTGGGAGAAACTCCAAGCAAGATGGTGAGAGTATCAACGCCATCCCTGTTTTTTGCTTCTTCTTCTTCCCCCTCACACGTTGAAATGACGCCTCTAGTGCCATCACTCTGCTACCTTGCTGCACGCCCGTCTCGAACCTTCCAAACGCACCAGCTCCCCTCCCCACCACCACCCGCCTACCCCTCCCCATCACTTACACCTCTTCTCAACAATCCCGACCCCATGCTCCTCATACTCCTTCCTCGAAATCCACGTCTGATGAAACGTCCCCAAACTCGCCATAATACTCCCGCCAATCCAGCTCGCAAACCGCCTTTCATACGTATTTCCCGGAGCCGAAATCCGGACCCGAGTGCCGGGGTACATCATCGTAAGTTCCTGGTTCAGGCGCTCCGTAAAACCATACAGCAGACTTGTGCCCCCCGTTACCACAACGTTTTGCAAGAGGTGCGGCCGCACGTCCACGTCGACTTGGTTCAGGGAGTGCTGGATTAGGGCGGGGAGGGTTTGAGAGGGGGGGGGGGAGGGGGTTTGGGGGTCCGTGAGGGCCATTTTGGCGTCGAAGATGCCTTCGGCGGCGCGGTATCGCTCGGCGCCGAACATTTGGTTCCAGCCGTCGGGCATTTCGAAGGGGCGGCCTGGGTAGGTTTTTGCTAAATCCAGATTTGTACCCCCTTGTTGCGTATGTCCCGATAGTCTACCAGGGCCTGGCCACACTTGCACAACTGACTCTTTGAACTCAGTCAATATACGTTCTTCTTGTAAATTGCGGAAGGAATTAGCGGGAGCGGTATCGGAGGGAAACGTGCGGTATGTGGCGTTCGGGGGCAGGCCGGCGTCCACGGGTGTTTTTTTGGTAACGAGGTAGTGGGGTGTTAAGGGGATTGACGGAGAGGAAGTGGAGAAGAGGAGTCGGAGTTGGGAGGAGAGGAAATTACCCGCGAGGGGGGAGCGAACGACGCCCTTTTTCAGGATGAGGCCGTCGTGAACGGGAGTGATGGAGATGGACGATGCGCCCATGTCAATGACAAGCGCCATAGGTTTGCCGGCGGAGAAGCTGGGTGGGGATTAGCGTCCTGAAACTGAGTGGTATACGGAGCACATACGCTGCTAAGACACCGTTTCGTGCGAGCCAGTAGGCGGGGCAACCCCAGCTCTCCATAGCTATCTCGATGCCCTTTTCTCTACCTTTGCCAGTGTTCCAGCCGGTTTCCGTCATCAACAAGGGGTTTTCCTCGAGTGGCTTTTCTTGATCTTCCATGCCCTCCATCTCCGCGTCCATATCTTCATGTTTGTCATTAAGTCCGTTAGTTAAAGGGTTCCCTGGCTTCGTGTTCGTAAGTCGTGATGTGATGGCGTATTCCCATAAACTCGTCGCGGCGTCCCAATCTTCGACCGTGCCGTCGGTGGACATAGGATTGCCTATCGAGATGTTTGCCAGAGGAGTGTGTATTGAATTATCACCAAACAAGTATTTGCGATCCGAACCCGAGGGTATAGTGGCATAATATGACGGCGTGACTGACTTGGGCACATCTTCTCCAGCGAACCCAGCGCGTGTTGTTGAGTACCCAGGGTCAAGGACAAGGGCGGAGATTTCGTCTATATGGCTTGTTAGCCAAGTATATGATGCAGACTCTTGCGTTTGGAGTCTTACATACCGCCACCGTATTCGACGTTGGAAGGAGGAATGGAGGAGCTTTGAGCGGCGGCCATGTTCAATGACTTGATCGTCACAGTATGGGAGTCTCAAGCTCCAAAATACGCGCAATTAGTTTGCATGCATTGATTAAGCGGTGGTCCGGTGGTTCGGTGGTTCGTCCCTGAGACAATTCACCAAACCAGTTGAGATTCAAGATTGCGACTTGAAGCTTTTCGCTTGTTCCTGCAGGCTGCTGCAGCGGCGGGACGATCAAGCCTCGAGAACCCCCTTGTTCACCCGGAATCATTATCACATTTCGGGAGTCAATTCATGAGTGACATTTACACAATGCAACCGAGTCTCTACAGATCATGTTAGGTCTGCGTCCATCTAACCGATGAAAACATCTTTTGATTATCCTGAGGATTCTACTGTCAATTAAATACCCACCTAATATCTAATATCTACACAGATACAACTACTGCTCTACGCACTGGGAGCCTCAGGAAATTGGCTAAACTTATAGCACGTATAAAAGATTTTCGGCACATGATGCATCATGCCGATTGCTCCAGCGGTGGTCCGATTTCAATCTCGCCAGTTCATCACTTCAGGTTTGGAAAAACGCTGTCAATCAACAACACCGTGACTCGATTCTCTGAACAGCTTGACCGATACGACTAAGCTTGAGCTCTCAATAGACAGGTATTGAACAAAGCCCACTGCCACTGGGTACCTTTCGGCTCTCCTCTAGTCATACTTTAGCCACAGCCAACACAAGAAGTGTTGCCAATAAGCGCTGAAGTCTCCAGAATCACCGGCTGAGCAACTGCAGGAAGGTGGCATATCAATCAAGCCCCTCATTGCAAGCGTCCATCCTCTTCCCAGCCTCATCCAGTTGTCCTGGTACTGTCCTGGTATTGCCCTGATGCATAAATAGCTTGGAATTCTGGCCAACTTCTTAGCTGGAAAGAGAGGTATGCCTCAATACGAAAGTCCCATCCCCATACTTCACGTTTTCTGCCTGCCCTAATCTGCCGACGATGAAACGAATTGCGTACTCGATTGAAGATACGGGGTCGGGTTTTCAGGCGCTCCCCAGCGTTCCCTGTACCGGCGAAGCCCGTAGATTGAGAATCATCTCCAAGTCCAAGCCAAGTTCCTCATATGAAAGTGTCAACTAGGGGAGGCATATTTGCTCGGCATTTGCCACTTCCACTGATCAAAGAATGGCACATGACTTGGGCCAGAACCGTCAGAAAGAATAGAAGAATGTAGGATGTAGATTTGGAAGACTCCTAAACAAGTACACTAGGTACGGTAGAACAACCTCAGTACTCGTAGAGCTTGGACTTGATGGCGCTAGTGTCGATAAGCGAAGGTGGTTTTGTCGTTTGTGATCTTATCAGATCTGACCCCGAACTTCAGCCTCAAGCGTCACCACCTCATCATTCGACGCACCTTTCGGTCGATTGTTGCAAAGTTGAATTAATTAAATCCTTCCACCACGAACTCAAGTCCTTCTGTTCATTACGTGGCCAAAAGAGGCAATCGAGCAGTAATCCCCCCAACCTACGATGTCTCCCTTACGGACATCTACAGGGACCTATACTTTAGCCTCTCTGACCGTGCCTTTCCATTTGCCACATTTTAAATGAACAATGGATCTCATTCTTCCTGGTCAAGCTGTCATGTTCCGTCTAGAAGACTTTAATCTAGCTTTGCATTGTAGGTCATGATGTTGGCATTCCTCCTAATGAACGAAGAGTGGTGGTGTACGGGAGACGAAAGTATACTCACCGTGCCTGCTTCCTCCAAATCAATCATGACATGATTCCTTCCGTGTGTGGCCAAGTTTCCAGGAAGACGCTTGCTGAAAAGTCAACTCGTAGAATGTACATAATCTGAGCAACTTTCCCTTCGTTACTACAACCTTTTTTCTCTCATCGCGTGTATCTTGTATATCTGTCTGTAAATCGCCAACATGACTATCGCTTCAGCCCTCCTAAACGGGACTACCGCTCTTGTTGCGGCTCTTTCGCAAACCCAAACCAACGGTACGCTCGCGGCTTTCTCCCACTCCTTCCTCTTTCTATCAAGTATGCGTATGACGGCATGAACGGTATCACTGACACTCCTATGTTTCAGGTAACAGTAAACTAGGAACCCTTCAAAATCCTCACGTAGGACCA
>JAABUW010007701.1_pt1 | contig 12867 bp, 12 predicted proteins | sample 5560081 | NCBI WGS metagenome assembly JAABUW01 (sample SAMN10711882, study PRJNA513363) | rock metagenome | isolation source: Antarctica rocks | place: Antarctica: Victoria Land, Knobhead sud
AGAACCATTATAAGCTACTCAGCACGACAAAAGGCTCTTCAGTAAGCAGTCTCACAGCTTACCATTATGACAATTGTGCAGCAGCATTCGACCGCTCAGCAAGGCACTGAGCATACCTGTTCTGTAGTGACATGATGTGCCTGCAAAATGGCTGGAAGGTGGGCAGAAGTTGTCATTTGGGTGTGCATGCAGATGAAACAGGCTCAGTTGCAATATTCGTCAGCCTGCAGGCATGATGCCTCAACTCTGCCTTGACGCAGGTCCCAGCAGCTTCTATGAGTTTGTGAGCACTTTGGTCTCAAACTTTCTCAGGTTGCAAATGTACCACTGTACATTCTGAGACAGTCAGCTCAGCATGCTGAGGCTGTGAGGCACAGGCATGTTCCCGGCCTGAGGGTGCATCCGCCTAGTGAGATGCTTCAGCTGGCTCAGCCAGCTCAGTTCCTCCCCTTGCTCATGAATCTGCATTTTGGTCAGAGGTGACAGATCTGAAAGCTGCATGGACATGCCAGCCGTGCTTTCCTGGTGAACTCTGTTGAATCCAGCTCCAGCCTCCCTCACTGGGCTGCCACATCAATGTGAGGCTTTGCAGCCGGATCAATGCAACAGAATGCCAACAGCTTGGGTGGGTCATTGTGTGCGCCATCGCATACGCACCAAGGAGCATCAAGCGCACACTTACACTTGGTGTCTGCACCTCAACTTGCAGTCTTATCAGCTTATCCAGGGATAGGAAAGGTGTCACTAATTAGATTTTGGTATCTCGCTAAGAAGTGGTCTGTCTGCACCAGAGGCCTTTCTGTATATGACATCTTCTTGGAGATGCAACAGCCTACTGATCTGCCAAGTTGCTAATCAGGTGACATAGAAGGCATGCAGCCAGAAGAACACCAAGAAGCATTGTAAGTCTGTTGAAAAACTCTTTCGAAAAACCAGATTTGTACAGACATAGCAGTGATCCTTCGCTGTTCAATGCTCATGAGGCAGGTCGCATGCAAAGGTGGTTGCATGCAAAGGTCCTGCACGTTTAACAGGGTCGCCCTATAGGGCTAACTAGCCCCAATTCAATTGATTGTCACAAAAGCTTGTGCTTAGAAAGGCCGTTACCTGTAAACCACCAGTGCATACATCATGACCAAACAGTGATACGCAAAGCCTGAAGCTATAAGCCAAAAGACATGGCCATGGTAACATCAGCCATTCACACAACAAATTGCTCACAACACGCCCTTGTCAAGTGCACTGAACACAGTGGCCATCTGTGGCCTGTTGTCAGTTTTGTATAATACTGTGATTCGTCAGTGTGAGTGAATGCATGTACAATACCTCCAACCTACAGTTTCTTGAAACACGAACTATTCATCACTGTGCTGACTGTACATGTCTGAATCATAGTCTGAGCCCATGTCAGAGTCACTGCCCCACTCCCCAAGGCTGCTGTCATCATCCCCAGATTGCAGATGAAGGCCTTCAACAGATTGATGATCTGCCTCATTATCAAAATCACATTCACTGCTGAGGACCTCAGAATGCTGCATGTTTGCACCTTTTAGCAATGCCCTCAGGTGAATGTCAAGCACATCTACAGCATCAAACCATCTGCCATTATGGATGAACTCCAGGGACAAGTACTGAGACGCAAGGGCTGACAGTTTGTTCACATCTTCAGGTTTGAAATCTAGATCTGAAGTGGAGCCATCAAAGTGTAGCTTTGTAAGGCAGAAAAGCAAAGCAATTGCCTGAAAGTCTTTGGCATCCAAAGACGCATCACCATGAACAGAAAGAGTATTCAGATGCGACAATTCTGCAAGGTCCAACCAGATGCTTCCTGTACGTGACTGGTGATCAAAGGATGCTTCATGCACAAGGCATATGTCAAGGGCATTGAGTGCAGTCAACATTGACAGATTTGATGCCTGACAGCACCGGACAAGAGTGCAGTCTAAGCTCCTGAGGTTTGTCAATGTGACAAGGCTTGCAGAAAGATTAATAGTGGGCCTCGACGTAGGAAGCCTTGGGCTTACTGCAGCAACCTCCAGGTGTTTCAGGTTCACCAATGTGCTTAAGCCATCCTCTACGTGGCCAACGCCTAGTGAGGTCAGCTGAGACAGCTGAGACAGATATTGGATGCCTATGGTAGTAGGCAACCCCAGCAGAGTGAAGCCTTGAAGGTTCTGCATGCAGCTGATGGGCTGCACAAAGTATCTTTTGCCATCATGGTCTGGACCTGCAGAGCTGGACTCATACAGATCCAGCTTCAGTGACCTCAGACCCAATAAGCAGAAGAAAGGTGAGCCACATTCTGATGTCTTCCATGCGAATGCCCTGTCTTGCAGCTGTACTGTCTCTTGTCGATGTTGCTCAACTAGATGCAAATGTTGTAGGTGCACCAGGTGTCTAATACTCTGCAAGTCCGACCAGGTCACATAGCGGAGGTCCAGCCGAAGGTTGATCAGTGCAGTGAAGGTCTGAAAGACGGGGACTGGGCTTGCATGGAAGCTCCTCAACGAGAGAGAGGTGATGCCTCTGCCTGTACTTCAAGCATGCGTCGTGATAGGTCGCTGATGTGTACACTCTGTTGCAAGACCTGAGAGCCTTCAGAGGGAACATGCCTACCTGCGCCCCTGCACCAGGCCTTGCAAACCAGCTGTAACTTGACAAGGAATGGAAGTAAGCGCGAGGTACCCAAAAGAGTTCGCTGCTCGCAGAAACGTCCAGCAGTATCAATTGCCCAGAAGTGTCCACCAGCAGTATAATCAGTCACACAAGCTGAGTGGAAGCCAGCTATCAAGTCTGCAGGTAGTACCGCCCAGCGCGAATCTGCAGCAGGTCACACCGATTGTAAAGGCCGGTATACGCCACACCGTATGCCAGCGCTGTACACACGTACTCACAGGCCTGCTCACCCGTCATGCTCCTTGTCACGCAGCGTTGCTGCAGCATCATGATGTCGATGCTGATTAGCCGCGAACAACACAGGAAAGGCTGAGTGAAATGGCGTCAAGTTTCAGGCCAGGTCTCGAGCAGCATGCCGAGGTCGCTCAAATGGGTGTTTCAAAATTTTGATTTGCCTCTTTGGCACCATTCCTCTTCTACCTAGGGATTGGCTTCAATCCACCTGCCATACCATGCAAACCCAAGCAAATGCAGGGCTGGCAATCCACACCACCATGACCAATTGCAACACAGTGTGAGCTGAATTCTGGCCTCGTCCCGTTGCATGTCAAAGTTGAGCTTCGGCACCTCCGCAGCCATCCTGGTCAGATGTCAAGCCAGACCACTGTGCTGCTGTACCTGTGACACACTGTTGCAGTGCCGAGCAACCACGGGAAAGTACGTGTTTATGCAATCAGCCGTGCAACTTGCAACAATTTCTTGTGCACATGCAGAACATGACTGCTCTATCATGCCGCATGTCAGCCAGGCTGGCATTGCCAGCTTTAAAGATGTACATGTCACGCAGGGCTCACGGCAAAGGCCATCCCACTACACCCTTATTGCAATCAGGCTGGCTGTCTTTTGATGCTGCACGGAAGGTATGCTCCACTGGGTCTCAATCGACAGTGTCCTCTAACAAAAATCTGGACTAAACGTCAGGTCTAGGCAATGGCCTGTTCACAGGACATATTGCAAGGCATGAGCACTGGATACACTCTGTTGGACACCAAAACAACTGCATCACTATCTACTGCACATCAGCCAGGCTCTAGCGATACTTTTCAAGATGGTAAGCATTCACATGCATGTTCATTCGGATGAAGAAGCTAAGCGGCTGTTGGCTGTGGACCCCCCCAGCGCTTCTTCAGGTTCCAGTAGGAGCGCTGTGCCTGCATCTCCAGGTCTGCTAGGCTGGCCACTGCTGGCTGCAGCTGCTGTAAATGATGCATTGCCTCCTGCACACCAACACATTTTTTAGCACACAAATATACAAACACAGACAGACACACAGACAGACACACAGACAGACACAGACACACACATGACACTCACGGTGAATATGGTGCATGACGGTGCATTACAGAGCATCGCAAAGCCTGACAGTGCTGATTGAGTGGTGCAATGCGTTAGCTCAAACTCTGAATGGTCCAGGGTGTTTGCATATCAGTGCATCATGGAGACAAAGATTACAGTGTCAGTCTGATAAGGGAGCGCGCTAGAGAACGAACGAGGTCACAGTAATGCGCCCACTCTTCCTGGAACGTGCAGCATAGATTTTGCTTGCATGCTGCTTGACCGTCGTGGCAATGCAATGATGCAATCAGTGCGTGTTCTGAGACATCATCAAATGACTGAGTTTTGTCTCTGGCTCAATCACAATTGTGGTCATGTGAGGAGGGACAGATGTTGGGCAAGAGGACGCTGTCTGTTTGATACAGGAAGCCCTGGCATGACATAAAGGTCTCAGAATTGTTTTGTCTGCATCTAGCAATTTGGAGACATGCTAAAGTCTGACACGGCAGATACGGTATGTAAGTCACATACCTTCGTGTAGCCACTAGCTTCCTTGGAGCCGCCATACCCACCGCCCTGCTGCTGACCCTTCAGCTTCTTCTTCAGGCCAGCCGGCAAGCTCAGGTCTGCTGACAGCGGCTGTATCTCCTGCTTTAGCCGTTCTTCTACTTCCTGCACCATCACCAGGGGTGTACTCAGTCTCATACACACTACGCTCCAGCCAACAATCACACTCAGCATCTCAGCAACAACACAGAGCAGTGGTCAACCTGCCTGCTGATTCCGCTGACACGTAGCACAACTCTTGCACATGCAATTGATCAGTCGTTTGGCACTTTCAGCTTTTGACTCGCCCTAATCATACAGCATGCTATACAATGCTGCAATCAACTGATGCAACACAGCTTGAACTACTAATGGTCACAGTCATGAGGTGACAGCAATGGCTTCATCACTGCAGCTTGACTACCTGCAGCAGATCAGGTTCATTGTACCATACGGTATGACCCCCCTCGTCGTTGTCTTTAGTATCCTGGGGCTTGGGGTTGAGCCAGGGCTTGTACCCCTTGGCCTTGACATACCACACCCTCTCAGGTACAGTGGAGACCAGACTGATGGCCATACCCAGCATGCCAGCACGCCCTGCATTACATTCACACCACACCAGCTTGGAGCTGTCCATCTTTCTTACACAAAGGGGTTGTCACATCATCGCGTGTGAAGTTGGTGCATCTAATCAGGGTGCACTCATCGAGGCAACACTGACTGTCTGAAGGGTTGCGGGTTGAGGCAGAACTGACTGTCTGAATGCATTAGGGTTGAGGCAGAACTGACTGTCTGAAAGGATTAGGGTTGAGGCAGAACTGACTGCATGAAGTGATTAATATTGAGGCAGAACTGACTGTCCAAAGGGTCTAGAGTCCAGGGTTTAGGCAGAAGTCAATGCCTGAAGGTTACATTCAGCGGCAATTTGTGAAAGCTGCTTAGATTTGAGCTTGTTCAGTCAACAAGTCATACATGCAATGAGATAGCATTGGTGGCTGAGGAAACCAGATGAGCCATCATAGCACATGGTCAGGATGTGGATGTGAAGGCAGGGCAGCTCACCGACACGCCCCACCCTGTGGATGTAGTCTTCAGAGCGGTCCGGCAGCGTCATGTTGATGACGTAGGGCAGACCGGCAATGTCAATGCCGCGCGCCGCCACATCTGTACAGATCAGGAAGCGGATGTCTCCATCCTTGAAGGCCTGCACCAGCCGCCACACGGCACTGAACACATGATAAAAATTCGAACGCTCTCCAGCTGACCTTGCTTTTCATCAGGAACAAAGAGATACAAGGACACTTTCCACACATGATGAGCTAGGTACGTGGAGGGCAAGTCTTGTGTCTTCAGAGCAGCCTGTCTTGGGCATCCCTAAAACACCTCTACAGCGTAGAACCACGTTCTTACTGTCCCCAGACGTTTCTCTGTTTAGGTTTTCGATGTATGGATGACGCTTCTGAATTGAAATAGACGTTTTGGTTTGAAAGAGCTGTAAGGCCTACTGGACACAGCATTGACGGGAGCACCAGGCCCTGCTGTTCTGTGCTGTGATGCAAAGCGTTGTGCTGCTGCTGTGCAGCGCTTTGCCATGCTGTGAAACCATTGCACAGAGTGTTCCCCTGCAGAACATCTTGACCTGCTGCATTGCTATAAGGTGGTGCTACAGTGGGCTGTTGCACTGCCTACAGTATCGAAAGCCCACAATAGCACCACTTCATAGCAATGCCGCAGGTCAAGATGGTCTGCAGGGCAGCACCTTGTGCGATCGCTTTGGCAGCGTCAACAGTGTTGTGCCTAACATAGCCATGTCAGGGCTTGTCAAGCCCAGATGCAGGAGGTGTGAAACAGTCTGGCGACAAAAAAGGACTCAAGAAAACATTATGACACCCAACTGCATTATGACACCAAACTGCATTTTGGAACAGGGCAAGAATCCTCTTTAGAACACTGAGCAAGTTGGCCCTGACAAAAGTCTACAGGCCAGAATTGGTGAACAAGCCAAGGCAAGTTGTACACCTGTAATGCATCCCTGCGCTGATCCATGCTGCGTGCTCCTGCCAAGACCATACAGGAGTAGGGGTTCTCTACCCCCTTCTCCATCTTGCCCCTGAACTTGCCACCCCCTCCTAGCCCTGTCAGGAAGGATTCCAGGTTGTCACAGTCAAAATTGGTCCTGCATGGCCACCATCAACAGCTTCTGTGTGGTGCAGGCACAGACTCCAGGACAGACATGCAGCATGTTTTTGGTTTGGCTTGCAGCACATATACCAGAGCAGTGCTCCTGTGCATGCAAAAGCCTCTGTCCTGACAGGTTACTTTCAAAACACAAGTCAGAGGGGGTAAGGATGCACATCAGGCTTATAGGCAGGGGTCACTTGTCCTCAACAATAGCCACTGTGCAAGTTTCTGAAATATACAGCTCATGCCTATTTGAATGGTCTCAAACATTCAACTTGTGAAGCGCAGGCCCACGTGACAGCCAAAGGCTTAGAGCTCTTGCCTGCAAAAGATGAGGCATTGATCCATCTTGTAGGTGTCAATGATGCGCTGCAACATCCGGGGCTTCAGACGTTTCACTGCTTCAGAGAGACACTCTGGGGTGTTGATGTTGGGCCCAATCTTGTCAAAGGCATGGGCCTTGTCTGTGGGGGTGGGGGGGTTGGACTGCAGCCAGGAGCGGTCCTCATGGGGGTCTAGCTTCACACACACATGGTCAACTGTATCTGGCACATACTCCTTGCCCTGCACAATGCCAAACAAGTTTTATTACACCACTTGTGGAGTCCACCTTTTGTCACCATATGATGATGAATGAAGGAAGGAAGGACACTACAGCAATGGCCAGGAATGAATGGTAAACATGATGGGTTGCCATATTTCACAGCAACAAGGATTTTCAGGATCCCTAGGGCGCACATCGAATCCCCAGGGCAAACAAGCAGACCGAACGTGACGACCAAAACGTGATCAGGAAAACCAAAGTTCTGGACATATGCAGGCCATGTCAGTCATGAGAGAAACACAAGGGGCCTTCAAGGCTCTGTGCATCTCTGCTACCATGTCATGACAACACCTCACGGCTACAGTCTTGATGTTGACAGTACCTTCAGATCCACTACAATGGGCTTCTGGCAGATCTTGGCGGCTACATCCTTGACTTCATCAGAATGCAGCGTGGCTGAAAACATCAGCACCTGCAGTCAGACATTGTGCCACGCTCTGTATGTAATATCACCATACAGGGATGAATCATTTACTGTATTGAGACAGTGAATGGCATTATGCGCTGAGAGAACTTAGCCTGCTACAATTTTGTCAGGTTCTGTATCAAGGCACAAACTTCAAGAATTCCACAGCGGAAGACAGCAGCTGAAGTGTATGATGCTGAATGCTGAGCAGGCAATGTGACTATCAAAATGACTTGTATGTTTGAGTGCTCCATGCTTGGATGATTATCATCGACTGTGCAGCGTCTGTAGCTAACAAAGCAGAATGCTACCTGCCATATCCAGCACCCTCTTACTGCTGAAGCGACTGCTTGTAGCTACTGTACAGATCCTGATGTGATAGTCTGGGACAGCTTTCAGAACAGCAGACATCAACAGCAGACACCAACCGCGGACATCAACAGCATAGCATCCTTGCACAGCAGTGTGATTCCAAACAGACAGAGCATGGACCTGCAGGCGCTGTGTGCCGGTTGCAGCTTTAGGCAGCTTTGAGAAGAGCTTCAAGACGAGGTCCTGGGAGCCCTTGTCAAGCAGCCGGTCTGCCTCATCCAGCACAAAGAACTTGACGCCATCTGTTGCTAGCTTGCCAGACTCTATGAAGTCCATCACCCTGCCTGCACCCAGCAACAGTTGAAAAAGTGAAATAAAAAGAAGGATACTCTGTTGGGGTTGTGACCATGTATGTGCCCTTCTCAAGAGCCCTGCCAGCTTGCTTGAGGCTGATCCTGCACATCAGCACATGCTACAACAGCTGTGCAGCTCAGCCCCGACAAAGTGACTACAACACTGTTCACTTAAGGTATGTGGGTGATGAGTCCATTGCCTTGCAGGGGAAATGAGCCAGAGTACAGAAAACAGTCATGTCAAGCCTAGAGTCATCAATTTTCATCAGGTCTAGCCTCAACAATTTGCATCAAAGTGTGTACCTGGGGTGCCAGTGATGATGTCTACACCCTCCTGCAGAGCCCTGGTGGCTTGCTTGGGGTTGGTACCACCAATCAGCAGCTCACAGCGCAGCTGTGGCTGCGTGAGGTACTGCTTGAAGCTATTCATGAACTCGTGGGTCTGCTCAGCTAGGTCCTTCACTGGCTCCAGTATGATTGCGGTGGGCTTACGGTGGTCTGAGTCAGCCGATGCAAAGTCCTCGCCTGCACAGCATGAAGCAAATCAGATGTGACACTGCATCTGAGAGTGAATTCTGACGTTGCATCGCTGTGGCACGAGTCAAAGTGTAAAAGGATCATGTGCTGTCTGTGGTTGTGATGGTGAGCATGCAGTAGCTGATGCAGAAGCATCTGCCTTGCAGAGACCATACGCTTGCTGTATGTTGCTGCATGCATAAAGGAGAGGATGGCTGGTGAGCCATGTCTGCATGGTCGCAGCTCTCCAGCACATATTTGCTGTATGTTGCTGCTATGCAAAGATGCTCCAAGGATAAAGGAGAGGATGATTGGTGAGCCATCCCTGCATGATCACACCTGTCAAGCATGTGACATGCTGACTCTGCTGATTGGCTCACGACAAATGACAAACAGTGCAAAATGCTGCATGGTAGGTAGAAACAAAGCGTGTGCACGCGCAATTCACAAGCCATCACTGTCCTCTTCCTAGACTCTACAGTGAAACACACAGACAAGCCTTTATATCAGTGTCTGGTGCTGTATTGCACCTTCATATGCCCACAAACAGCATTTGGTGGGACCCTCATTACCTGATGAGACCCATTCTGGCGGCGCTTTGGCCACACCAGTGAACCCTTTGGGAGGCCCATACTGCAGCTTCTGCTCCCCAAAGTTGACCACCAGCTCAGCATTCTTGAGACAGATGGCTGGAAAGAGGGCCTTTCCCTGCACTTGCCCTGGAATCTGGAACGCTGGCCCTAGGTCTTCCCCGTTCTTGCTGAAGGAGATGGTATTGGAGTCCCAATCCAGCAGGCAGCCGATGATATCATTCTGCCCATATGGTGCGCCATAAGTGTCAAACTGCCTGTTGGTTGACTTCTTGCCTGCACACACAAGATCTTCTGATTCTGGTTCACTGTTGCAGCAGCCAGCTGTGTCAGGCTTGGCTGTTGATCTTTACATGTCTATGACAGACACGCATCCATCATTGCTGATGGTTGCAAAGTGCTCCTGGTTTGTCGCAGAGAAAGCATGGAATGGTCATGTTTGTTTGTCAGCCTGGAAACAGTCCAGTGGCTGCACAAAGATAATGTCAAATAAAAGTAACAGTAACAGTTGAAAACAAAGAAAACAAAGGTTGAAACATGGGCTTAGCCAACAGGCATCAGGTGCATGCGATGCAAGTCAGCCCATTCTGGCCAGGCTTCATTTGAGCATCACAAATGCTGCACAGTAATGGCTCCTCTACTTTCTGTTGCCCCCAGCTACGTTTTCTTTGCGTGCTAGTTTGTGCATAGTCCGATGACTCTTAATAGGATTTTTGTAGAAGAAAGTGTGTCATGGTCGTGTTTCTGTGTCAGCCTGGAAACAGTCCAGTGGTTGCACAATGATAGCGATAATAACAAAAACAGTCAAAATGCTGTCTTAGCCAATAGGCATCACATGCGTGCAATGCAAGTCAGCTCCCTCCAGACAGGCTTCGTTGAAGCATCACAAATGCTGCACGAAGATAGCATGCTGTAATTTATGCTGCCCCAGCTGCGTTTTTTTGCATGCTGTTTTGTAGATTGTCACACTCAAGAGCTCAACACTATCAAGAGGCTGCAGCATGCTCAAATGCTATGGCATTTTCACCTGTGCCTCCAAAACCAAAACTGATAGGTTCTGTCCCTAGGTCTAAGCCAGCTTGTCTTGTGGACCAACCCACTCTGCATAGCCCTTCATCGGCTACTGTGACTTCATAGTACACCTTGCCTTGCGCGGCACCCACAGTGGCTCTACCGCCAGCCCAGGCCCTATCATTGCGTGCTTGACACCTGTGCCCTACAACAGACAGTCCATGCATGAGCTCCCCCTCTAGTGCAGGTAGCCTTTTGTGAGAGTGTGCAGGCAGAAAAGTGTGAGCTTGTAACCTATGAGGAGACACTCCTGCCCTGAAGAGTTGCCAGAGGTGTTTGGTGCAAAGCATGCATGTCAGGCGCTGGTTGAGACATAGGTGGGGTTGGAATTGCCGCTGGTGTGCATGCTTTCCAGACGCAAGGGAGGCAAAAGAGGTGCTATATACACATTGACACAATGGTACAATAGCGCAGGGTACATGGTGGTGCATTGTTTCCTCATTTGATAGAGCATTGCATACACTCAAGAGTACACCACCAACTGACCATCAGGGCTGACAGCAAAGAGAGCATCTCGGTCCTCAGCGCTGAGCACACACTGAATCATCTCCTTTTGATGACGCCTGCAAGAGTAGACATACTCAGTATTCTGGTTTCATGGATGCTCAAAAAGCCATAGCTCAGATAGCTGATCAGAGTTGGCAGTAGGCATTGCTTAAATCAAACACATACCCAGAACCTGAAGTGCCTCCAGCTTGCCGACTTCTGATTGACTCATGCACTACCTGCAAGATTGGCAAACCAAAGGCGCCTGTCTTGCCACTGCCTGTCTCTGCTGCAGCCAGAACATCCCCGCCACCAAGAATCAGGGGTATACACTCATACTGAATGGCAGTAGGTAACCTGCAACAAGACTGTATCAGAAACACCGTGTCTGACTCGAATGCTCAACACATTCAGTCGCCTACAAGAGACATGAGCTAACGCTGCATGCCTCAGTTGCATTGCACAGCGTCTGTGCGAACTGATGACGAAGGTTACAGCGCATGCACAAGCGTTACGAGTGGTTCACTTACTGCCAGCCCAGCTCTGCTACAGCTTGTCCCAATTCCGGCGTCACACCTAGGTTCTCATGCTCAAACGCTGTCGCCATGACTTTCCGTCAGTTCCAGCAGCGGCGATCGTTGTGCGCATGCACAGCTTGATCGATCAGCACACACAGTTTTAGGTGGTGTCGTTTTGGTGCGACATCTGTATAACACAGGCCTTTGAAGATTGCAAAAAGTAGATGGTGTTCGCAGGAGCAGCGCTAGCAGCGCGGCACGGTGTCGGAAGCTGTATTTGCTTTGACCTTTTGGTCAACGCTGTGAGCTTAAACAAGTAGGCAAACTTGCAATTCATACCACTAAGAAAACTTGCAATTCAGTGAGCAAGGTACATTGTACTTTGCAAGTCATTTTGGCTGTTGCGTATCGAACAGCTCTTCGTTTGGTTGCTGATTTTGTCCTTCCCGCATGAAGACTCTGCACTGCCGCTCTGCATTGTCTTCTGCACCTGAGAAGGCTATCATGCACAGACAAATCCATTCGGCACAATCAACATGTCAGGGCTCACATACCCCGGCATATTCACCATGCATGTACACTGGGCAATGGATGTCAACCCTCTTTCCCTCTGACAACAAAACTGTGCATGAATGTTGAAATAGGTATGATGCCAGGGTCGCCAAATGCTTCTGTCAGTGCATCAACTCCTGCAAAGGCATGTTGATGCCATGCACGCTTTGCAGACTTTTGCTACTAGCCAGACATCATTGCAGTTTAACAGGTCTGTGTGGCTGCAAGCTTGAATGAGCATTCTGCAGGCAAACAGGCTTACAGTGCAGCAGACCAGAGTGGTACCACACCACCAAATCGAGGTGCATTGTGCCATGGAAAGTCCATAAAAGAAATAACAAGCAAATGACAAATTCAAAACAGCATCTTCAGTCATCTCAAGCAAAAAGAAAAGGTAGCAGCACGTCAGGCCGCATCATGTGGTGACTCATCCATGCCACTAATCACAGCTGGCCAGGGACGCCCTTGAAGGTGTGGCTCTTCCCAGACGCATCTACAAAGGGTGTGCCGCGGCGTCTGCGCTGCTCTGCCATGTACGCCCTTGCATGTACCCCAGCCAAGTCATCAGGGGCATCAGCACTACTGCTGGGGCCTTGCTGCAGGGGCTCTGTGCTCAGATTGCTGCTAGCGCTGGCTGTCCTGGTATCAGGCATGAACAGACTGATGCTTCGCAGCCCTCTGGGGCTGTTGCTCACTTGGCTGACAAGGGTCTGGCCAACAGCTGGGGGGGGCGGTTGGTCTGTAAGGGGGGGTAAGCGGGTGGGGCTGGGCCTGTCTGCTG
>JAABUW010007707.1_pt1 | contig 12861 bp, 19 predicted proteins | sample 5560081 | NCBI WGS metagenome assembly JAABUW01 (sample SAMN10711882, study PRJNA513363) | rock metagenome | isolation source: Antarctica rocks | place: Antarctica: Victoria Land, Knobhead sud
TGAGGTATCACAAAAGGTGCTGAAGGGGTCCGCGCAGGAAAGAGAGCATCAGTGCAGTTGGTCTTGCAGCCTTTGTCAAAGGGATTGCTGAACTGCCCTTCTGAATCCTTGAGATACTTGTACCTGTGCCAGTTGGCCAGCTCGTTGGTTGTGATGTTGCGAGCTATTTGTGAGCCTTGGGTGATAGCTAGAGCACCAACACTCATCAGCACAAAGCCGTCCAGGATGACAAACATGATCATCCATGGGATGCCGGAGACCTCCACCCAGGAATCTAGCTTATACGCCTGGTGGAGTCGAAAACAAGTCACGACTGCGCTGATTAACATAGCAAACAGTTCCAGCCACAAGAAGATCAAGAAAAGATGTCTGTTGCCTTTCCCTACACAGTTGCCTACCCAGGGGCAATAATGATCAAACTCCTCAACACATCGATCAGTCATGCTGCAATGCTTTGCGCGCAGGGGTCGCACAATCTTGCATGTCACGCACAGCTGGTTCCAGTTGCCTGCCCAAAGAGCTGGCGAGTCAAGGGCCTTGTAGTGGTTGTAGCCTTCTCCCCCATTGCCACCGTTCCCCCTGTTAGCCATACCCTTTCTGCTGCGCATGTTGCCCTTTGTGATGCTACGCACATAGCCAGGATCTGCGGTTGTGATGCTGTACAGGACTGTCAGTCCAGCGGCTGCCAGAATGACGACTGACCAGGACCAAAGAGTGTTGATGGCTGACATGGGCCCAATGGAGGCATTGTGGACCACTTTGAAGAGGAACAAGGAGACCAGGCCAATGATGAGGGCCCAGATGCCTGGACACAGCTGTGTGCTGGTCAAGAAGGCCAGTCTGCCCTTCTTGCCAAACCATTTGCCCCCTTCTTGTGACTGCCTCCATTCTGCCAAGTGAACACCCAGATGCCTACAGACAACATCGTGAGTGTGATAAGCGAGGTCACGCAGCAGACTGCAACATCAATAACTCTGTATGGGAGTCACGTTTGCATGTGCAGCAAAGCACAGCTTGGTGTTGTATGTTGCAGGGCAAACCATGCAGCTTCAACAGTCAAGATGCATTGCAACATCTAGGAGTACCAAAAGTGCTTGCATGGCAACAGCACATTGGACACACCTGTGCTTCTTCTCTATTGCCAGCTGGCTAGGGGTGCTCCCAGTGACATCCAGAGCTGTGAGCAGACTAGCTGAGCCACCTTGCAGCAGCAGCGTGCATGCTTCTCCATTGCCTCTGATGGCCGCCCAATGCAAGGGTGTGCAACCTTCTTTGTCAGCAAGATGGAACCTGGCATCCATCACTAGCAGCAGTCTTATGGTGTCTGTGAAGCCCTTGTAAGCTGCCCAATGCAGAGGTGTCCTTCCATCACTGTCTGCAGAGTCCACATCAGCCCCCCACCTCAGAGCCACATGGTACAGGAACGCTGTCTGTCCATACTGCGCGGCAACGTGGCAGATGGTATACCCTTTGCCGTCTGGTAACCTAGGGTCTGCACCTACTCGCAAAAGCGTCTCTGCAGCCTGAAGGGAGCCACGAACGGCTGCCCAGTGCAGAGCAGTCTGGCCTGTGTGGTCCTTGGTATCTGGCTTTGCTGAGTTTTCCAGCAAGAAATTGGTGACTCCAACCCGATTGTTGAGGGCTGCCCACTGCAATGGATAGTAGCCTTGCTCGTCTGGCTGATTCACCAAAGCTGGATCTTGAGCAGCAAGTGCCCTGAGCTTGTCAAAGTCGCCATATGCACAGGCCTTCCAAATGTTGTCAACGACATTAGCTTTGGCCTGCCCAGAGCTGTGATCACTTTTGGCAGGACTAGCTGGGCTGGGCTGTATGTCACTGCCGCTCATATCAACTGAAGCTGTCACCAGCGCCACAGGCCACTCACCGCCAGTGATACAGACGTCTGCACATCAGGCGCTGACCCGCCTGCACCACCTTGTGCATGTTAGTGTGGGTGCGCACGCAGCAATTTTGCTCCCATACAAATGCCCGGAAACGTCCACTTTTGCCGTTGTGGGAGAGCCATGCTGTAAACGATGGCGTCCGGACTCAATTTTCCGAAGCGACACTCAGGCTTGGTTACCTGAGACTTGCTGGGCCGCTTGCCGCAGAGCCTTGAGGCTTTCTCGACAGCTTCAGCCGTAGCAATGCTGGCTTGCAGTCAGCACGCTGTAAAAAGGGTCGCAGTCCGGTTGAGCGGAAGAGGGATCCCCACAATCAGCTTGAAGGCCACAGATCAACGCTTGAAATTCTGTGCTTCGGGCAGAAGCGATTATACGTTCGCTATGACGACGTCTGTCTCCTATCGGACTGAGAGCATTGCTGCAGTTGTCCACAGGTCAGTACTCAAATTGTCCAAGGCTGGTATCTGGGCGCTCGCTTCTGCCAACTGCACTTGCCCGAGCAGCTCTCAGGGTAAGGCCCCTTAAACCTCCAGCCCGTTTAGGTCAGGGCAGTTACAGCCAGACTCAGGCGGTGAGCCTTTTCAGTCGCACGTTTGCATACCCCTCGCGTTCCTGATTGCTTGGGGAGGTGGTTGTGAGGACGATCTAGCAAAGGCCTTCTCGCCAGTACCAACAAGTCGGTCAGGTGATTACTCAGCCATGGCCGTGGATCTTGACGTTGCAAAGCTGGAGCAAGAACTGCAAGGAATATATCAAGAACGGCAAGCGGTAAGAAATTGGCGTCCAAAGCGTCCAGACGTTGCTGCACGGACATCTCGAACAAGATTGGTAAACAAACTGATCACCCACATCCCTTCGCATGTTTGGAAACGCAGGTAACCGAGCGCATCCGCACCTACGCTCCTGGCAGAGGTCGAGGGCGGGGTATGGGCCCTCCGGGTGCTCCATTCAGGGCAGGAGTTCTGCCAGGACGAGGAGTCCCAGGCAGGGAGCCTTACCCTGGACAGCCGGAGTTTGAGGGACCACACAGAAGTCACTTGCCAGGCCCTCCAAGTGCCAGTAGAGCCTCAGACTGGCCTCCCAGAAACAATGGCTATCCAGCCAGATCTTTGCGTGATGTGCCACAATCTTCTGTGATGAATAGGTTGGGACCTCGTGTCTCACAGGACCGCCAGAAGCCAGCAACAGAACCGGAATTTGCTCCTGCACAAGCTCCAGTATCTTCTGAGGTGGCGATTAGTCCTGCTCTCCAACATCGCTGTCATACATCTTGCTTATACTGTTGCACCCGAACTGATGGTGTTTTTGCTGTTCTTATTGCAGCCTGCAGGTTCAAGGAAGCGGCTATTATCAGCTGTGGTTGTAGACGGAGAGACACGATTGCCGTCACAGGTACAGTATGCAGTCAACACCCAACAGCAACAGCCAAACTTCCTCTGGGCGGCATTCAAAGCTGTTCAATGCACTTTGCAGAGTGATGAAAGCATGACTGCCAAGCGGCCCAAGCCTGACGATGTAGAAGACAATCCTGCAGCAAAGAAAAGGAACAGGCGCATGTTTGGCTTCTTGAATCAAACACTCCAAAAGTGCAAGTAAGCATGCTTGATCAAAGCTCTGCTGTCCTGTCTGCCAGAGTGTCACCCATCAGCAAATGTTCATTAATTGCCAACTGAATTCTTTTGGTGTCTTCCATGAGCAGTGCTCAATCAGCTGACTTCCAACACTGACTGCTTTACAACTGTGTCACAGTGAAACAGCTGTGGCCAACAAATGCTAAGCACTGTCTGACTGTGTAGAGATGAAAGCTCTGACTTTCGCAAGAGCAGAGTTGCCCAACAGAGGGATGAGGCATTGAAGCGAGCTGAAGAGCGCCGAAGAGATGAGCTAGTCAAGTTCAAGGCAGACTTCAAGCGCGAAATGGCTGCTAAACGGTGAGCGCTGCATGACTTTGTATGACATTGTACCATTGCATTATTGTCTGAAGCAGAGCTCTTTTGTCAGACCTTCTGGATTTGCTATCTGCCATTGTGTAGGCAAACAGAAATGAACCTGAAGCGTGAACTCAACATGCAAGCAGAAGTCAAGCGTGCTGAGATAGGCCTCGTGCAGAGGGTTTTGCACCGCAGTAAGATTGCAAAATTCATTCAGACCAGCGCAGGACCTCCTCTGTGCTGGCTCCCCGGCAAGCACAGCGCTGCAACACAAAGCTTGCTAGAGAAAGAGCAGGAAAAGCTTGAGGCCTTCAAGGTAAGATGTGGTTTGTGGTAGATCATACCACGTTGTTTGTGATTAGGAATCCACTAGTCAGCTGGCTCTATGTGCCTTTGTGCTATATAGCTAGCTGCAAGCATGCATTGCTGCTGACCGACATAAGTGTAATTTCATTGTCATGCAAGCCTTTCATGCTACTTTGATGTAGTGAATTGTTGCACCTTGTGTGAGTGAGTGGTGCCAGAGTGTTCCAACACATTCGCAACTCCACTGTTTCCTCCACACTGCAGCTTGAAGAGGCTGCCAAGATGGAAACCAAGAGGCAGTCAGTTGCTGAAAATGTGGCTGCCATGGCAAGGGCAGCTGAGGCAGCAGCTGCCCGCAGGCTAGCTGCTGCAGAAGCTGCAGCACAGACGAAGGCCACCGCCACACCGGCTGCAGAGCCCAGTGGCAGAGACAATGCTGATGAACCAGCCACTGCTGCAGTCACAGCTGAAGAGGAAAATGAGGCTGGTGTTGCAGAGGGTGCGGAAGGTGACTACTGCTCTCAACTTGTCATGATGGCCTCCATACCACAGTTTGTGTGTGTCTGGACAGATCTGTAGTCAATGGTGTCTCCACAGTTCCTGACCGATGCTGCTTTGTCCTTGACTTCGCACAGTTGCCACAGCTTTTGACAGAGCTTGGTCTGAGGTAACCACTGGAATGTTTGTTTTAGATGATGAGGTAGAGGATGGTGCCTATGTGGTCCTCGATGAAGAGGAGGAGGATGCAGAGAACCAGGATGCAGCTAACCAGCAGGCCCAGCCAGACAGATCAGTCAACGGCTCAGCTGCTCATCTCAGCAATGCAGATGATGACAGATATGTGGCAGAAGCTTACTCTGCTGGTGAAGAGCAATTTGACAGGTCAGTAAATGCACAACAGTTTATAGTCCAACATGTGCCATTTGTCTTGCTGCTCTGTGTTGGTGGGTTTGTGTTGACAATCACAGTGCAGACAATGTGGTCATGATTTTGTATGCATGGCCTTGACCATTGTCAAGAGGGGTGTTGAGAGCAAAAGCTATCACCTGCTTGCATACAGTTACATCTCGTTTCTGTACTTGCTCTGTTCCTGCTGCTAGACAACAATATTTGTGCAAGCCATGCCATGCCAGAATCAGCAACAGGCGTTTCTTATGTTCAGGGCGCGGAATTCACCTCAAGAGCCAGCTGCTGAGGGCGTCACTGAAGCAATGGAACTCAATGAGGAGTCTCATCAAGAGGACCCTGACCGTCCTGATCGGGAAGCATCTCACCAGATGGACCCAGTCATCAATGTCGCTGATGCCGACAACAGCATGCAAAATGCAGGCACAGCTCTGCCGGAGTCTGTGTCACCGGCTGCAAAAGCTAAGGAAGACAAGCCTGCAGACATGGACACGAGTCAGGCTGTCAAGGCAACAAGTCTTGGAGATCTTGCTGAGCCGATGGAGACAGATGCCAAATGATACTTGCAGACAGACTGACTGTGTACAAGCATGGGTCCAGCAGTGCATGCGTATCGAGAGCATCTGACAGAATTACTGAGGCGTGAGGCAATATATAGCGAGTCTGTGATAGTCAATTCTGCACAGGTCTTTCCACTTACGCTGTATAGTGAGATTGCTCCAAGCAATCAGCAAAGTGTTCTTTGTGCTCAAAGGATGGCCCCCCTTGGAGTCGTTCCCTTGTAGTTTCCTGCTCAAAGACACATTGCCGAGGATGCACTGATCTGCAGAGCTTGGTAACACGTCGGGATCGTGGAAATAGTGTGATACAGCATGCAGGCTCCGTGAAAAAGTTCTAATGTTATGAAAGCTTGATTAGTAATACCGTTTCAGGCTTTATGGTTTCGGTGCACGTCAAGTTTTTTTGCAGCAGTAGCAGCAACGCGAGCCACTGCGTCGATCGGCACGTAGCGACACGGCAAGTCATGGCTCTTTAATGACCTGAAAGAATGTCTCAACACGCTGAGGCAACAAACATACATCATATCTCTTCCTACAAACTCGCCACGAGCTGTGCAAGGCTTGCCTGCAGAGGGATCAGACCGTCGCACAGCTGTCCGCAAAGCTTCAGCTTGGCGGCTCTATTCAAGACGTGCACAAATGGGTGCAACTCCCGAGCCTGACGTCGATGGAGACTGTCACGATGCAGCAGAAGAGGTGTTGCTCAAAGACCCAAAAAAGCTCACCAGCCCCATCAAGACTGTTGAGGACAAATTTGAGCTCTTGCCAGCTTTCCTCAAAGTCAGAGGCCTTGTCAAGCAACACATTGATTCCTTCAACTACTTCATCGACCACGAAATCAAGAAAATTGTTCGCGCCAAGGGAAATGAGAAGCTCACTATTGATTCTGACCCCAATTTCTATCTGAAGTAAGTCCTTGGGAACATTTCAAGACACAGAGAGCTCAGCAGGCAAGGTCTGCATCTGGTTTCTTGAACAGCATTTTCGTGTGCTTTTGTTAGGTACACAGACATCTTCATCGGCACACCAAAAGTAGAAGAGAATTTCATCCAGTCTGACATCACACCGCAGCAATGCCGCCTGCGGGACATGACCTACTCAGCACCAATCAGCGTGGACATTGAGTACACCCGCGGCAAGGAGGTGATTGTCAAGAAGGGCAAGAATGGAGTGGGTGCTGTTACCATTGGCAAGCTGCCCCTCATGCTTCGTAGTGGCAGGTGCACAACAGACCCAGCATCATTGTCCCACTGCCTTTTATCATTGTCCCACTGCCTTTTATCAGCCACTGCAGGCCATACAAAGCCGCAGACTCTGCATCAAGCTTGGTATTGTCATCCTTCCAAGGACTTCTGCCTTGTAATCTTTGCTGTGATGCAATCTAAGCTTGGCTCTGTGACAACTCATGCGACGCGATCTTGGTAGTGTTGTCTGGGGTTTTTGCACTTTTGCTCAACTGCAGGTGTGTCTTGAATGGTAAGGACGAAGCAGCCTTGGCTAGAGCTGGAGAATGCCCTCTGGACTCGGGCGGGTACTTCATTGTTAGGGTAAACCCTCAACCACAGACAGCCAGCGCACCTGCTGCAACCTTCTGGCGTGTTACATGTACTACAGATATTACGTGGTGCTGCATGATCTGACTAACACGCTTGGCATGCCCTCTATGTGCTCCCAAAACAAGACGCTGAGACACTCACCTCATCAGCATGCATCTCCCTTTCAACACAATGGTCGCAATACCATGACCGATGCTCTGCATTGAGCCGCATGTTTCAGTCAGTCTTACTTCTAGGCGCCAGTGATAAGCTGTCTGTGTCAAGCTCTTGCACACATGAGGTGGCAAGTGTCCATGTGAAGCTTGTGGCAGCCTACAGGCTCAGCCACCCCAAAGTGAGAGCCAAGTTGGTGAATGCAGGGCACAGAGAAAGTCATCCTCATGCAAGAGCAGCTGTCCAAGAACAGGATCATCATTGACGTGGACTCCCACCAGCAAGTCAAAGCCTCAGTACAGAGCTCCACCCATGAGAGAAAGACCAACATGAACATTGTGCTGAAGCATGGCCGCTTCATGCTGACACAGAACGCTTTCACGTAAGACTGCTTGCTAACAACAACCCTGGCGGGTGTTTGCCGCTGCCGTGATACCTGTTGCAGCATGTACTGCAGCTTACTCTTCAGGAATCTGGCTGGACTCTTGACTGGTGACATGCGTCACTGTTTGAGGTTGCTTCCTTGACGTGTTGCTTGCCACAAGCAGTGCAAGCCTTGGAGGGGTGTTGCAGGGATGCTGTGCCCATTGTGATTGTGATGAAGGCCATGGGTATTGAGAGTGATCAGGAGGTGACACAGCTGATTGGGAATGAGGGAACCTACACTGGACTGTTTGCGCCCTCCTTGCAAGAGTGCAAGCAACAAAGCATTTTCACACAGCAGCAGGCTCTGGAGTGGCTGGGTGAGTCTGCACAGACGTCCATACATTCGTCTTTGCACTCATTCTTGCATGCACTTGCATATTCAGCCAGTCTCTCTGTCATTCACAGGCTCGCTTGCTCATTCACTCACCTACTGACTCACTAATGCATTCATCTGTTCAAACATTCATGTCTCCACAGACCACATGACTCTGTCTATAACTTTCGGCTGTCAGCAGGCATTTGTGTTCACTGTAGGATGATCCTTGCAGGGTGCGTTCTGATCTGCTGCATATAGGCCCCATTGAGTGCAAGCATGCGGGCAAGCAGCTTCATCATCATAGGTTGTCTGTCAACACAATTGAACAAGCACTAAAGTCTACCTGCATAGATTCTGTGGCTGCCATTGTAGGCGCAAAGGTGAAGAGCAAGACCTCGCCCTTCCAACGTAAGAGCCGTTTTGCTTCCAAGGGAGATGAGGCCAGAGAAGTTCTAGCCAACACTCTGCTGAATCACATTCCTGTGATCCGATACAACTTTCAGGCCAAGGTAACTCCTGCCACCACACAGCATGCTACCCTAGCTGCTGCTGCTTGTTCAAGGACAAAACCCAGGCACAGATATGAGTGTCTGCTGAGGCCTGACTGCAAGGTCTGAATCTCCAGCTGTAGTTGCAGCTCTAAGCATTGCGTCTCATCAGTAGTTTATGACATTGTCTGACTTGTTTGTAAAAGTAGATCATGACCTTTGTCACGGTCAGTCTTGGTTTGTCTGCTGGCATCAGTGGACACAGAAGGGTGCAAGATTCACTTCTGTTGCAGGATTGCCACTTTTGAAATCAGGCATATACCTTGCCTGCTTGTGCTGCAAACTGGTGCACATTCACTTGTGTTCTAGATTCTAACACCTGTTTTTGCTGGACCTGTGTGAAATCTCAAGAGCCTGACCTACCCTTCATTGCTGGCAGGTGACATACATTGCCTTCATGATTCGGAGGATGCTGTATGCAATGATAGACGAGTCCTTCATCGACGACAGGGACTACTACGGCAACAAGCGACTGGAGCTGGCTGGTGGGCTCATGTCCCTGCTCTTTGAGGACCTCTTCAAGCGCTTCAATGGAGAGCTCAGAACCACTGTGAGTTGTCCTTTTGCAAAACGATTAGCTGGAACGCCCGTAACTTATTATTATTATTACAGTTACTTTTCACATGCTGTGGGTTGTCCTTGCATATCTCACAGTCACTTGTCACACGCTGTGCGTGCGTGTGTGCTGTGCTCCCCATTGAGCCTTTGTGTGACTTGACAGCCGTGCCATGCAGATTGCTGTGCTTGCTTGCCTTACATTGTCACAAAGATGTTCAACTACACTGCTGTAGTTGTTGACACACACAAGTCCTGTAGGACATGCCAATCAGTTGTGAGAACTGAAAGAAAGCATGTACAAGTGGAGTGACAGGTCTCAGTGCTTGTAGCGGCATTCAATTCACAGCTGCTGAGCATGTGTCATTTTGCAGGCAGAGAAGTCCATTTCAAAGGCAAACAGAGCAGCTGTGTTTGACATTGGCAAGTCCATGGCCAGCCAGCTGATTACAGCCAACCTGGAGAGCAGCATCAGCAGCGGCAACTGGAAGATCCAGCGTTTCAGGATGGACCGCAAAGGAGTCACTCAGGTGCTGTCGCGCCTGTCCTTCATTGCCTCCCTGGGGATGATGACCAGGATCCAGTCCCAGTTTGAAAAGACCAGGAAGGTGCACTTCTTCTCCTCAACCAATCAATCAGTCAGTTCTATGGCCATATTATCAACCAACCAATCAACTAAAGTATCATTGTGAATGCTTGGGACTTGACAGGGCAGTCAACAGACAATGAGTACTTGTGTGTGCAGTACACTAGCACATGAGCAATCACCTGTCGAGCTACTGCTGGGATGATACTGAGGAGTTCTGGGACTTCTAGCCAGTAGGCTTGCCAAGCTGCTCTTCTAGAGGCTGCAAGCTAAAGCTACAGAACGCCATTTCAGGCATTAGCCTGTGCCTTCACTCAGAGTCATGTTAGGTTTGCACAGAATGTCTCATACTTAGGTTCAGGCTGCTGTCACAAACAAACTTGATTTCACAATGTGGCATCATGCCCAATGCAGGTGAGTGGGCCTCGCGCTTTGCAGCCAAGCCAGTGGGGTATGCTGTGCCCAGCTGACACTCCTGAGGGTGAGAGCTGTGGCCTGGTGAAGAACCTGGCCCTCATGACACACGTGACAACAGACGATGAGGAGGCCCCCCTGGCCCAGCTGGCCTACATGCTGGGGGTGGAACCTGCCCTCCTCATCACTGGCTCTGAGCTGCATGACAGGTGCCTCCTACTGTGCTGAGTTGATTTTGTCACACTGCTTCTCAGCGGTGTCTTGCGTCATGTTTTCTGTGAGTGCCTGTTGCCAGCGTGGCGCTTCTAGCTCTCGTCTAGATGCCCTTTCTTGCTGCTGCTCTTGAGCTGCGTGGCAAGTGACTTGGGCCCTTACCTCTGCTCTGTGCTTGTCTGCACTGGATGTTGCTGTTTTGCTTGGCATCACAGTTTGTGTGCTCCAACACCGGCCTGCTGCAGCACTGGCTCTCAAAAATTTGGCAGTTTGTTTGTGCCTGTCTGCGTCGTGGTGTGCTGAGATGCATCACCTTTTGCATGTCAGCTGTCTTGCATGTAGCATGTTCAGCATTCATGATCTGGTTTCGATTTGATTGGCTCATGCAGCTTGACACCTTGTTTGCTCCTTTAGAATGTTTGTTGAGCCTTCAGCTTTGACTGTCCACAGCCTGCTTCTCATTGGCTGCATCAATGGCTGCAGCCTGCATACCAGGCCATGTGTCTTTCATCTGGCCCATGCAAAACACCATCTGGCCCATGCAAAACACAATCTGGCCCACGTGAATCATCTCCTCATGGCCCGTACAGCCACCTCCTAGGACTTCCATGCCAGACACCTTCTGCCTCTCCTGCCACCATCTACCTTTCAGAGCTGCTTTTGTCTGTCCCAAGTGCCTTCTGCCCTTACTGGCTCCTGTCCCCAAGCCTCCCTACCCCCCAGGAAACTCACACAGGTGTCTTGCAGGAATGCGGCCTTGGTGATATTGAATGGCAGCATATTGGGAGTGCACCGCCAGCCTCTGCGCTTTGCTGCTGCCTTCCGCCGCCTGCGCCGCTGCAACCGAGTGGGGGAGTTTGTGAGTGTGTACATCCAGCAGGAGTGCTGCCACATAGCCAGTGATGGCGGCAGGTCAGATTGCACTTGTGCTGCCGTTTCACGTCTACTGTCAATATCAGTCAACAGAGCAGCCCAGTGCATCTTGAATGGAGTCTTGCCATCGCAATGTCTTTAGGCATGTGAATTGCAAGCTGAATGCAGTGTGAATCTAATGTACCTTATAGTCAAGGTACAGAGCATGCAGCTGTTGCGCTTGGGTACGGCGGTGTGTTGCTGTTATCAGTGCTGCTATGTACATGTAGCAACACCACAGCAAATGCACGCTGTTTCTGGCCCTCTGCACCAGACTGATCCGCTGTACATTTCTAAACAAGGCTTCTGCAAAGTGGCTTGCTTGTTGGCCATGTGCACAAAGACTGCTAGCGCCAGACCATCATGCACCTTGCTGTTGCTAGCTAGTCTATCCAAAAAATCTGTGCTTTTGCAAAAATTCTACCCTCTAAACATGTGTGAATCATGCGTATCATGTGTACGTGATGATCATGTATCATGTGTCATGGCCATGTGTCATGATCATGCGTCATGATTATGTGTCATGTGTCATCATGACACATCATCATCATGTGTAAAGTGAGACCCTGTGAACAGGAATGTGGCTGGTGCAGGGTGTGCCGCCCGCTGATCATCTGTGACAACGGCATGCCTCGTGTCACAGCCGACCACATTGCCAAGCTGAAGAACGGTGAATGGAGCTTCAACCACTTCTTGCACCATGGTCTGGTGGAGTACCTGGATGTGAATGAGGAGAGCAATGCCCTGGTGGCCCTGTATGAGACCAAGTGTGGGCCTGACACCACACACCTGGAGATTGAGCCCTTCACTGTGCTGGGGGTTGTGGCGGGCCTCATCCCATACCCCCATCACAACCAGTCCCCGCGTAACACCTACCAGTGTGCCATGGGCAAGCAGGTGCGCCTTCTTCACAGCTTCACATGCCTCTGTCTGCATACCTTTGGGGGGACAGCGTGAGTCTTCACCATAAGAGATGTTCTGCTGTTGTTTGGACTGTCTGCATTGCAAAGCGACATGATTGGCAGACCCAAGGGCTGTTGTCACTCAGCTGCTTGGGTGCTATATGGTGCACTATCACACAGACTGCATGGGCTGTCACACACAGGATCTTGTACAGGGAGCTACTCAGGACTGTACATACTTGACCTCAGAGACCTCAGAGTAACACCTGACCGTATCCTGCTCAAACTTTGCACAACCTGCACATTGTTTTGTCAATACTGTATCTCATCACAGTATATCTTGTCATCAAAAGTGTGTGCAAGCATGAGTGTGGTTGGGTGATGCAGGCTATGGGCAATGTGGCGTACAACCAGCTGAACCGGATGGACACGCTGCTGTACCTGCTGGTGTACCCCCAGCGCCCACTGCTCACCACCAAGACCATTGAGCTGGTGGGCTATGACAAGCTGGGAGCTGGCCAGAATGCCACTGTCGCTGTCATGTCATACTCAGGTATGTGTACACTTTCGGCAGCCTGTCTCCTGCTGATCGTCTTTGGCTTGGCTTCAGCTGACTAATAATAATGATAAGAACGATGATAACAATGATAATGATAATGATAATAATACTAAT
>JAABUW010007713.1_pt1 | contig 12856 bp, 8 predicted proteins | sample 5560081 | NCBI WGS metagenome assembly JAABUW01 (sample SAMN10711882, study PRJNA513363) | rock metagenome | isolation source: Antarctica rocks | place: Antarctica: Victoria Land, Knobhead sud
GAAGTACACTCAATCACCGTTCACACCCGATCCACCGTTTGGAGAGGGGCAAGGGACACTGTTACTAAGAAACGTTACGAAGCAAGTACTGAATGGGAAGAAAAGTGTCAGGAGGCAGCATATATGGTGACAGTACACATCGATCCTAGTATACAACTAAAGCTCACTAAGGGGCAATCTAACGATGGCTTTCTTATGTTATCACGTCTGCAAGGGATCTGTCAAACTACAAGAAACACTGAATTCATACGGCTTTTTAAGGAATTTTTCACTCTCAATTTCAGTCAATTTAAGACTATATCAAAGTTTCTTGCACGTATGAAAGGCCTAGAGTAACAAATCGACGCCACCAATATCAGCCTTGACAGCAATAATCGGACGATCCTCTGCCTCTCACTGTCGTTACCGCCAAAGTACCAGTATCTAGTCCAGATTTGGGCAACTACCCCGAATATCACCGCCGAAAAGGTACGACAAATGCTCCTTGATGCTAGCCGACATCCACAATCACAGAATGGCCAGGTCATTGGTCCCTCAATCGCCTACTCCGCTCAACAAGACGAGAACGAGAAAGAGAAAGAGAAATGCAATCACTGTAACTCCTCAAACCACATTACCAAGAAGTGTTGGAACTCACATCCAGAACAAGCTCCTGAATGGTTCCAACAAAAGTTGAAAGCTCAGAAGAAAATCCAACAGGCAAAGATGGCATGGGATGACCAACCACCTAAGTCATCTATCCACATGTGATTAGCCGTCCAGAAGTCCAGTCAGTGACCAAGTCGATCAGTCAGTGGTGGCCAAGTCGGCTACCAGTCAACTAATAGCCCATGCGGCTTTCATATTGTCAGTATATTCTAGTGGCAAAAATAGCCGTCAGTCATATTAGTGGCCAAGTCGGCCGTTATCCAGTCAGTGACTACAGAATTGTCAGTACAGTCATGGCTAAGTCGGCCGTCATGTTAATCGATTGACCAATTGACAGGGTAGTCTTTTAGATGGGCATCTGGCTGTTCCATGCCAGGCGAGTGTTGGCACTCGGTTGAAACAGTCACATCCCAGTGGCTTGGAAGTCATGTAAGCAACGAATCTATCTAGATGGTCAATCGTCTTCATTGTTCCATCATTCACCGACTCTAAAAGCCCCTCTTTGCGCTGATCTGTGGAGGATACAGAAAATTTCTATGTAATGGAATTTTGTATTGTCTGTGTCACAACCATCGCAGCATGGAGATTCCACTGGCTTTCCGTCCCCGGTGGTAATGCCGTGTCAGATCTGCTTATCTCCCTTTTCTCCTTGCGTGAAACGACGACCTTCTCTCCATCTCCCTGAAAGAGGAATCGTGCACCAAGGCTTAGTACTAACATGAAGTCAAGCTATCGAACGAAAGAACGAGATTAATCAGCATGGGTGTCCGCAGGAAATCTTTATATACATAAATTATCACAAAGAACCTATACAAAGAGAATAACAGGTACAACATGAACACAAAGCCTATATTCATATCGTTTGTTATTTGGGGCGCTGCCTAGTTCAAGACCTATGAACTAGCTGCTAGTATAAGTATGCGGGATCATTGATCACTTAAATTTGACCACTTCCATCTTCACAGAAGACCAGTCTCGAGAAGCCCACAGAACACGATTTTCTCTCTGAAGAATCAAGATGTCAGGCATGGAAGCAAGTCTTAGAGCTGCTCAAGAGAATGCCGACGCCTCAAGGAATCTAGAAGACGAATACTACTTGGACAGAAAGAATGAGCTGGGCGACGAAGACCCTACAGACGATCCTGCTGAGATTGAGCCAGCTGAGGACGAGCAGGAATATGATTGGTGTAATCCTCCCCTCAGCGAAAATCCGATGTTCTTCGAAACGAACGACATTGACGCAGTACCGCCACCAATAGTAGTCGAATACGTCAACAAACCATTTGCCGAACTCCACTATCTGTACAATTACCTTCGGGTCAGCAACGAGGACAGCTGCCGTGAGTACGCTCAGAAACAATATGGGGAGAGACTAACTGATGTGGACTGGTTAAGGGTAACACTCGACGGAGGTGAGCGCCACCAACACCGCTTCGAAATGGCTGACAAGCCTTGGAACGCCCCCGGCCAGGTCGAGCTCGATGGTTGGGGCTACTTCTTCGGAAAAGTGGAATTGCCAATGGTGCACTACGAAACAAGACTGAAGCTCTTCTCGGCAAACAACAAGTTGAGACAAGCAGCCGTCCATCGTTTCCATTGCGGTTTGAGCAAAGGAGACCTTGAACTTGCTATGATGCTCCCAGCCATCTTAGGAGACGAGCGACGCGCATCTGAAACGCAGCAGGTATACGAGGCCTTCATTCTGGATCCCTCCACACTGGATGAAAGAACAAGAGCTTTTGTTAATACACGTCTCTATACAGAAGACAGCGAGCCAGTCTTGATTCCCGAGCTCCTTTCTCATATCCAAACCCTACTAGAAACAAGCGCCTTCAACTACGCAACAGAAGCCGACCCCAACTTCCTTAAAACCAACAACTTCACAGTCCCCCAACAGATCGAACTCCAACAATACTGGACACGCTGGCAAACATCCAACCCCACAGTCACACGACACCCGAATTCTCTATCAACATACCCAGACCCAGACAGCAGCAGATACAGCTTCCGAACCACACTCACAGATATTAAGGAATTGCGTAATTATGCGACACATCGGTTATTCAATGCTGATCCGGAAATCTCGAGTGCGGGTGCTATACGCAAGCATGTGGAGTGGGCTAAGGCTTTTGCGGTTATGGTTGGGGATGCTGCGACGGCGGAGAAGGTTGAGTGTATTGGGGCTAGGTGGCTTGCGAGGTATAGGCCGGGTGCGAGTGCGGCTTAGGAGGGGGAGGGGAGTGAAGGTGGGTGATTTTTTTGCTCCCTGCGTTTCTTATTTGGGCTACTTCTAATAGAAGTCGAGGGGATTGGTGCTCAATACATACTACCCAATATCTGTGTCGATTTGTCTTAACTAGACCCGTGTGTAAGTGACACTTTCTTCGTTGTTATCCTCCACACCTGTTGTGTATTCGATTGTGATCGTGCTGTAAACCCGCACATTCAATGCTCACAAAAAGAATTGGATCTTTCTGACCTTTTCACAGTACTCACATCTGCCTCTTCATCGCTTATATAACGTTGCATCCCATTCAACTACTACTCTGAGCACTCTGAGTAATTTGGCTTGATCAAGCCAGCTTACATGACCGTTCAGATATTAGCTGCATCAGATAGGGTCAGCTACTTTAAGTTCTCAATGTTGAACAATCGATGAGATTGCTTTCAATTTCATCGGTATCAGCTTAGCAGAATGACCTCTCTCAATTTATCTTCTGCCCTTCAAGCCTATTACTATCTTGCTAAGTAGCATCTGGGAAGCTTTTGAAGGCACTGAGTCTTGGAGGAAACTATCGGTAGAGGAGGTGTATATATGTTCCTACTTGATCGAACATACGCTCACCTGATCCAAAACCATTTGACAATTGAAGAACAACAAGCTGGACGGTTTTGGAAAGTTCTGGAACAATGTTTTGGTTCGATCGAAAATGTATTATGTGTAGATGCTTCACAGCAAAGATAAGAAATCTCATCTAATTATCTTCCATGCGCATTCTCTGAAATGACAGACTAAGCTTCGCAGGGGAAAAAGAGCGTGTTGGCCAACCTACCCTTCCTGAAATCATGCTCATGCATCACCACCACAAATCTCCACCACAGTCCACCTCAGCTCGAAAGAATCACCAATCCCTCAAAAGCGACGTCTCTCACGATATCCAACATCAAACACAGGATCAACCTCCGAATCATCCTCATACTCAATCCGATCTCCAGTACGACGCGGTCCACGCACATGATCCTGAGGGCCACGAGTGCCGTAGCGGGAGCTGATGTCCACACCGCGGCCACCACCTACACGCGTTGCCATGCCAGGACGACGAAGGGACTCACGAGGATCGAGCTCGGATTCGCTATCGGAGGAGACGTCGCCACGTAGGGTACCGCGACGAGCTGGACAATTTGGGTGATGCACATTGTCGCCCACACGGGCGTCGTGTCGACCGGCATGGATCTCGGTGGTGCCGCGCTCGGTTCGACGAGTCTGATGCGTGTTGGTCTGGTGGGTGGTAGTTCTCATGCCGCGACGGGGAGCTTCATCGGAGTCGGACTCGGAGTGCATGGTTTGGCCTCGAGGACGGTTGAGACCAGGACGGCTGAGACCTTCAAGGCCACGACGCTCACGGTGGAGCATGTCGTAGGGAGGTGGAGGACCGGAGCGGTGGTTGCCACGGGTGGAGCGAATCTCATCGTCGGACGAAGAGTAGTCTCCGGCGTTGGAATTGTGGCCGTCGTTGTAAGTCTGGTCACGGCCGCGAGCTGATGGGCCGTAGCGGTCGTTGTCGAAGGTCTGGCCGCGGGCACAGGTTGAAGTAACGTGACGGTTCATGATATTGTGTTGTGGTTGTTGTTGGAAGGGTTTTGGAGACTGTGGCTGGCTGGATGTATGGAAGTAGTTGTGGTTGGAAATGTGAGTTGAATGTTGCTGTGGGATCAAGGTTGTGAAGGATGATGGGAGGAGAGGAAAAGAAGGGTGAGAGAGGAGAATATATAGGATTGGATTCGTGCTAGCGGAGAGTGTCGATACATTGTGACAAAGAGATGGTATATCGAAGTGAAATAGTTGAGTCTTTGTTGGCTTTGTATTCTCACAAAGAGCATTATGAAAACCGGCTTTGTGCAGAAGTAGCGAGATGTTATGTCGAAGTTATATGATTGAGTCTTCCTTGCCGATGCAGTCTCACAAAGAGTATTATGAAGAATGGTATTGTGTAGAAGAATCTTGGTGGTATACATTGTCCTTTGGATTGATGATGTTCTGAGTCTACTGGCCATAGATCGCTGCTCGACACTAGCGAATGTGGTGTTTTAGCTCATGAGACATGAAAAGATGCTCTGTAGGGGGCCCCTACCTGACCGACCAAAGACAGAACCAGCCTTGTGAACCAGGAAGAGAGTAAACTCCGATCTTGCTAAGTTCTGGAATGTTCTGTTCGTGTGTAACGTAGCCTTGCTAGTGGTGAGGGATCCAGACAAATGCGACTAATATCAACAACGCTAATGAAAGCGACGGAAAGTGATGTATGAATGCTTGTGACGTATCCAAACCCAGCTTATGCTGAATCTCAATACTACCATCAGTGTCATCATCTTCTCGCTAACTTGTTCTAGGCTCAAGCAATAACGTGCCACCAGGTTTGGCATCAGCAAAACCCTTACCTCTCTCATAGATCCTCCTACCTCGAAGCCACGTTTCCCTGACACATCCCTTCATCTTCTTTCCTTGATATGCAGTGACTTTGTTCCTAAACAGCATGCCCTCACCGTTTGCTCCGACGACCCACTCAGTTTCGTCTTCGAATACACACAGATCTCCATCAAAACCGACCGCCAATTGACCTTTACTCTTCTCAAGTCCGACTTGTCGTGCAGTATTCGCGCAGCACCAGCGGGCTATGTCTTCAGCTGTTATCGCACGCTTGTTCTCCAGGGCCGATGTATAGAGAATAGGTAGTCCGAGGCCGACGGACGAGACTCCGCCCCAAGCCGAAAAAAAGTTGCCTGGCTCCTTGTCGTCCTCCGACGGAGGCGTGGGAAGTTGATTGCCATTAAGGTGTGGAGGCAGCAGCTTAAGTCCCGGAGTACAAGGCGAATGATCCGATACGACTGTCTTGATGACGCTGTCATCCTCTCTGAGCAGCTCGTCCCATAGTCCGTCTTGGTTTGCTTGTGTACGGATGGGCGGGCAACATTTGTGTCTTGTGTCACCGTTGCTAATCTTTTCGGCTGCGAGGGAAAGATAGTGAAAACACGTCTCTGCTGTCACCTTGACGCCAGCCTCGCGTGCTTCACGAAGCAGTGGTATGGCTTCAATTGCGGACAGGTGGACGATATGTAATGGGAGATGTGGTGCAAGGTGAGCAAGGTCTAGGATCTCGGATATGGCGTAGATCTCGAATGAAGTAGGACGAGATGCAAGAAAAGTCTTGTATTCGTTTAGAGGTCCGATAGGGGCAAGGGGTGGCAACGACCATTGCACGTCGTCGCCCACAGAATCAGCTATCGGAGGGATCATTTCTGCGTGGAACATCAGGGTCGTCGGCTGGTCGGCTAGCTCGATCATAACTTCTGAAATATCTGTTGAAGAGACTGCTGGGAATTCAGCAACCCCGCTGTCGATGAGGAAGCCCTTAAAGCCCCTGACTCCCTCCCTGACCAAAGGCTTCAGCTCTTCGACGTTTCCAGGCACAATACCACCGTAGAACCCCACGTCCACCCAACATTGTCCCTCTGCTGCTCTCAATTTTTCTCTCAGCCCATTAACAGTCGTTGTAGGGGGAATGGCATTCAAAGGCATGTCGATGACCGTAGTGACACCTCCGGACGCCGCAGCCTGCGTCCCTGTCCAGAACCCTTCCCATTCTGTTCTCCCAGGCTCGTTGACATGTACGTGTGCATCGACCAGGCCGGGTAGGATAATATGGGGCGAATGGTCGACATAAGGGGTTTCAATTGGGAAATCGGAGGGTGGAAGTATCGAGTGGAAGATGGAGGTGATTCTGCCGGTGTCGAGGGAGATGACTATTGTTGCTGCACCGAGCTCGCCTGAAATAATAGCGCGAGAAGAGGCGAGCACGGTAATGGGAGGGTACTGCGAGGTTGGTATGATGTTGCTAGTAGGAGGTGACGAATCGGGCGAGGGATGGGAGGCGCTAGAAGCCATGCCTCCAATGTTTCACAAGGCAAAGCAGTTTTCGTTCGGCGCTGTGCCCCGTGTAAATCACTGCAGTGCTCATCAAATAGATAAGGCTATGAGAGATGATAGGAGATTAGGGTTCGCACGTAAAATCTAATGAAACAGTAGCAAGAAAAAGACAACAAAGAGCTCCGCAACCCTACTCTATAAGCAGAGAGATGATAGCCATGTGAGGGGCATCTTCACCCTCTTATCACCCCAGACTGCTTCGCTGCTCCCCACAGGAGTCTCCCGATTTGGGCCGGGGTGAATGTCCTTCAGGGACTGAATTGTGCCCATAGCGGTAGGCCTATCCGTACCGGCGTTCCTGTCACTCGATGAGCCATATATCGCTTATCTCTGAGAACAGGTTATCGAGTAATATTCAGTGAGACTGACTTCGGTGCTTGCCGGAAACGGTAAAAGCTTTGTTTGTGTGTTTGTGTCAATCAGGATTTTAGGCGCATTAGCGCCCTGATAAGGTAGCCGCGGTGGGCTGTTGTGTGCGATCTCGGAGCTGCCTCCTGCTGGAAAGCACTGCATCTTCATGACCATGGTTTGCTCGTCATGCTTCCTTTACGATGTTTGGGGTTCATTATTCATGGCTGGAAGACAGAATCTGGAACGAGACGCAACATGTCAGTACATAGCGGCCATGGTGTGCGGACTCCAAGCTGGCTTTACGCTAGTCCATCTCATCGAGTAATACTCCGTAGGCATCATGTAATCATTACTCGATATGATGCTGCGAACGCCCGCACTTCAGAATTCCATATCATAGTGACACAATGCTTGGGCGAGAGTCGACAATGACGAGTACGGTCCACTCCGATGGCCTGCACTCCCATCGTACAGCTCTCCACTTCCATCACTGCGTATCAGTCTCTTCTACATCAGGGTATCACGACGGTTGCCTTGCGCGGCTTCTTCTCTAGATCTATGCCCAGAATATGCTCATGTGCCATCTACCGTGAGTGCGATTGCTGCGAAGCAATTCGACTTCCTTACAGTGTACCCTTGTAGTCCTTCATTCGTAGCTGCTGGAAGTGAGGATGACTGCGGATAATAGTTTTCTGTATTACACCCAATAACTTTCCACGATTGAAGAGATCGTCGTTGATATCCCTTAGACCGGCCGTCTCTCACTAAAGGATGGCCGAGTGTCGCACTCGCAGTCATTGTGAAGCCCAAGGGACACTATTCGCAGAAATCGGGCTGGAGAATTTCGAGGTTTGCCATCACCTCTAATCTGCGCGAGATCACACCGAGGAATGTATCACAAACGCAGGGTTGTACCTGATATAGTGGGATTCTATACTAATATGCCCATAGCTTTGAGTCTGGCAACATTGAACAGGAATGCTTTCTTAGTTATTGCAGCCAATCGTAGAGCAGCGAACAAGAGCCTCTCAGCACCGAGTCATATCTTTAGGTGTATGATTATGAACTACATTTCAATCCTTCAAAACACGTGATTTGGCTTGCGAATCTCACTTGGTGCCCTCAGTACTTACGACAAAGCTGCGCCACCTTCTGCAGTCTACTACCACAGTAGATGTATGGACGGCGACGAGAAGAAGAAAATACCTTACTAATGCAAGCGCCGTCGGCGTGTCACGCACTAACAGGACAGTAGCCCTCTTTCCTCTAAAACTATTCCTGTCATCCTATTGGTAGGCATGCCAAACGGTCGGATCGCTCGAGGGTAATGAAAGTAAGGTAAGGTACTAGGGTAGGCACTAGACAAGGATCTGTCCGTGCCAAGCCACAGAGCGTCCCACTAAGAGGGATTTCTATTTCTTCATTCTTTCTATAATTATCCTCCATACTCACGGCTCCATCGCTACCACTCATGGCTCGAAGTCGTTGTGGCATTGTATCTCTCACCCTGCAGGTTGATGTACGGAGCCGACACAGCCTCGAGAGAATGTGTGCATACAATTCCGGTCGTAATTTCAGCTCGAAATCCCTGAACGGACGGATCATGGATCCTTGTTCTTCTACGCGCGAAGGATTCCGTGGGCTTGTGATGGCCAGTCTGGTCCAGCTATTCTAAGTGCTAAAGCACCTTAGCTGAGATGACTGCCTGACCCACGAGGCATGGTCGATCTTCAGGTACGGGACGCTGCATCGGCCTTTGCATCTAATCTGCATCATCTACCCCATCATTCCCATCAGAGCTGCATCCTGCTTTAGAGCGAAGCTCCGCATATCTTTCATTCACCATGATCAAGAGCTTGGTCTCCTAAATATAAGGTCGCCGTCATAAGCCTTCTCTTCTGCTGCCGCGTCTCCCTTGTTGTCTATAGACTTTATGTTTTTCGCGATGCGGCTCTCAAATCTCATTGCTGCACTGGTGTTCTGCTACTTCCAGGTATCAGCCTTTCCTCAGCAAAGTATGTCTATGATACCACTTCAGACATCGTAGCACTGACATTGTCAGCAACGTTTCCAAATTCCACGGGGTTTCCGCTGCGAGGCACTGCTGCGACAGGCACTGCTGCGACAGGATGTGCGGGGAATTGCTGGCGCAACTATCAGCCTGTGCCTTCCATCCGATGGGTGCAAATGCCCATCACGGCGACTGTGACTGCAGAAACGCTGCTGTTAATTGTCAATAATAGAACGAATAGTACAAGAACATCCACCATTTACAACACCGATCTTAATCTTGCCGATTATACGTCTCCCACAACCACAAATAGCGCTGGCACAGTAACAACGTCTGTGCTCCTCCGTGTTGGGAGCACGAACTCCACACGAATCCTGTAAGTATCACACGCCTACAATTCTGGTTGATCCTAAAGTCATCTCACTCTAACAAACCCTAGGGCGTTTCCTACTACCGCCTACGAGGATTACCCTTCAACTTACTCTCTGTGTGGCACCGTCCATACGTCCATAGGTGGGCATGCAACATGTTTGACATACCAGGATGGTTGTGACGTGCATGATGGCGTCACCAGCATCAATAGCAGGGCTCCCACACTGACATATCCATCGCATCCGGTCCTTTCAGAAGGTGTCCAAAGTGTGGGTACCGATGCCATTCCCGATCCCAGAGGATGGACTTACTCGGCAGTGATTGATGGGAACTGTGACGATCAAGGGATCTTGAGCTCCTTCTTCCCAGATTTGGGTCTATGGTCCTGCAATGCACCAGGTACTTGTGTAGCGCCATTCCAGGCCCACCAAACGGCTTTGTTTCTCACCGCACCCTCAACCTCATTGGAACATGACATCGCCCCCACAATAACTCCAGAAATCCCGAGCCCGAGCACAAACCCAGTGGCCAAGCCAGCAGCACCAACCGCCACCCAACAGCCCATTGTCGAACAAACCACAAGTCCGAAGAATGTGGGTGCCCAAACACCTTCCATTCTGTCACCAACATTGTCTCCACTTGCGAGCACTCCACAAATTACACCCGTGCCAAGTCAGCCAGGTCCTGACAGAGTACCTACACCGCCGACAGCCCCACAACCTGTCGGACCTGCGAGTGGCCTCAAAGCTGAATCTCCAGCCCCTAAAGGAGAATCCACTGCGCATGCTACGCCTGTAGTCGTCGGCTCGGGAGATCGTCAATCGGTATCGATAGGAGCTGCAAGCGCATCCCCACTGGCCGAGTCTCCTAATATCTTACCCACGGTCCTTGTCCCGATACCAACAACATTCAATGATGCACAAGGTAAAGTCATCGTCTCAACGGCCTTGGCAGCTGCTTCTCCCGTATTTCCTACCTCTGGAATCGCTGAAGGGAAACCGGTTTTCTCCACACCATCACCATTCGTTGGGCCTGTCCCTGTAATTGTAAGCTCAACCAATGCGCAGGGCAGTCTTGTCCTCTCTACGAGTACGGCAGCGGCTATCGCAGTTTTGATCACCACTACCAATGCCCAGGGGCAACCAATGGTTTCAACGAGCGTCTCCACAGTGCCAGTGACAGCCTCTATACCCACAGTGATCAGTTCCACGAACGATCGAGGCATTCTTGTCTCCAGTACCTCCTTCATTCAAGCTGTTGTTCTTACGACGGTGAATAATCAAGGATCTCAAACCCTCATCACCTCGCCAGTACTCCCTGCCACAGTCGTTAATGGCAAAATCTCTCAGAATTTCCCTTCCTCTCCAACTGGGCCCGTGCTTACCGTCCAGCCCGCCCTTACTGTAGCCGCCCAGATCGTGACGCCCAACGCCCAAAGCCAGTATATCTTTGGTTCCCAAACTCTAACACCTGGCGGTGTGATCACCGTAGACGGCACGAGGATCTCGCTTACGCCGAGTGGCACGGAAGCTGTAGTAGGGACTGTTACTGCGCATCTCACATCAGGTTTAGTCCCTGCTATTACAGCGCCGCCAGGCCTCACGATTGGCACGCAGACTATAACACCCAACGTACAAGGTCAGTACGTTGTCGGAACTCAGACACTGACTCCTGGTGGTGTCATTACTGCTTCCGGAACGAGGATCTCGCTTGCACCGGGTGGTACGCAAGCTGTAGTCGGATCGATCACTGAGCAACTCACGTCAGGTTTAGTTCCTGCTCTTACAGCGCCACCAAATCTCACGATTGGCACGCAGGCCATAACACCCAACGCACAAGGCCAGTACGTTGTCGGAACCCAGACACTTAGCCCTGGTGGTGTCATCACAGTATCTGGTACCGCGGTCTCGCTCGTACCTGGAGGCAGTTATGCAATCGTGGGAACGAGCACTGAGGCTTTAGGTCCATATATCTTGGGTGGACTAGGCGCACCCAGTGGCAGTGGAGTTGGTTTGAATGGGACGAGGCCGCAGGCATTTACAGGAGGAGCTAGGAGTAGGCACAAGTCCGTGTGGGTGGAAGGACTTGTAGGGCTTATGGGCCTTGGGGTCGTGATGTGGCTTTAATGGTATTTAGTGGGAGTCTTAATTAGAGTGGTATACTCCTTGAATACCGGTGGTTGGATATACTGTCTGCAATACAATGCTCTGCTGTCCAGAAGTAGGTCCGACGATACCGTACCGCCGCCAAATTTGCTACGGGGAGCAAAGTGCTCGAATGCCCACTTGGTCCGCAGCTCGATCAAGATCTACCCTGTGACCAGAGGTACGGAGCCCCTTCTGGAGTTCCTTCGGAAGGTTTGCTCGAAACGGGAGAGACAGGCAGCGAGCTATACCTACTCGTACTAACCATAATTGACTCTCAAGGCTAAGAATTTATAGCGTCCTGGAGCTCCAGCAAGGAGAGACCAAATCGGTTCGGGTTAATACTAGTAGAAGCTGCAATACTCTGCACGGGATTCCCAAACGAGGTGGGCCCGCTCCGGATTTTGATTGGCGCGCAAATTCTCAGAGGAAACAAGGCCGATGCTAGGACTCGAGATGCATACGGGATTCCATAAGCGTACATTTGTGACTACACGCAACACTGCACCACTGATTATCGACACCCTTGTGCGTGATCATAGTGCCTCGTCCCTGATTCTGTGGTTCGAGACCATCGACAACATGTTTCAGGGCGCTCAGACCTTCATGTCTCCACGTTGGACCGCTGTAACATCTTTCTCCAGCCGTTCTTCACCCGTAGGAACCATGGACAGCAGACGATCCCACCATGATTTCTGCCCGATCCGTCCATTCTCCGAATTTCTGGGCGCCAGACCCTTGCTGGAAAAAGAATTTCCATACGGCACCCCACCACTTCGTTGAAGACTTCCAGATTCTCTGCCGTCGTGAGTGGGGCCCGTCGCGAAGGACAGCCCTTTTCTGTGCATTGAAGACACCACCTTGGTGGTGTCTGAGGAGTCAGAATACGATCTGGTCTCACGACCCAGCCCGGTTGCGAAATAGCTACTGCCTTTCCTATAGCTTGCTGTTGGCGACACGACCTTGGTGGCGTCTGAAGAATTGGATTGGGATCTCTCCTTTTCGAAAATTGTAGGACTCTTGAGACCGTATGCGGAGGGACTCTTTGGATCAGTGACAGAAGTTGTGAGACCTTCGTGCTTACCACCTGTGCTCGGACTACTTCTGGCGGCCTGTGCGGATGGC
>JAABUW010007714.1_pt1 | contig 12854 bp, 10 predicted proteins | sample 5560081 | NCBI WGS metagenome assembly JAABUW01 (sample SAMN10711882, study PRJNA513363) | rock metagenome | isolation source: Antarctica rocks | place: Antarctica: Victoria Land, Knobhead sud
ACGGTAGCGCTGATGTCCCCGCGCCAGGCCGCTCCTCCCGTAGTCCGAACCTCCGCACCGCTTGCAACGCAACACGCTCTCAGACACCAGCAGCCTCCCGACAAAGACCGCAAACATGCCAAAACCCGGAAACTACCTCAAGTTAGAACTCTCGAGTGGCCGGCCTCGGCCCTCGGGGCGGGACCGAGTACAGCTCGGCGTCTGCTGCTTACCAATCGGACTGACCATGGACGATCGATGCCGCATTACCGTTGAGCACAACCATTCCTAGAACAAACGAATGCTAAGCTCTCCACACGCGAGTGCGGGGGACTAAATCAACAAAATAAACGTCAAAATCAGCAAGGCGACAGTCACTTCCCTGCCTTGTTTGTGAATGATAGAAACAACTGTAGTCAGGTAAGACTGGCAAATGCTACTACGTGATCTCAATATGAGATGGCGGCATTGCCAGGTGAACCGCCACCAAGGGTACAGGATCGGCCGCAGCGATGTCTGACCGCCGGGTATTGTTCAGAACACATGCTAATACGCCGGGATAATGTGTCCATGACTGACGACCTGACATGCCGCATCTTCACAGGCCGGACGCAGGTCGCCGCAGTCGCACCCACGGTTGAAGCCATGCGGCGCGCATATGGACTGAATGCCGACATGACGACCGACATGGGGTGGTTCGTGTCCCGCACACTGCTATGGGGCAATAGCCCCATTGTGGTGCTGGTGAACCAGGGAGCGAAGCCGGTCGCCGCCGTGCTGCTGTATCAGCGCCGCTATTGTGGAATTCCCACTGGCGTAATCAAGGGCGGCAATGGATCGGGCGACGGCGTGGTTGTCGCGCCGCTGCCGTTGCGGATGGCAGCACTGCAGGCGGCCCTTGCCAAGGTCCTGTTGTTGCCGCTGACCCATACCGTTCTTGTGGCGGCGCGGGGCGTGGATGCTCAACCTGCGTCCGGTCGGCCAAAGCTTGACCTGGATGCTCAGTGGCGCGCACGGGATGTCGAAACCAATCTTTCACTCGCTGGAGGATTCGAGGGCTTCCTGTCGCGGCTGCGCCCCCGCAGCCGCAGGAATTACCGGTATTTCCGACGCCGGGCCGAGAACGAGCTAGGCGTCGTCTTCGTGCCCAGCTTGACGAACGCCGAAGCGCTTCAGGCGGTCAAGGATCTGCACGGCTTGTCAATGTTCCCAGTGCCGCGGGCGCGCGCCATGCGGTTCCAGGCAGCTATCCAGGCCACGCCGGGCTCTTTCTCCATGGGGGTCCGTGACAGGTCAGGGCGATGGCTGAGCTACATCGCGGGTTGGCGGCATGCCGACACCACCTTCGTCGAGTGGCAGCTTAACCACCATGAGTTCGCTTCGGCATCGCTCTCCACTGTGATGCGGACCTACTTCCTGGAACGTGAAGCGCTTGCAGGCGTGTCCGAAATCGTCTTCGTCGGCGGCACTTCGGCGGCGCTGGCGCGCTACTGCGAGCCGGACTGCTGCTTCGACATCGTGGCAATGCGGCGGGGAGTTCGAGGTCTCGTTGTCAAGAAACTCGTGACCAGGTTTCGTCCTCACAGCCAGCTTGCACTGCAACTGCTTGGGGGCTCGCTTCAGCCGCAAGTCACCAGCTCGAAAGTTGAGGAGTTTGCGTAGGGCTGCCGAGGTGGCACGCACTGTTGGGCTACCTGGGCGACAGCCTCCTGATGGTTGGGGGGCGGCAATGACCCTCGTTCCCGGTCTAGGTCCGCCCTGCCATCAGGCCTGCCCCAGCACGTGGCCCAGCCAAACCAAAAGTTCCGGTAGGCCGATGATAGTTTCGCGACGATGCAACCGGCAGGCTGCGGTGCGCTAAGCGTTCAAGCTTATGGCCGACGTAGAATCGGAGTCGTCAGATCTGCTTGTGCAAACCGTGTCGCAACGGCCCGGCGTCCTGACACGCGCAACTGCGACGGGAACCGTTGAGCGAGCTTGCTTCCCAATTGTGCAGCACCCTCCGGTGGATGTGGTCGTTCTCGTGCGTTCCGAGCAGCAGCATCCGCGGCCATGCGACGGGCAAACTCAGGGGTATATATCCCATACGGGTCGATTACCGCTGGCCGGGACACCGCTGCGGTGTGCATTCCGGCCATTCCGCCATAGGCAGCCGCCATCGGCCACGCCTGCATAACCCGGCGGCCATACTCGTCCGCCAGGTCCGGCGTGCGGGAGTGATAGGCGCCGACAGCAGCGGGCCAGGTTCCAAGCTCCGCTTGCAACCGGCCCAAGAATTGCGCGGCGTAGCGGACATTGGCGGCGGGATCGAAGGCTTGCTGCAATGAAGCGAACGCGCCGGGATGGTGCATCAAATTGACCTGCATGCATCCGACATCAATGGATTGTATTCCGGATGCGCGGAAAGCCTCGGCTGCGGCAGTCGCCTGGTCGGCGTTGTCGTAGTAATAGCCGGTGCCGGCGACATTGATGGTCCAAGGCCAGGCAACCACCTTTCCACTAGGCAGCACGCGCCCGCTTTCGGTTCGGGCAATGGCGGATAGGAGGGCGGGCGGCAAACGAGCGGCACGTTCGACGCCCTGTATTGCCGTCTGACAGGCTGGCTCGTCGCCGATAGGCGGAAGCGGTGCGGCGTGCACGGCCATGGGCGTGAGAAGACAGAGTGCGATCACCACGCGCATGATGTCAGGCCATCTGCAAAATTGCGCTGGCCAGCGGCCGGGCCAGGCCAGGCCGGTGCCGCGCCGCGCAGGATGCCTCCAACGGGCGCCCTAGCCGCCCGTCGTGGAGGGCGTCATCTGCATCCAAGACGGCGATCCACTTACCAAGTGCGGGCCTAACCAGCTTGCTCATTGCACTAGGCTTGCCGCCGTTCCTCGGCAGGCGCAGGCCCGCAACGTCCGATACCTCTGCCGCAAGCCATTCAGCAAGGACACCGCTGAAGTCCGTCGAAGCATTGTCAGCTACCACGCCCTCGAGGTCGCGCAGGGGCTGGTGCATGGAAGACCGGATAGAGGGTTCCAGGATGCCGGCGCTACTGTAAACTGGGATCGCGACCGTCATATATCGATTGTTCCATGGTTTCGCCGTGCTGGCCATCATGACGCCACACCTTCCCGAGCAGTTAACTCAAAGCTCAAGAATGCGCTCCGGTTTCAGCCGGCCACGGACGATATCGGCCATGGCACGGGCGTTGCCCAACAGCCGGCCACGCCGGTCACTCCAAGGTTCCGGTCGGACCGAATGCATCAGGTTTGCCGCCACATTGCGGCCAACGCTGCGAGCAGCACGTCCCAAGGTATAACTTCCTTTCTGGAACAAATAGATAGGATTTGCAACTTGGGAGTAGCCAAGCCGATGGCCGGACGTGCGTCCCTGCTTCACTCCGAGATGGACGCCGCGTGCCCCACGCAGTTTGACCATGCGCCCGTATCGTCCGAGCCGATGGGTGAAGTCCACATCCTCCGACCAGGCATATAGCGGCAGACGTTCGTCGAACCGAATGCCCTGACTCCGGGCGACATCGTGCCGGATGGCCATGTTGCAACCGTAGCCGTGTGGTGCCGCGATCGCCTCATCACGCGGCGGCATGTGTCCATCTGCGTCTATCATGGCACGTGCTTCGGCAGGACTGAACCCTGGACCCTTGATGCCGTCAGCAATCAGGTCGCCTGTGGTCACGACTATGCTGTGATCAGACTGCATGGCGCGCAGCGTCGCTTCAACATATCGAGGCGCCATCAGGAAGTCGTCATCTATGAACAGGACAGCGTTGGCGGACCCTATATCGCTGGCATCCAGGTTATCCAATATGGCGTTGCGCTGGGCTGGCAGCCCCGGCTCCGACATGATGCAGTCCGTATCTTGGGTGTCCAGCCCAGTGATGTCCTGCGGTGCTGTGCAGCACACCAGGACGCGACTGGGACGTAGCGTCTGCAACTCCACCTGAGCGAGGGTCTCGCGAAGTATTCCAGGACGGCCCTTTGTAGCAATTCCTATAACAATGCCAGTTGGCACAGACATGACACCGCGGTGGCCAGTATCTGACATAGTTGCCGCCTTCAACATCCACTTTGTTCCCCTAGCAGGGTTATGAGCAGTGCTGCAACGATCTAGTGACTCACGTGCATTTTTGTGAACGCGCCCTCCGCATCGAGGTGGACAACTCATCACTAAGGCGTGACAACGCTCGCATTAGGCAACCAGCCCGAGCATCTTGCGCTTGCTGCACTGCACAAACCGGAAGCGGCTCTTTGGACTCTGGTTGGCTGGAAGCTTTGGTTGGCTGAGCCGAACACAACGAGACCATTCATGGACCAGGTTGTTTCACACACATCTGAGAGTTGGCAGGGTTCCCGAGCCAAGTGGCCGGTAGCCATCTTCTTGCCGCAGTTCTCAATGACAAGAGAGGAAGATGGACTATCGGGGGCTCGTGTCGCAACACTGTCCACCATAGACAATTCACGCTGGTGTCAGCGGACTTTCATATGGACTGGCAGGCTGCAGTGGCCGATACGGGGACCGCGCGGTGCCGTGGAGCCGCTTCCGTCCCACTGGCAACATGCATCATGCAGCGCTCGCTGAGCAGAGCAGCGGAAATCGCCACCTTCCAAGTAGCGAACACACGTTCTTGCTGCTGTGAGTTCTGGGGAGTGGGGCCATTCGGTTGTCTCAAAGGTTCAATGCCGCATTTGACCCAACTCCCGCGCGAATGGGATCAGGGTTTCGCCGGGCGCACCGTTATTTCACTAATGATGCGAAGGCGTGTGCTGGATGTGGTTCCTGCAACCGTTGTGCTCACTATAGTTTTTATCCTGTCCCGCTCTCTACCAACCTATTGTTCGGACGAGCAATGGTAAGTCGAGTGGCTCTACAAGGTAGTTGGTGGGTGTCAGTCAACGCAGGTGTGACTTGTTGAAGCCGTGTGCATCGTGATGTGGGGCGTCATACACAGGGAAAATTAGGACTAGGGAGACAATATGCCAGATATGTTACATAGACCCTGGAATGGTTCTTCGTTCAAAACAAAAATCAGTAGGATTCACTAAATTTCTACTTCCATGCGACATCCTTGTGCTGTAATGATGTATGCAAGGCTTGTGCTGGGGTGGAATAGCGCTGACGCCGCGACGTCTTGTCGTTGGAGCGTAAATGGTACTATGCAACCCTCAACCATCAGGCATCCCGGATGATTCGGAGACTTGACGCTATCGCAAGCGGCGGGGCAGCCACGGTCGCAGCTACCCTAGATGCCTATACAGGTTCCAGGGTCAGGCGCAGGCTTGCCACGAGGCCCATTTGCGCTGCCGCACTAATTGGGGCCGATTTGATTGCATTTGGGGCTTCCGCCCTTGCTGCGTGGTTCATCGCCACGTCCGGCGTGCTAGCTCCAATGGCCGGCGGAGCTTTTCCGGCTGCGTCGCCTGAGGCGCTACGGTCCGCGTTGGCCCCGGCGTTCATGTTGGGCGGGCTAATGGCCTACTTCCTGGCGAAGGGACATTACAGCCGCCGTCTGCCGTTTTGGTGGGAGCTGCAGCAAATCCTGGCTGGCAGCATCTTTGCACTGCTCTGCAGCAGCTTCGTGGAGTTCAGCTTCAAAACGGACGTGTCCAGGGTAGTTGTATTCTGCATTTGGGTGGTGTTTCCACTTGCCCTGGTCGCGTTGCGGCATGTCGCGCGGCGGCTGCTTAGCCGGGCAAACCTATGGCAGATCCGCACGGTCATCGTTGGACATGGGGCAGCCGCAGACCGGGCGGCGGAGGCACTGACGTCCGAGCATAGTCTTGGCTATGCGGTTATCGGGATCATCAGCCCGTCTGCGGTGGCAGGGTTGTCCACTGCAAAGCCGTGGACCAGGCTCGTGCAGCAGTTCCGGGCCGACTTGGTTGTCATCGCTCCAGAGGCCGATGAGACTCTCGACCGCGAAAGGAACGAGACGCTAGTGCGGGAGCGCGTGCGTTTTGCAGTAATGCCCCATGCGGAGGGACTGCCGGTTTCGGGCTGTGTGCAGACCTATTTCTTCAGGCATGACCTGGTTATGTTGTCGTATCGTAACAACTTGTCGCAGCCGCTCGCGCGCACTGTCAAGCTGGCGCTGGATGCCGTTGGTGCCGCAATCATACTTCTTGCAATCTCCCCGGTGCTGCTGGCCATCGCTGTGCTGGTGAAGCTGGATAGCGGGCCGGTATTCTTTGCACACCCGCGGATCGGGGCCGGAGGGCGCCGGTTCCCTTGCCTGAAGTTTCGCTCAATGCGAGTGGACAGCGCCGAAGTGCTGGACCACCTGTTGTCCACTAATCCGGCAGCGGCGGTCGAGTGGGCCGCCACCCAGAAGCTGCGGAACGACCCACGGGTGACCAAGGTTGGTGCCTGGCTGCGCAAGACCAGCTTGGATGAGCTGCCGCAACTTCTCAACGTATTGCGACTGGAGATGAGCCTAGTTGGTCCCCGTCCCATTGTGGATGCGGAGCTTGCCCATTATGGGGAGAACATTACCTATTACTATGAGACCCGGCCTGGGTTGACCGGTCTTTGGCAAGTCAGCGGGCGTAGCGATACGACCTATCAGAACCGGGTTCAGCTCGATACCTGGTATGTTAAGAACTGGACGCTGTGGCATGACATCGCGATCTTGGCCAAGACGGTGCCAGCCGTCCTGGACCGGACCGGAGCTCTTTGACCTTGCGTTGGCCATGGTCCTCACCCGCGCCAACGCCGATGAAGGTGGCGCCTCGTGTTCGCGCTCATGCTCGGGTTGAACCAAGGCTGCTTCCGCCGGGTGAGGCCTTTACGCCGACCCGGCCCAAGCCCGGCCGGCGGCAGTTGGTCGGGCGTGAGACCGAGTTGGAGCGCATCTTGCAGGCTCTCCAGGAAGAGCAAGCGCACGTCGTGCTTTATACTGAGCGCGGCCGGGGCAAGACGTCGCTAGCCAACTTGGTCATCGAGACACTGCGGCAGGGCGGCGTGATTGTCGCCCGGCATACCTGCGAGGCCGGCAGCACGTTCGACGGGATCATACGCGGGCTTCTGCGCGACCTCCCGCGCTCCCTCCTTGCGACGCCAGCCAACGATCCCAATGAGGTCGGTTGCGAAGCTGCACTCCCGCCCCGGGATCTGCGTCCACGCGACGTCATCGCAGTCATGGACCGGCTGACTTGCCGCGCCTTGGTCTGCGTGGTTGATGAGTTCGATCGTGTCCAGGACAAGGATACCCGGACGCGGCTCGCAGATACGATCAAGCAGGTATCCGACCAAGGTATCCCCTTGCTCTTTATGGTTGTCGGCGTGTCGGAGAACCTAGAACAGATCCTGGGGCAGCACCCGTCTATCCAGCGCAACTTGGTCGCCGTGCAGCTTCCGTTGCTGAGCGACGACGAGGTTGCCGCGATCATCGAAACTGGAGCGGGACTGGCCGGGTTCACGGTCGTCTCGCCAGTGGCGCAGAATGTCGCCATCCTAGCTCGGGGCAGCCCCTACATGGCGCAATTCATCGGCCTGCGCCTGGTTCAATCCGCCAGGCAGCGGGGCAACGCCGACGTATCCGAGACCGACCTCGCCAATGCCGTCAACCGCCTGCTTGCGGAGACATCGCCTCATACCCTTGCTTTGTATGCCTCACTCACGTCCGGCGCCACCGACGCGGAAATGGTACGTGCGCTCCTGGCGCTTGCAACTGCGGGCCAGGATGTATGGGGGCGCTTCGCTGTCCTGCCATCCTTCCGAGATGGGGTGGCAGTTGGACAGAACCTGATCCGGGCCGAAAGCTGGGCGCGCATCCTTGATGCTGGGGTCTTGCGCGCCGTGCCGGAACGGTTTGGCCTCTACACATTTGCAGACCGAAACTTAATGCACCACATCATCCTCCTTGCGGCGCATGACGCGCAGCCTGGGTCGGGCAAGCCGGTTATCCGGTCCGGCAATCCTGATCATGCTGGGGTAGCAGCGTCGGCAAACGGGCATACAATGGCAGCGGGGGCTTGATGGACGTACCGGTCGGCAGTTCGAGCATTGCTCCGTTGGCGCCCGAAGGTATGCAGTTCGCGCCGATGCTGCGCTTGTTGCGCCGTCGCGCATGGCTGATCGGCTTGTTTGCCGTAATCGCAGCAGCTGGCGCCTATGCTTATGCCCGAACCGTTCCGAAATCCTACACCGCGACCAGCCTGATCGCCGTCGAGGGTGATCGTATTGCCATTCCGGAGCTGCAAGGGGCGTTGCGGAGCGACAGCGCCTCAGACCCACTGCCTTGGGTCCGGACGGAGATGCAAGCTATTGCGTCGCGCGACCTGATGCAGGTCGTGGTTGACAAGCTGAATCTTCAGGATGTGGAGGAGTTCAACCCCAGTCTGCAGCAGCCCAGCGTGATGCAGCAGATCAAGGACCAGATCCAGTCCTTGTTCCCGAAGCAGCCGGGGACCGAATCGCCGGGGTCGCCGCGTGAGGCTGTGCTCGGCTCCGCTCTTCGGGGGCTAGCGATCTTCCAGGACAACCGCAGCCTGGTGATAGAGGTCTCCTTTGTGTCACATGACCCGGTGTTGGCCGCCAAGATCGTCAACACCCTGGTGACTGAATATATCGCAGCCCGTGCCCAGCGGCGTGTGGCGGCCACTCAGGGCGCCAATACGTCTCTGACGGAACGCATAGATCAGGTACGGCAAGATCTCGCCGGGCTGGAGAAAGCGATGCGTGACCTCCGCACCAAGGGCGACCTGGTCGGCACGCGGGCTGGCAGCGTCGGCCAGCAACAGGTTGAGGAACTTGCGACCGCTGCCACCCGCGCAACAGTTGAGCGTGCGCAATTGCAAACCAACTATGAACGGGCGGTCGCCATCTCCAGCCAGGGATCGTCAGATGCGCTGGCCAACGTCCTCGGCTCTGGCACTGTATCTCGCTTGCGCGACCAGGAAGCTACGGCAACACGCCGCTTGGCCGAGCTGACTACCCGCTACGGTTCTGGCCATCCTAGCGTCCGCAGCGTCCAAGCGGAGGTAGCGACGGCACAGCGGCAGTTGCGGGAGGAAACCGGGCGCATCGTGGCGTCGCTTGGGACCCAACTTCGTGCGGCTCGCGAGAACGAAGCCAATATGCAAAAGCAATTGGAAGTTGCACGGCGCACCGGAGTATCTGGAGAGAACTCCCGGGCGCAGTTAGACCAATTGCAGCAGGAAATCACGACCCGGCGGACACTGTATCAGACCCTGCTTGAGCGTGCGCAGCAGACGGTGGTGCAGCCGAGCGGCAATGAAACTCCGGACGTCCGGGTCGTGGCGATGGCGGCGCCGCCGGCCAGCCCGACCAGCCCTAACATGAAGATTGCTGCAGGGGCCGGTGGGGTTGCCGGCGCTTTGCTAGGCTGCCTGATAATTCTAGCGCGGGTTAGCTCCGCTGGGGGTTTCGACCGTCCAGCAGACTTTGCGGCGGCTGGACTGCCAATGCCAGGTGTGGTGTCCCGGGCCGTGCTGGGCCGAAGCCGCCGCCGGATCCGCGCGATGCCAGTGCCGGGAGGCAAGGAAGCGGAAGGGCTCCGGACGCTTCGCTTTCGCTTGGCGCGTCTAGGACAGGTCAGCGCACCACGCAGTGCCGTCTTTGCTGGGTTGCGCGATGGGGATGATGCTGCCCGTGTGGCAGTGGCGCTGGCCAGGACGGCGGCGTTGGACGGTGACCGTGTGCTGCTGATCGAAGGCGACTTGGAGTCGCCCAAAGCGGCAGGCCTGCTAGGGGCGGCTCATGATGGCCTTGTCGAGGCATTGCAAGATAAGGGCAGGTGGCTGGACCAGGTGTCACACGACACTGCAACGCCGTTGCAGGTTCTTGCTACGGTGCAGCCTGCAACACGGGCCCATGTTCTGATTGGCAGCACCGCCTTCCAGAACCTGCTGGTAGAAGCCCAGGCGCAATATGACCTGGTTGTGCTGACCGCTCCGGCAGCAGGACAAGGTGATGCGTTGACGCTGGCCCGGCATGCCGATGCCGTGGTGCTTGTCATATGCGCTGCCGACCCCCAAGAGCCTGCCCGGGCCGCGGTATCTCGCCTGAGTGCGATGTCCCGTAACCCGCTAGCCACGGTGCTGATCGAAGGATGACGGCAGTCCTGGCTATCTCTGGGGCCGTCCTGCTGTTTCTGGCGGTCCATCCGTTCATCACTTACCCACTCAGCCTATGGGGACTGGCGCGGATTAGGCCCCGGCCGGTGCTGCCGTCCGGTCCGGCTCCAAACAGGGCCGCGTTCTGCGTTTGCGCCTACAATGAAGAGCGGGTGATACGCGCCAAGGTCGAGAACATGCTGGCTGCTGGTGAAGCGCTGGGTGGGCTGGAAGTTTTGGTCTATGTGGACGGCGAAACAGATGGGACAGCCACTATCGTTCGGGAGTTCGGCGACCGGGTCCGCCTGGTCGCATCACCGGCGCGGCTGGGCAAGACGCATGGCATGAACGCCTTGGCCGCTCTGACGACGGCCGAGATCCTGGTGTTCAGCGACGCCAATGTGCTGTTCGCGCCCGACGCGCTGCCGAGGCTGCTCGCACCTTTTGCTGACCCGGCAGTCGGGTGCGTCTGTGGCCATCTCATCTATACCCAGGCCGAAGGCAACGTGACCGCGGCAACGGGGTCGCTGTATTGGCGCCTGGAAGAAGCGATCAAGCGCCTGGAAAGTGCCACCGGTTCAGTCATGGGGGCCGATGGTTCCATCTTCGCGTTGCGCCGTGCCGTGCACGAGCCGCCGCCGCCTGACTTAATTGATGACATGTATATATCGCTGACGTCACTATGCCGCGGCCATCGCATTGTCAGGGTAGCGGACGCGCTGGCCTATGAGGAAGCCGTGTCGCGTCCGGCGGAGGAATTCCGCCGCAAGGTTCGGATTGCCTGTCAGGCATTCAACGTCCATCGGGCCTTGTGGCCGCGCTTGCGGCGGATGCCGGCGCTCGACCTCTATAAGTATGTATCGCACAAGCTGTTGCGGTGGCTTACGGCCGGCCTGCTGGTTGCAGGCGTGCTGTGCTGGGCCGGTGCTATCGTCGCAGCGGAGGCATGGTGGCTGCTTGCAGGCACGGCCATAGCCGGCGCTGTCATTTGCTCGGCTATGTTCACTGCCCGAAGCGGCCTGCTGGCCACCTTGCGCGATATCCTGGGCGCCTTTGCCGCAACTGGAATTGGGGTTTGGCGATCCTGGCGTGGGGACAGGTTCCAAACGTGGAACCCGCCAGCTTCCGCACGCATGATCCGCCCGGTGTTGCCTAGCACTGGGGGGTAGAACATGCGGGTCGCGATGGTTGATCCGTCGCTCTTCACCCTGCCTTATGACCGCGCCCTGGCCAGCGCGATGGGCCGGGCTGGGCACGAAGTCACCTTGTTCGGACGTCGGCCGGGTCCGGATGACAACGGCGCAGAGGGAATCAGCCTGGCGGCGCATTTCTACCGCATGGCGGACAGTCGAGCCGCCCGGGGCCTACCCACCCCAGTCCGGCTGGGGCTGAAGGGGTTGGATCATGCTGCCTCAATGCTCCTGCTGCTGCGTCGCCTATGGCGGGAGCATCCCGACGTCATCCATTTCCAGTGGTTGCCGCTGCCCCTGGTGGATAGGCGTTTGCTCGGCATGTTCCGCAGGATTGCGCCGTTGGTCCTGACTGTTCACGACACCAATCCCTTCAACGGCGACCCGTCGGCCAGCCTGCAGCAGCGCGGCTTCTTCCGCAGCCTCGATGAGTTTGACAGGCTTATCGTCCATACTGCACAAGGACGTGAACGGCTTTGCAGTGCCGGCATACTGGCGAATCGGATTTTGGTGTTGCCGCATGGGATGCTTCTGGATCCGCCTCCTTACGTTGACGACCCGATGACGGGCTCGCTGACGTTCCTGTTGTTCGGCAAGGTGAAGCCCTATAAGGGCCTTGACCTCCTGATCGAGGCATTCGCGTCATTGTCCCCTATTTTGCGCGGGGATGCGCGCATCCGAGTCGTCGGTAAGCCATATATGGATCTGGCCCCGCTGCAGGCGCTGGCCGAGCGGCTTGGTGTGGCCGACCGTCTGGTCATAGACTCACGCTTTGTCGGCGATGATGAGGTCGCGGGGCTGTTTGGGCCGTCAACCATCGCCGTATTTCCCTACCGCGAGATCGAGGCCAGCGGTGTGCTGTCCATCGCACTTGCCTGTGGTCGTCCGGTGATCGCATCGAACCTCGGCAACTTCGCAGAAACCATCACGGACGGTGTGCAGGGCCATCTTGTGCCGCCTGGCAACGTGCCGGCGCTCGCTGCAGCAATGACGCACATGCTATCGGATCGTGGCTTCGCTGCAACATGCAGCCGGGAGGCGCGCGCTCTGGTGGATGCCGTGCCTAGCTGGGATAAGATTGCCGCACTGACTGCGGACGCCTATCGGTCAGCAGGCCGGCTGGCAGCATGACAGAGGCCTCAGGGCGCCGGGCCGCCATCGGCTTTGAGATTTGCGACCGACATGACAAGCAGGACTGGAAACAGCATCGGCGCGAACTGCTGATATCCGCCGGTGAACAACAGCAGCACAAGGCCCGGCAACACAGTTGCTCGTTGCGTAACGGTCTTACGTCCAGCAGCAAGCAGGGCGACATAGGCCGCGAGCGCCGGGAAGCCATAGTCAATCGCAATCTTCACCGGGGTGTTGACGGTGTAATCGTAGGAGCGGACCAGCCGCTCACTGCCGCCACCGCCAATCCCAAGCAAGGCTGCCGATGGCTCTGCCGTCATCACGTCGTCCAGCAGCCAGAATGGGGTTATAAAACGCAGGTGGCCGCTGGTGCCCGGGCGGACAATCTCATCGAGCCTGCTGCTGAACGAAGCTGCGGCATCTGGCGCAAACACGAGAGCGCCCCCCGCAAGCAGCCCAACCAAGCTGAGCGTCA
>JAABUW010007715.1_pt1 | contig 12852 bp, 17 predicted proteins | sample 5560081 | NCBI WGS metagenome assembly JAABUW01 (sample SAMN10711882, study PRJNA513363) | rock metagenome | isolation source: Antarctica rocks | place: Antarctica: Victoria Land, Knobhead sud
GACGTGGGTTCGCCTGGGCTCGTGTCAGTTGCCGTTTGTGCAAGGGTTCGCAAGAGTCTTATATGGTTAGGTGTATAGCAGCGCTTTTGACGAGACTCCGCTGGTACCTGCTCCAGTACAGCTGCTTGTGAAGAAGGCATTGCAGGCCTCTCTGTGTCTTGATCCCTTCGTAGAATAGCCATCTACATCGTTCTGTCTGTTACCCATCAATTATATATAGGCCATGAAGCAATGATTAGCAAATGGACCCTCTCCACGCAGTGCGCTATAACGTCTACACCCCTGGCTCAGGAATACCCACCGTCGCATTCCCGTCATCCGTCGTCCCATTAGCATTCTCCACCCCCGGGTTCTTCCACCATGGTACACGTCGTCCCAAGTCCATTCTCGTCATCTGAGTTCTAAACCTCTCTCCCGTTCTCCGCAGCTCATCCTTCAGATGCGGCAACCTTGCTCTTAGACTCGCCGCGGCCTCTGTCTGTGGAAGTATCCATGCGATATGAGGATCGAAATTGCCGACTTGAAGCCAGTGGGAGACGATGTTTGAGATGGTGACGGTTAGAAAGGCTGTGGATGTTGCTGGTAGGGAGATATCAGTGTCAGCCGTGATTTATGTCTCGAGGATGCACGGCATCTCACGGTAAGGGCCATCCATTTTCGTCTCCTCCGCGACAACCCAATCCTTCAGCCCGGACAAAACCGCCGTTATCCACCCACCGACGTAGCTAGTGCGCCTAGCACACCCGCCCTGCACCCGCTCTGCCATCCTAATTATAGCATGAGGTGCGAGAGTAACGGTGGCAGGGAGGTGCGGGCCAGCCATCTCGACCTGGATCGTACAATCGCCTGGATTGCGCAGGGTTAGTAACGGGATGACCTTCCTAGTTCTGCCCTCGTAGTTTGGAAACATGGAGCACGAACCAGACTGGACTTGCAATGGCAAGTTATGCGGACTAGGTCCTGATCAATTGTAAATTCCACGCTTTCTGGCTCTTTGGGGTGCTGCTGACCGCCAGGGAGTTTCCAGATTGCGCGCGTGCAGGCCTGGCTCCGTTCCCATGTCCCGTAGAAGGCGTTGCAGGAGCCTTCGATGGGCGGGACTGCGAAATTGCTGTTTATGGGTAGGAAAGGGAGGAGAGAGAGGGACATGTTTTTTCCTGTAGCTAAGAGAAGTGAGTTCGGCTGGTGTTTCTCTATGAGAGGTGCTTACTTTGCCCAGTTGCGCTCAATACTGATACGCGACAGTGTCGGCTCATACATATGCACACGTGGAAGCGATGCAAACAGAGGGTGGCGGCAAGATGCAGGAGCTATTCACGAAATTTTTGAGATATGACGGACGTTGTATTCAAATAGAGCTTGAGCAGTGAATAGATAACCACATCCTAGCTTCTGTTGTACGATAACGACTGACGTGATGATGATGGTGTGCAGTCAGTCGTTTACTGGGCCAGAAAATCATTGTTGCACCTCGAGTAGTATCAATGTAATGACTGTGAACGGATAGATTCAGACAGAAAAGAGAAAATTCGGAGGAACAACTATCCCGCAACGGCAGAGCTTTCTGTAGAAGGAGTCAGAGAAAATCCCGATCAAGGCACCCTTCGTCGAATCATGCGGCTGCCGTAGTTGAAGTACCTGCCCACCCAAGCGTCCCAGCTGTCGACATGCATGATAAGATTCGAGGAGCACGATGAAAGAATGACAACAAGGATAAATGCGTGCCGTTAAGTTCCACAGAAGGTCCAGCCCCACGAAGTTCTCCTCGGTCTCATCCCTCTCAGCATCAGATCACATATCAAGCAAGCAATCTGAGATACCTCACTTCTTTTTCCCAGCACCACCGCAGACTTCAGTTTAGTTGGCCGAGAAGAAGCAAAGGAGCACTAAGCGCTGCGGCGCAAAAGCAGGATAGTAAAGTTCTGGACAGCATACAAAGACCGGAATATCCTACCGTAAGATGTGTTACATGATAACCTACTCGTCCCTTCCAACTTGTCCATGAGCTGGTGGGAATTTACACCAATTATTCTAGGATGTTCAGAATACTGCCTCTACCGATAACATCTTGGATGTTTCGCTATCAACCCGTCGCCCTCTAGCGTGATTACCCCCGGCCCCCCACAGATCTGATCTCGATATCGGTGCCAGTTGCGGCGCTGAATGTGACCTTGTTAGCGCCCTCTGGTTTCTTCTCACTAAAAGCCTGGACGGGACTCCTATACAGGGTGCAGGGCCGTTCCAATACTCAAGGAAGGGGTATAAGGGGGGGCGATTACCGTGTAGGAGAGCCCGATAGGGAAGTTGGAGTAGTGGTTGCTCGGTTTGTACGATCTGTATCCGCTGCTCCAGAAGAGAGATTGAGGTTTGTGGAAGAAGGTGCTGGGTGACCAGTACTTCGGGTTCTTGCCCAGGATGATTCCTATGTGCGTTACTCCTGTGGGGGTTTTGTACTAAATTCTTCTAGGCCGCCTGATGACATTGCAAATCATGTCAAGCGGCTGATCGCCGAAGAAGATAGCAACGAGTCAACGTTCTTTGACTTGTCAAGCCAGGACAGCTTGCTCATGACCGTCAATGCCTTCGGGTGTATGATGATGATTTGAAATAGTAACGGCCATTGTTAGGACCGGAGAGTCAATCGGAGTACCTTTTGACTGCTACTCTTCGGCTTTCTATACTTTGAAGTGCGAGAATATACTCTCATCTGGGAAATCTGGACATTTATGCCGAGGCTACTCGTTTTCACCTATTAATGCAATCCACCTATCAATGCAATGCGCTAGTGGTTTAGGTGCAAAATTCAGGGTTAAGACTTAGTGGCTGGCTGAGCCGTAAGGTACCTTACCTTACTGCCAATGCTTGCTCTCCACAAGATTCGAACATCTTGACATGCACTAAGGTAAGGCCGAACTTGACCCTCCTGGAGTACTCAAAGAGCCTCTCCACTCTTCATGCAGAGCAGTTCTTCCAGTCACATCAGACCGCATGGCTGGGTCGGTTGTCGATGTGGCGACCACTCCAGTACTTCTGATCAGCAATGGGACAGCCGGCGTAGACCGTACCATGTTTTCTGCACATTCTCTTGCGACGCATAACAGCCTCTCACCTCGTCTGGATTGGTTAGTTGTACTGCAGCGTCTGCGATTTCTCCACTTCTTGTCCAACCGCGGCTGCTTTAGGGCTGTAAAGATGCCTTTCTTCCAGTCATTTAGCTCCCCCAGTCCAGAAAGTAGCCGGCGGTTGTACTTTCCAAGCGACCTGTCATCGTAGTTCTCTTTGAGCCTGGCTACAAATCACTTCCAAGCAAGCATTCTCAGCAGCTTCCTGTTCGCTTGCGCTTTGATATCTGTACGCACCTTTTGTATAAGCTGGACCGGTGTTGCGCATTCCATTCCCTTGAGTACGTAGACGCGAAAATTAGTGCGGCTGATATCTACATTTGATTTGTTTCTTTCTTCCGCTCTCCTTTGATTCAATCCTGCTGCTCAACTCCTACGCCGAGAACCTTTCTGTTGGTGACTTGTTGAATCTGCTCCTTTGCGACACCTATTCAGATCGTAGACATGTGCCACTATCCTAGAAAAGCCTTGGCCATCGCCTGCTTCGCTCTTGTCAGCTGGGTAGGTGCAGCTATCGATGCGACCAACACCGGAGCCTCGGTGCTGGACACTCTGCAGGTTGATGTCTGTGTTATTGGTGGAGGAGCCGCTGGGACATACGCTGCTATCAAAGCGCACGACATGAACAAGACTGTTGTGGTGGTGGAAATGCAAGAGAGGCTTGGTGGGCATACCAAGACCTACATTGACCCAGTATCGAAGCAGCCTATCGAGCTCGGCGTTCAAGAATACGACAACACGACTCTCGTGGAGAACTGGTTTGCTCGTTTCAATATTTCAACGTACTCGTTCAATTTCACCATACCGGGCGTCACATCCGAATTTGTTGATTTTCAAAGCGGGCAGATCGCCAACCATACTGCGCCCCTCATGCCGGCAGCTATTGAAGAATATCGGAAGCAGCTTACTCAGTATCCCTCCCTAGATTACAGCCTTGACAATGGCTCTTTCCTGGTGCCTCCTGACCTACTGCTACCACTCGGCCAATTTATCAGCAAGTATGGTCTTCAAGGCGCAATGCCCCTTTTTGGCCTATACGGTCAGGGTTGGGGCAATTTTGTGACGCTTCCAACTCTCTACGCCATCAAGTATTTCACTCAGCAATCGCTCCAGGCGCAGACCCAGGGATCCTTGGCCACCAAGGATAACAGCAGATTGTACGAAAGGGCGCAAACAGAGCTGGGAGCCAAAGCGCTACTGAGCAGTACAGTGCTACATATGGATCGTAGTGCTGCCGATTTTGCGAATATAACGGTTCAGACGCCATCGGGACGCAAGCTTATCCGCGCCAGAAAGATCATCTCCACCATTCCTCCGGTTCTTGAGAATCTAAGGGGCTTCGATCTGAATGAGACCGAAATTCCCATTTTCGGAAAGTTCCGGTATCATTCTTGGTACGTCGGACTTCTCAATAACTCCGGCATTCCCGACAATATCACACTATTCAACTATGGTCTGAAAAATACCGAGAATTTCAATCTCGGCGTGCTACCAGCGGCCTATGATATATACACGACACGTGTGGCTGGTCTTCATTACTTCACCTTCGGTCTCAACGATTCGGAAACACAATTCAGCCAACACCAGGTGGAGACCAATATCAAGGCCAGTATCACTCAAATGCAAGCCAAGGGTACCCTCCCAAAGCCCCTACCAGGGTCAGCAAACCTAGATATGCTCAACTTCACGGGCCACACCCCGTACGAGGTGCAGGTCTCATCCGAAGAGATTGGAAATGGATTTTACAACAGACTATTCTGTCTGCAAGGGCAGAGAAATACTTACTGGACTGGGGCTGCATTCGTTACACATAATTCCGCAGCGATCTGGAATTACACTGATAAATTGGTGAACTCAATGTGGTCTGATGGAGCTTAGAGGCTGGGGGATGAGGTACTGTCCCGTGGCCTGGGGGATGAAAGCTCTCGACAGGGAACAGGAACTGCTTGAACGAGAGGTCGGCGTCGACGGGCGGCCTTCCGGTACAACAAGCGCATGAAGACCTACCTCGAGTTCGGAGATGTTCTGGCCTATGTAGCAACCAGAAAACCTGCTAAAAACCATGGCGAAATGGACTGGCTAGTTAGAACACGTTGACAGGTTGAGATGAAAAGGACGAAGCAACGTGGAAGGCATGTTCGATCGGCCACCGTACTGGGTACCATAGTAGGCGGTTTTACAGGCTCGAATGTACCCGAACCAAGGTACCTCGTATATGATTCCCTAATCCCAAGGTATAACCCCAAAGAGATCATTTCCCCACCCTTGCGTCGTCCTACTTTCCATTTCTCGCACGACACCATCTTTCTCGAGGCACAGCTCGGAACAACTGATATACACGTCTGCCACTCTCCGTGTCCTACGACCCATCACCTTCCTGCAAGTAGAATGTGCACCTGCCTCATCTCGCTCTACGCTTTCTTCCCCGCGACCCATTCGAGCATCTCCTTCTCCCCTCCTTCCTCCCTCACCACCGCCTTCATCACCACCACGCAACTCCCCCTTCCCAGGAGCGCCCCCCCCCCCCCGGCCCGCCCTCAGCCCATCCCAATGACCAAACCCAACGCCCACCTATGCCCACCCCTTGTACCAGCAGCGCTGCTGATGCTACCGTCCAAGAAAAAATTATCACAGTGTGAGGTGGATAGTATCGATACTAGTGAATGCCCGGTAAACTGATTTTGCGAAGGGAGTAGTGGGGGGTTGAGGATAGGGTGGGGGAGGTAGTAGGGAGATGGGAAGGGAAGGATGCGATGGGAAGTCGAACAAGGGAGGGAAGATGTTAGTCCTTGAAGAGTATGTCAGAGGTGTGCTTCGCTCCGGTGATCGAACCGTGAGAGCGGGCATCATTGGTTCGAAACAATGACCACACTCTCTGGTAGCGCTGCTAGGAAGATAACTGCGCACCAGGTCTGCTTTATATGTATTGATGAGTCCCATGTGACTACACACGGCCACACCAGACTGAGAATTGGCGATCCCGTCCGATCTCGCATACACAAACAGTCTAGGGATCAGTTAGTAGTTGGGTGGGTGACCACCAGCGAATCCTGATTGCTGTGTGTCAATACTCGTTGTTTTTTGGCCTGTGAGCAGTAAAGATTCACTGATGCCCTAGATCCGCGAAAGGTGGGTGCCTTTTCGCGTCTTCCGTTACCGCGGGTTTTCCTTTTGATTCAAGCCGAGGAAATGTTTTGCGTCTTGTTAGGGTTGAAGTGCATCGAGGGGAGGACATAAGATAAGGTAGCTTTGGATTAGCGGGGTTGTTTCAGTCATGCGATTCCTCCTGATCCAGGCCCAAAGATGTTGTGAATAGTATTGATATTGGCTAAGCAGGCTTCGTGAATCGTTATGGGTATAGTGCAACAGGCTTTCCAGATCCAACGCCTACTCCCAAACCCTCAAATTACACCAGACTACCACCTTGAAGCCATATATCCCGCCCGAAGTGGCCGTCTACAGTTCTCAACCCACCGAGCCCAACCCTGCAGAACTCCCAGACGCGTATAACCCATCCTAAGACTCACTGCCCCCTCCCCAACATCCTGCCCTGCCTCCGCCTCACCGCCAACCCCGGACTCCACACCCCCGCAAACAGATCCTCGCACTCATCCTCATCCTGGCTATCGAACTCCACCTCGTCCATGACCCCACACCCCTCACCACCTGCCGTCCCAACCCCTTCCCCTTCCCAACAACAGCTCTCAAATATCTTCTTCGTCTCGAGTATGAACTTCCCAACCTTATACCTCTGCCCCTCCTCCTCCGCACTCTCATACTTCCACCCAATGACGCTCCCGCAGAACATGCAGCTCACGTCGCTCACCGTGTGCGCGCCCGTGACGAGTTGGCGCGGCACGGGTTTGTGAATGTGTGTGTTTGGGAGGTTAGGGAGGTAGGAGGGGGAGTCATTATGGGGACTGGCGTGCGAGGTGGGGAAGGGGGAGACGAGGTAGGCGCGGCCGTGGCGGCCGGTGAAGCCTTTGGAGATGATCTGCGAGGCGAGGCATAGGTCGGTGGCGCAGCGGGAGCAGCGGAGATGGGAGGTGTGGCCGGTGAGGTGAGGTGAAGGCGGGGCAGAAGGTGAGGGTGGGGCATCTGGCGAGGTGGGGGTGCTGCCCGAGGAAGCGGAGGAGTTCGTAGAGTCGGTGGAGGGGTTGCGGTGGCGGCGGAAGGGGATGGAGGGGAGGAGGTAGATTGGGAAGATGGTTGCAGGGGAGGCGCGGGTGAGGAAGGACATTGATGGGTGTGGTTCAGCCGTTGGTGTATGCGGTTGTTTGCTGCTGTGGAGTTCGGTGGTGGAAGCTTGCTGTTGTGCAAAGCGAAGATTGGTGTCAGGATGGAGTATGGAGGGCCACAAGGTAAAGCAGGCTGGTGAGAGTCATGTCGCACCTTGATAAGGTTCAGAAGCACATGTGAAGTACGAGTAAGCAGATGCTCAAGTGACCGACGATGATGCATGACTTCGGAACAGCAATGGTGGGGTCGGCACTTCGGCCTTCGGCCCGGACAACCGCCCCAACAGTTCCGACGCCCTCTCCATACATAGTATTTGCATGTGTGTCAAGTGCTCTGTCTTCCCAAATTCTTCCAATCCATATCGGACACTGTGCTGTGTACCATACCTCCAATCCACAGCAAACGAGAAGCGGAAAAATAAAACGCAATGCCCGTCGTTGACCCCATCACAACAGTCACCGGTGGAGTACAGGGTATAATTAAATGCGTCGGCACAGTGAACTTTCCAGGTATCAAGTGAATTTTGAGTTCAGGGCCTTCTACGAGGCCTGCAGGCTTTTAGGTATTTTGATTGAGTGAGAGGAATGCTTCAACATTTTTGCTCCCCAAACATGGGTCTTCACTGGTGATGTAGTCCATCAAACTTCCGTCTTGCGTCCTTTCATCAATGTTCAGTGCACCACTTCGTGCCAGCGCACGGGATAAATCGAATGCACTGGTCTGGAGCGCCTGCCCTTACGTTTTCAAATCTCCTGTCAGCAAGCAGGGTATCTGCGATTTATCCACCAATGAGCACGCGAGACATGAGCCCAGGAAGCTCAGGCTTAGACGTGGACCAAGCCTGTCGATAATCTTGGTGAATAATGTCTTTCCTGTTCACAAACGACCCAGCGTGCATGAGAGGTGGTATAAAATGTTTGGGAATGTATAGAAACGGATATCGATTTAGCAAGCTATGTTGATACTCGGTCTGAGGAGAACCGCAAGCTCTGAAAAAAGAGAGAAAGGAATGACGAGTCGCACCTACACCACTGGGAGACCCGGCTCTATCTGATCCTCGGGGACTTCTACCAATTGTCCACGACATCACCACTAGACATACGTCTAAAGCTGGAAGCTCGGCGCCGACGAGTGGAGTTCGTCCTGGCAGTTACGTTAGTCTGCTTCGTGAAGCGACTCTCTGCGCCTCCCTCTTTATTGACGACCGTCCTGGACTTGGAGAAGGTACTCTCGCTGCTGTAGCTGCTCTCGTCCCGAAGGTGAGCGAAGTGCTGAAATCTAAACGCGCTGTCGTAACGTGGAGACGTTGCACCTCGCTCAGCATTGAAGCTTGGTGGTCTTCCTGTCTGTGGATCTCGCGCTTTACCGACGTGCATCTTGGGCGGTAGCATGAGCTCCTTGCTAGTAACGTCTCCGTTCTCCCGTTGCTCTTCTGGCGGACCAGGGGTAGCGCAGCGGTACTCGTAGTCGTCCCTATTGACAACATCAGTCTGAATGTCCGTAAGGTTAATCCCCAAGATTCTCTTCTCTTCAGTCTTCTTCTTCCCCTTCCTGTCCAATTGGACCAAATGCCTCCTCAAATCCCCACAACCATCCATCAATCTTTCCTCTACCTCTTCCGAACGCTGCGATTCCTCACAGTGCACCGACTGTCTAGCTTCAAAGTAGCGCTCCTGGCGCAACTTTTTCCGCTGAGTATGACCCGACTGCAAGTAAGAACACGCCGCCACGACCGCCACACCCACCGTGATGCCAACAACAACGCCATAAGTCTTCGCCCAGTCGAGCCATAGAGCCGCAGGGTCAGGTTCGTAGATCGATGTCTGCACGAGGACTCTGTGGCCATTGTGGATCTGCATCACAGATGTCACGCTCTTGGGTTCTGAGCATGCGTTCGTGAAACGTGCGTACCAAGAATTGGAGTCGCAGGGGCACTCGGTTGACTTGCAGGCCATGATTGATTGTCGGTTGGGGGGGGAGTTGGCGGGTTGGGTATCTGGTATGCAGCGGTGAAGGGTAGGAGACTGGGGGCGATACGAGCTCCCGGATCAACGCTGAAGGCACGAGACTCTTGAGGGGGTTAAAGTAGACTTACGTCGAGCCCATGGGAGAACAATGCCGTTGTCAGCCCTCAAAGAAAGGTGCAAGAGCAAAAGGCTTTGTCCCTGGGATTCCAGGCGCACGATCTCGGTGACGACCTCAGACCTTGCTTTGTCTCCCTACCAGGCGCAGATTCAAGGTACTCGATCCCATTCCGTTCGTGTTGGCTTTCCGGAGGTGCCAGCTCAGGAGTACCATTCAGGCGACGACCTCCGACTTTCGCTTTGTCTCTATCCTAGGCGCAGACATTCCACTCCGTGCGTCTTGGCTTTGAGGAGGTGCCTGTTTCCTCAAACCTGAGGAGTCCTATTCGGGTGACGACTTCAGACCTTGCTTTGTCTCCATCCATACCAGGCGCAGACTCGAGGCACTGCATCTCTTTCATTCGTGTTGGCTTTCACGTTGGCTCAGAGCCAACACTTGTGGCGTCTTGGGCTTGCTGTCCCCACCGTATGTCGATATGCGTTGATTTGAACCCGCAAGCAAGTCTGTCTAGCCGTCAATACTTCGGTATCTCAGATCCCCGGACACCAGCCTCTCAGACTCTTGACACAGCCGACCTTCGGCACGTGATGGCTACCCAGACCGAATTCCCGTGAACCCGCTTGGTTGCCCGGCAAAGCTGATGGAACCGTCTCATCGATGGTCCGCCCATGAAAGCTCTGGTTTGGCTCTATGATGGCGAGGCATCGGCGGCGAGTTTAGCTAGCGATATGCGAGTTCGTCGAATCGATTTGCGGTTGGGACAATTCGATAGGGCTTGTGATAGTTCATGATGGCTTCAAACCGTCCGAGTATCTGCATAGCTTTGTCTAAAACGGATCTCAAATAATACGTAAGCAAGCAAAGTATGGTATCATCAAAGTCCCCAGCGCAGGCATTCAGCAGCCCGCCCATCCAAGACGCCGCCTATGATGCCAAATCACTCTTCCAACGGCCCTTCTTCCGAATGCACACCTCACTCCTCATCTCCATTCTCGAGCTTCGCCTTCTTCCCCGTGCCCACCTCCACAGTCTCCTCATCAAACTCCACCTTCCGCTTCCCATTCGTCTTCGGACCCTCAGTCGCAGGGGGTTGTGGCGATGGTGCGTTAGATGCTTTCTTCCGCTTAACCAAACCTGTCAGATCATTTGCCTCCTTCGACGCTTCCTCGAGTCTCGATTTCTGAGCCGCGGGACTCTCGCCGAGCATGGAGCCGAGGATGCCGCTGAGGGGGTTGGAGTCACTGATTGAGACAGGGGATTGGCGGAGTTCGATGAGCTGGGGAGGGTTTGGAGGTTAGTCCACGCTAGATCACTTGAAACAAGAGAGGAGGGAGAGACATACGCGCTGCTCCATATCCTTGACCATTTCCTTGACGTCGTCGATCTGTGCCTGCGTGACCTCGCCCTTTTCGCCGCCGGTCTCAGGGGCCACCGCTGCAGCATTCAAACTCGCCTGCTCCCTTTCGATCCGTAGCTTGCAGCTTGCGATTGCTAGCTCCATCTCCGCGGCCGCTTCTTCCCTCATGGCTTCGTCGACATGAGCTTGGCCCCCTTCCGCCGTTGCGCCATTCTCATCCTTCTGCTGTGTTACCGACGAGAATTCCAGTGCTAGCGATAGCTTGTAGTGGGCTTCTGCGATGTGGCTGTGCTCGAAGGGAAGGAGATCCTGGTTGAGCGCCAGGGACTCCTTGATGTCTATGACGGCGGTGGGGAAGCGCTCGTTCTCGAGGGAGATTTCAGCTTGTAGGTCGTGGGTGTCGGCTAGGAGCGACTTGAGATGCTTTATGGCTGGGGTATCGCCGGTGCCTTTGCCTTTACCTTCGCTGGTGTGCTCTTCATCTATGCGCTTCAAGAGCAGGATTCGAGCGAGGTCGAGCACTTCGTATGCAGTTGCGAAATCTTCCTCTTCTTCCTCTTCTTCGGCTTCTGCGCCATCGGGGTCGCCGCCAACGCCGTTATCTGAGTCGTCTGAGTCGTCGAAGTTTTCGTCGCCGGTGAATTGGAAGTAGGGTTTGCTTTCCGTCTTTGCATCTTTGGCAGCGTCTATCGATTTGCCATCCTTTTCCTCCACTACCTTGGTGACAACTTCTTCTTCGACCCTAGCAGAGCTGTCTGCTTCGCCATTTGTCTGCTAGATGTGCGTCAGACCCTTTCTTAATTGACCAAAGACCGAATTATAGATCACCTTGCCAGTCTTTTTCTTTCGCTTCCTGGCCTTCGTTCCATCGTCGCCCTTCTCACCCGCTACCTTTAAACCAAGGACATCGCTGTTCTTCACAGCAACGTGAAAGAGGCATCTTCCGTACTTGTAGAGTAGGTCCGCGTTCAGTGAAGACATCTCGCCATTGAGCTCGGCTTGGAGCTCTGTGGCCTCTGAATACAGCTCCGCGGCGGCATCGTAGTCTTTGATGGAGTATTTCAGCGTGGCGCGTGCTTTCAGGTCATCAAGTTGGGCGAGTTGAGTCGTGCCTCCGCCGTTTGCCGTTACGGATGTTTCGGTGAGTGAGGTGCCGGGTTGTGCTACTGAAGGTTCTGCCATGGTCACTGTGATAGATGTACCAAGGATAGATTCTCAGTGTACGTGTCCAGGCTGTACGCAAAAGACTTATTCAAATGACAATGATGATGTAACTGAGCGTATTAGATAGGCACAACCAGTGAGCTTTGCCTGCTATTCGGCTCCTTCAAGAGGTTGTGGAAGAACGGTAAGGTTCAAATAGTCCGAGGACCGCGGTAGTGATAAGTCTCATGGACGTCTAAGCAACCCCCGACACCCAGAACTTCTGATATTGGATTGGCTAGATGTTGCTCGTTCACTACTGTAATTAGGGCAACACAACCACGCCAAGAATCTAAAGTGCGGCGCGTCGCGTGGCAAGCTTCACGCGTCCCAATGCGATCAAACCCTGCCACTCAGAGCAAAGAGAGTGTTTCTGCGTCGTCGAGGGCAAGTGACCCGATGATGGAAAGATCGAACAACCCAGCGCGCACAGCGCCTTTGTTTCGCAATAATCCTACGCCTGCACGCTCTAATCCAATACCCTACTCGTCGCCCGCTTTCGGTACACCCGTCCATCCCATACGGCTTCACAAACCCGCTGAGCCCTCCGTAAAACCCTCCATACTACCAATACTCCTACCTCCCACTACATTACGTCCTCTAGCTTTCCGGACATTCACAAAGAAGCATGACCTCACTCTCACCTCATCCGCACTTCAAGCCTTTGCAACGTTCATTGGGAAGAATTGCGGGACAGGATGGCGAGAAGAAGGACTGGCAGAGAAGGTTCTGGACGAAGCAGCGAAAAGCTGGAAGAAGAATGGCGGTGCGGCGATAGTGCCTGGAGAGGGGGATGACCTCAAGAACATTCTTCATACGCTTGAGGGCTCTATGGCTGGGGGGAGA
>JAABUW010007717.1_pt1 | contig 12852 bp, 12 predicted proteins | sample 5560081 | NCBI WGS metagenome assembly JAABUW01 (sample SAMN10711882, study PRJNA513363) | rock metagenome | isolation source: Antarctica rocks | place: Antarctica: Victoria Land, Knobhead sud
AGGGTGCTGCTCTCAGCACTGGATAAAGAGGCCAATGACCTAGGTCCCGAGGCGGCAATCGAGCGTGATGTCGAGAAACGCATGACTGGCCAGCAACTGAGTGAGGGCCTGAGGAAAAGCAAGAGCGAAGCGGAATTCGATGAGATAGGGAAGGATGATTTGAAGGGCGAGAAAGAGGGGAAGGCTGCTGCTGCTGCTGCTGGCGGGTACAGGTTCTGGAGCTGGGGTGCGAAAGCTGTGGCGGAGATGGGGAAGGAGGAGCCTAAGGGTGAAACTAGTGCCAGGGATACTGGGATATGATACGGTTGTGAGCTTTATGATAGATGATATTGGTATGAGCAACGATTGCATATATACGGTATTCCCCCTAGATACACCCTTTGCGTCTTCTCTCTGTCTTATGAGATTTGAATGCTGGGAGACATCTGACAACTCAGTCGGTCCAGGGTACACCAGCCCATGCGCAAATTGTCCCACTTTGATTTGCAATCCTATGCACAGAGGATCACGGTCCTTCATCATCCTACAATAAGATTGCTTTCGGTACTACGTAGCGCCGAAATACCGTTTTTCGCCATTGCGGATGTCGAGAACGACACTCCTCTGTCCCGTAATAATTCAACTACGGAAGATAATGTGGACATGAACAAGCATCGATCTCCTATTTGGTGCATGGGATGTAATCTCGATATTGATGGGCGTAGTCTGGTGGCCGGCGATGTGACTTCGAGGTGGAGATTGGGCAAGGCATTTCGAAGTGTTCAGAGGTGGTATTGGGAGGCAGATTCATTCATGATTTTGCAATGCTTAAGTTGATGTAAAGATATCTGGGTATTAGCACCTCTCTCTTCCCTCGCCTCGCATAACCAAAAATCTAAAGAATTCCTTTGAGACAAAACATCCAGATTCCCGAAATGAGCAAGCGTGTACTCCCGCGATGCATGAGACAGATACTTTTCCCCCCGCCTACCCTAAATAAAGGACAGCTCACGCCGTTCCCATGACAGTTTGCACCGCTTTTGGGAACATAAAGGTCTTGCTCTTGATCATCTTGACCGCAATGCTGGGGGCCCACCATCCAAACGCGGCCCCAACGCCGCCATTCGGACCCACGGGAACGAACTGTGTTTCCTTTGTCGTCATTGGTTTGTGTACTTTGCCCTTGCCTTTGCCACTCAGCTCTGCGATGATGTTGCCTGCCGTTGTCGGAGCAGCTGTCTGGATGTGTATGATGCCACCGGGGTCGGCAGACGAAGTCGTAACGTCTCCAACGGCGTAAGCGGAAGTAGCATTGGGAATGCGCTGGTATTCGTCGATAATGACTTTGCCTTCACTGTTGAGGATGGAAGAGGGAAGGAAGGAGGAGGCGGGGGTGCGGCCGGTGGCGACGAGGAGGAGGTCGATGGTTCGTGAAGAACCATCGCTGAGGATGATCTCGGTCTTGCCGTCGGCGGTCTGCTTTGAGTCCTTGAGACGCAGCTTGTGCTCGACGTTGACACCCATGCCTTCGAGCATCTCCTGTGCTCGTTGTCCAATAGATGGCCGGAGAGCTGGTAGGAGACGCTCGCTACCACTAAGTATGTGTATGTCTTTGGGTGAGGCGGTTTTCTTCCCATACATTTCCCCTAATTCGCCAGCTGTTTCGACGCCAGCCGCTCCACCACCGATGACCCAGACGCTCTTAGCTGCAGGTAGGCGTGTTTGGACATCTTCATAGGCTTTGAGTGTTGGGACGTGGGAACCCTGCAATGCGTAAAGCGGGCTCTGGCCCGTGGAGCCTGTTGCGATGACCAGAGTATCGTACTTCATCGTTTTTGTATCGGAGGCCAAACTTTCTTTCTCGTCCTTAAGCTTGTAAGAGATCTCGAGGTTGCCCATCTCAATACCTGTGACCTCAGCGTGCACTAATTGGTAGAGCCCGGAAGGGTATGAGGTGAAGCCTTTGGTGATTGGGATGAAGGAGTCCATGTTGTCGTTTGGGTACGGCTTGAGCATGGCGCGAGGGGCGCCGACTGACCACCAGAAGTGGGTGCTATTGGAGATCATGGTGACCCTGTAGTCTTTCTTCGTCGAGGCTTTGAGCCCTGGGAGGGCTTTGAGGAGGGCATGGGCGACGCCAATGCCGCTATAAGAGCCGCCCAAGATGACAATGTTGTGTGTGGAATCGGACATATTGGCTGGTGGTAGTGAAAGTAGGGCAATGTTGAGAGGGCAAGTGGTGGAAGCTGCACTGTTCGAAGGGAGTGAGCTCGTGTTTATCTGAGTGTTAAATGTAATTTCTTTGTAATCATAAGCCACAAGGCTGCATTAGATGATTCCTCAGCAGCATGATATCTTCCATTGTTGTACAGACTCACTTACTGAGCACAGCTCGGACAATTTGGTGACTATCAGCCCGAGCGGGAACGGCTCTTGGTGCATCCGGGACAGGGAGCATATGATCACAAAATGCAGAAAGGAAAGGTTTTGGATTATTGAAAAAGTTACGCTAGGGATAACAGGCTAATTGCAGCTTACAGTACAGTGCGAGAGTGCCAGGGGTGCACGCGACCATTTCGTGCTGAGGGTCTCGATCTCTCTGCGAGCTGCAAGCAGTGATTGGATGCAGCCGCTAGTGGCATAATCTACCTACTCGGCCCCTTATCGATAGTGTAAGCTAGCAGACTAGCTCAATCCCGAGCGTTTGGTAAGGTAGAAATCTGATCGTCGATTGACAGCACCTCGCCTTTCATGCAAAGTGACCGCATACTGTAGAATTGACCCATGGTGGCCTTAATACCGTCTGACATCCTTCGCAATGCTTGCCATTCAACCGGGGTGATGTGGGGCTAGCAGCTTTGGAATTATCGGGTGTTAAATTGTTTGTTATATGAGCTCACGACTACGCAGTCCTCTGTCATCTTTTGCTTCTCTATGTGAATTGAGTTCTTCTGTTACGTGATGTTGTGTCCTCAATCTAGCTCCTAGTGACTCACGACATTGGAAGCCTTGATCACAGATGTACTGCGATTTAATGCCGAGTCACCGTCTCTGATCTTGATAGCGGCCAGCAAAACAGGATCAATATATTGGAAATACTCCCTGCAGGTCCATTAGCGGACAGACCGTTGCAGCATATACACTTCTTACACGACAACGTCCATTGCAACATCCGGCAACTCGACCGGTTCCTCCTTGGATCTAGCTGGTAGCCTTTGCGAAATTGTTGCTCTGACCGCACTGCTCGGGTCGAGGGTTCGCTCACCGCTAAGTTTGTGGCGGCTGCGAATCTGGACTGGCTAAGAGAGAGGCTTCGAGTCAGGAGCAAGGAGACTGATGGTGCCATTGGAGTTAGCTTGAATTTCGACGGAGGGACTGTGAAAAGCATCTCGAGAATTACCAGTGCTGCTGGCTTGTCTTGCAAGAGTTGTGTGGTGTGTCTGACTGCCATTTGTACCAACATGACTAGATGACCACCATTGAGAGACTTGTCTCTACACCTACTCACAGTCTTTGTAGGATGGAAAAGAACACACCCTCAAGCTTCCTCGCCACGACATCTATACCTTCGGCCAATGCACATCAGGTTTCCTCGAAGTTGCGTTGGCAGTCGAGGCGACCGGCTCTTTCCGAACACATACTGATATGAAATGCCTACTCTAGGAGGCTAGTACCGGAATCGCATGATTTGATTGGCCAGGCACTGTCTCTTCACTCATTGCATCTTGGATGATGTTTGTTATGTAAAAGCACGATGCCATTAGGATGGTGTTCATCAGCGCATGTTGCTGGGATTTGTCCTCCTAGGCTCAGTCCTCTCACTGGTTCCCGGTCTCTCAAGAGAAAATTCGAAACGGATGAAGGAGCCGGAGGTGAATACAGCTTGTCAGCTACCCACCCGGATGGATAGTGGCAGGAGGAGTTTTGCTCGGGCTCTTGGCACCGCCATAGCCACAAACGCAATCTATATGAAATCTTTCAGTTAGAAGTCACGCGTTTTTGGTATCTTGACTGGCTTCCAAGGCGTCTGGCTAGCCCTTGCCATGAGCGTTTTGATTTCGCTTCGGCGTGGGAATCAACAGGGTCTTCTATCATTCCGTCTTGATCAAGAGAGATTTCTACAGAGCTCCGAGTGGCTTCTACGCTATCGAAGTACCAGATGCATACCAATCCGAGAGAAATCTATTACTGTAAAGAAGACTGGTAGATCTAGGCAGTGGCTCTAACGTGAGAACAGGTGGACATCGGCACAGGCCAGCTCTCGGAGATCGCAATCACTGGGAGGCAATCTACTGTCAAGCGCCTGCCGGACCTTTGGGTCCAAACCCACCGGCATATTCGGATCTTACGATCTGATAATCGGCCGTAGAGGTAGTACGAGTGCGGTACCCGTAGCCAGTGTACTGACTGGTAAGGTGGCTGCGCCCAAGCCTGATCCAGAGCCAGGTGTCGGCCCCTCAGTCCATCCTTAGAGCAACTCGAATGCTGGCAGAGACATCTACTGGATGTACTAGATCCATTGCGGCGATGGCAGATGGCAGAAAATTCACACTACGGACACGAGGTCCCTTGGAGCTCGCATCGTTCGGATGCTATCGGATGCGTAAGTAGTTCTCAGGCTTGCGAGCGACAAATCTTTGACCACTCATAATATGCGAAAGAGATTTTCTTGCATTCGTTGACTGGACTTGCAGGACTGACGAAAACCTCGTGTGATACGGGAGTCGGATGCTCAGAGCATACTGGGTCTTGCACTTGAAATCAAGTTAGCCATGAAGCCGGAGTGACTAATTTCTCTCGCCCTAGACCCCTTCTAAGAGTTCGATTAAAGCTCGCGAACCTGGCCCCTAGCCATCTTCACACATCAAAGGAAGCAAAGATATTGAAGTCACTTGATTGATAGTAATGATCTTAAAATTTGTGGGCCGAACATCGGTGGATGCGTGGGTGCCCATTCCGACATTCGGGTAGTCAGGGTGAATTCAACGAAAACGCCTGTGGGTGATGAAGCATTTGCATCTAGAAATCTGGACACCGCGCGCATTCTTGGTACGATTCCCGACCATGTAATGTTGTCGCAATAATTGTTCCGATCTGAGGATATAATAAGAACCTGGTTTATTTCTGCTTGGAGATGCCTCCATCATCGGCTGTCCAGGTTCATTTGAACAACCTCCACAATTCAAGTCGAGCAAGATCGCACAAAATCTTCTCTTTGCCTTCATCATGTCAGATCGAGATGGTAGTGGAATGACAAGGCAGCAACAGCCCACCTTGGAGGATCTTGTTTTCTTTCTGAAAACGTTTTATAATGGACGTAGGAACGACTCGGGGACTCACGATGATGATCTTATAAGTCAGCTCTACCCGCATAGGCCTGTTGTCTCGCGCGCAGTTTCAGACGTCGTCAGGTCCAGCCCTCATCTCATCCCTCAAATTTTTCAGTCTGCGGCCACCCCAGCCAAACGTTCTGAGGCCGAAGGTACACTGCGAACTTCTGATCGTTTGTGAGAGTCAGATGGGAAACTTTATGCTAAGTGATATGTACAGAGGCTTTCGACATCAATCAACGGGCATACGTGTTCATAGACCATCTTGATAACAAGGTTCGAAATGTTCATTGAATTATCGCTTCGGCTTTGGAATCAGACTAACATTTTGCCTCGTACAACAGCACTGGGAACATCTGCTGGGCATGATGACTCGAAGCATCAAAGTACCCAAGGTAATTGGCGGCAAGCTGATACACACGCATGAACCCGAACTTGAACGACTGAGCAAGATTACTGATAGTATAGTAAACAGACAGAGTGTAGGTTACTTCCGAGTCCTGGCAACAAGGTCCACTTCAACTACACAGAGGAACCTGCATCAGACTATGTCGAGCAGCTTAAGAGCCCAGAAGGCCTCGGAGAGAGTCGCCTCATGACGTATCATCAACTCGGCGCTTCGTTCATTACACCTGTTTCATCTTCGGAAAAGCACGCCCACTTTCAGACCAAGATTATACAAATGCGCTATGCCAAAAAGCAGTATGGGGACAAGGCATCTAACGAAAGAATCGAGGCCCGCGCCAATGCTGTAATGGAAATGACACTTATCTTCAAGAAAGAAGAAGGTGAGTGGAAGGTTTCGGGAATGGCCGGTTCCATCAGATGGATTGAGTTCAACACACTGAAAATATTCGTCGGCACCATTCACCCTGAGATAGAAAAGACCCGTAAGAAGGTCGTGGAGAATACTCTGAGGTACCATCGACTCCTACTTGGTCCGAAGGAAGACACAAGATCATTGTCTCGCCAGCAACGCCAAACCCCAACGTCGCAGTCATTACGCGGCAATGGTGCCGCCCTTGGGCCTCCATACCGTAGCCGGAATGATGACCATCTAGGACTAGGGAACCAAGGCGGCCATCTTGCTAATCAGCAGTCAGCGCGGCGGTACAGTGAATGGTAGAGCTTGAAGTTGCACTGATGCTGGCTCGAATCTGATGCACCTTGGCGTTCATGGTCAGTTCCTCGTATTGCAAATCTACACCGCAGAGGTGATAGTTGGCTTCATTTGCCATCTACAATGCTACTTGGAAAAAATTCATGAAAATTTCCGATGGGTTTCCGCAGTTCAATCAACTCCACTACCAGCTTGCATCAAATCGAATCGGTCGATGCTATCAACGCTCGTGCTGAACCTCTTCTATTTGAGACCTGCCTTCTTCGGAGCCTTTTCTCTTTTCATCTTTCTCACTTTGCATTCCGGACCGCTCAAACACCCCCCAGCCTACCACTGTGCGACAGAACCGACAAGATCCTCGCCCCTTTAATGTGTGAGACCCAGTAGTCTAGGCTCCCTACTCCCTAAAGTCCTCTTCGAACCATTCCTACGCCATATATCTCGATCATCTCAAACACTCTTCTCAATCTCTCCACCAACTAGCATCAAACATGCCACCATTCCTCAAAATTCGCCTCAAGCTGTACTGTCCAACACCCAAACAGAGCTTTCGTAATATGTGGACGGTATGCACTAGCTAACTCTGATTCGAGTATTTGTAGCAATGGCTACCAAGAATAACAAATACTATGGTGATGGACAATTGCGAGTTTTAGTATTTAGTCACAGTACACTGTTTTTGGTATATCTTATTAGCAGTAATGGAACTACGATGGACCGTCGATTTCGTTGATGGGCGTGCTGCGATGATATACGCCTCCCTTCTTCCTTTGTTTGTTAGCTTTCTCATCTCCGTCTTTCCTAGGCTTCTTAGCCTTGGCGTTGTGGTGGCTGGAACTGGGTGTGACTGTCTCGTTAGCGTTGAGGAAGTGATATGGTGTTGATGGTATGTGTGTTGTTTTAGGATGCGATGGGAGGAATGGTTGGGGGTGGAGGGGGAGGGGTAGGAGGGGGGGTTGTGTATTTTCTAGAAAGGGGAAGGGAGGGAGGGTGTGGGGGGCATGATGGGTGTTGTTGTTGGTGAAGGCTGTGGGACTGGGGTGGATGAGGTTGGATGATGGTGTGGTTTGTCAAAATTTGGGTGGTGAACATAGAGCTGTCTTGAGTGGAAGAGGTCAGCTTTGTCTTTGCTTCTAGTTTGAGACAAATGGAACAAATGACATCAAAGACGAACAAGGGAATGAGGCAGCGCGCCTCAAATAGATTCGTCAAGTCCTAGACAGGACAAAGACAATCATGGATCGAGTATGAGACATAATGGAAGACCTCTTCATCCCATTTGATCAAACAAGGCAAGAATAAATTTCCTCTTTCTCTTCAACCCGGCCGCACCATCGCTCAAAGAGTCATAAAGCATTGCCTTGTGCAACCCAATCTAATCTACCGTCACTCTACAAAGCCCCCCACCCGCTCCCAAGCTGCAGCCACATCCACACCATGTTCATCCAATACTGGCAGCAGCAACCAAGCGCCAGCACAAAACCCATCCTACCACTCCACATCGCGCCCAAGAAAACCCGTCAGATCACCACCGATCCCTCCACCTGGCCCATCACCGAGCCCCTTTCTCCAGACACAAAAACCGCAAGAATGGGCTGCGGTCCCAGCATCCCATGCCGCTCGTTCTACAACGAATACTTTGTCGAACAACCCAAGAAATTTCAAAATCAGCAACGAGCGAATGAGGAGTGTGTTTCGCGTCCGCCAAGAGTCGCGCTCGCTCCTAGCACGGGGGCAAGGGAGAGGAGACCGGTTACGATTGCGGAGGTGCAGTTTGCGGAGGAGGTTGCGAGGGGGGATTTGAAGATTTATGAGGAGGAGGTGGAGGCGAGGAGGAGGGAGGAGGGGCAGAGGACTTTTGTTATGCATGCTGCTGTTAGGGGGGAGCAGGTGTTTTTCTGATTGTGGTGGGGAGGTGTGTGGGTATGTCGGGTAGCATAGGAGAAGACTTTGATGATATCATGATTTTAATGTTGTGTCGCTCTCGATCGGACTTTTCTGTGGTGAGCCTCGGAATGTTTGGATGATGAATTCTTGTTCTCTCATCAGTGAAACCACGGTAGAGCGGATGATGTACAATTGTATATGATTACTAGCACGATCCGTTGGCGCGTCTGAGCTAGTGGCCTTGGTTTAGCAGCCGCTTTCTGAGGTCGCTCGAGAATTGTAGCTTCCATGGCACATGCAACAGGCCGAACATGTTGATGCCTTCCTCCCACCCTCCAAGCCATCGCGGATGCAAAGGATCCGATGTCAACGGTGGATCAGAAATAAAGACTGTGACGTCTCTCAGTGGTAGCTTAGATAGACTCATTAGACCCTTCATCAAGCCGTTCTCGTCGTTCAGCGGCAACGGCGAAGACCGCCCGCGCTGCCACCGAGGTATGTCGTGATAGATCTCGAGATCTAGGTGGGATAGGCCTCTCATTGTGGTCGATAGCTCCTCCAGTGTTCGGGTCCACAGTGCGTAGTGAAACGTGGAACCGGTTTGGATTTTGATGCGTATGCTGCGTATGTTCATCAACGAAGAAGATGGTGTTCGTGACATGAATTTGCTGATAACGGCCCAGGAATCGAAACAGAAAATCGTATTTGCATAAAGCGTTTTCGTCGCCTCGTGACTCAACTGGCGGCAGGTGAGAAGAAGATCCAAGTATCGGACAGCAGAAGGGACTAGATGTCGTTTGCACGGAGCGCAGTAGCAGCAAGATCCGTGGTTAATGAAGTGCGTGTGGTAAGTAATCAGTTCTCCAGCCGCATTCTCTTCGTATTCTATCAATTGTTGTGACTTCCAACGACATGAATGATGATACAATTGGCCGTTGCTTTTCCTTTCTATATCAGAAGTCTCCCCGAAGAAGTCGTGAACATGGACTGCGTTAGAGGTAAAAACATAGTCATAGATCTGATCCGTGATTTCTCGAGGTAAACGGAGGAGAGGGGAGCTGTCCATATTTGAAAGGAGCAATTTGTGACAACTCGCACGGACGCTGTATTGAGGGTTCATGCAACGATGTTGGTACAGATATCTAGCTAGCCAGCTCGAGATTGAGGGTCGGGTAAGGTCCTCGATCGAAGTACATAATTGAAGCAAGGGAGATTCCAGCCTGTGTCAATACCTCGATAGTCCCTATGGAAGATGTGGCCAAATACGTGATAGAACACTTGATTACGTTGCTAAGTACAGACGCGTCAAAATAAATACGACTGCCAAGACATGCTGACTCAGCAATCTAGCGCCTTGGCAGGACCTCGATTCTTGATAAGATGAAGCTTGTACAACAGTACAACAGGCTATTGCTTACGCTTATGATGACGATGTATCCACGAGGTTCGAGAGTTCAAGAAGAGTATCGCGGTCCTGTTTAGTCAAGAAGACAGAAATCTACCCCAACTTCACCCCCCTTTGGCCTCGGGTGAGCGCCGCCATGAAGTCGCGCGATTTGAATGTAGTGAATCCCAAGTGTTTAAAGTGATCGTCTAATATAAAGTCTTCACTAGCGATCGAGTCTCTCAAATCGTTCGGCCGTGAGCAGACTTCTGAGCCCTTAGCATCCGTTGTACCCCACAAAGTACCACTGTCTCGCTCGCATGCGGGCTTGGGAGCCTCAGGCGCCGCGGCGCTGGAATTCGATGATGATCATGCTCGTATACTGGTGGACACGACCCTCCAGTGTTTTGGGGGAAGACGTGCTTCGTGCGCTTTGGGTATACCCTCTTTTCCAGGGGTTAGCCGTGACCATTGCCTGAGCTGACAGGTTTCTCTTCTATAAACAAGAGCGCTCGGCTTGCAGGTTCTTGTCCCTGAATTGGCCGGGTCCTGATATAGTGGTTGTTTCTGGTGTTTTCTTCGGAAACCATGAGGTTGAGGACCATCATTGAAAAGGCGGCTCAGACCCTATCAATCCCTATCCATAATAGGCAGGATCTGTATGTAAAAGACAAAAGAGCACTTACGGATTGTGAAAGTAAGATAGCTGATCATGGGTGGAAGAAACACCACCACAGCAATAATCTGGCCGAAGGTCCATTGCTTGGCGGCTGTGGCTTTCTCCCTGAATGGGTTTGCGAAGGAAGAGAGAGCTGATAGGTAGGCTGCGAACAGGGCCAGATAATAAGCGTGGAAGAGGACGTTCACTATAATAAGGACAATTTTACGAACAAAGCTGTCCAACATCTGCTGCTTGTCTGGGGAATATTGCCGCCTCTGTTCGACTGTATAAATGTATATGTATGCGTAAAAAATGACGACGACAATTGCCAAGCCAAAAATTGGCGCTGAGCGATAGTTCAGCCCCCGGTAGTTGTGTAACGCCTTGGCATCGTTTGTGATCTTGAAGCAGAAGGCTGTCGGGTTCACACTGCCACAGCTGGGGAAGGTTCGTGCTTGAATGAGTGCCTGTGTTCCAGCATTTTCGAAGAAGAAGTTGATATTTGTAGCATAAAAGGCAGTAACCATGCAGAATACCAGCGTTACTACGGTCAGGAGCAACAACTCCCAGGACACATGCCTCATAAGGATGAGTTGATAAAGCATGAACGTGGTGGGAAGCGATCCCCCATAACATAAACCTTGAAGTACATTGAGGGTATTGGCGGTTTGTTGGCGACTGCTGGAGCCAAGGGAATTCGGATCCGTGATCACCGTTCGGGCTACAGCTATTTGGACAGCAAACATATAGTAGCATTGCACTCTTTGCAGTTCTACAGCGGCCGCAACGAGTGTAGCAAGATGGTCCACCGTTTTCGGCCTGTGCTGAGCTTGGTCTGACTGTCTCACCCGATGTGATGTTACGAAGCGCGAGACGCAAGGTACGATGTCCCGGACGACAATGATCGCAACAAAAAGAAGCATCGTAAGTATTACTTGCATGTAGTAGGATAGATAAACCTTGTCTTGTCACCGAAAGCAGCCTATCAGACTAAGGGAAATACTCACACCAATCCCATTGACATCACTATTTGCAGATGTGTCGACCGTCCGACAAAAGCTAGATATACACCTTGGTAGGCTATCATTTTCTGGAGATATGCCCTTATCTTGATGGATGTCGTCCATTAACATGTTGCAATCTGCTTTCAAAGATGCTGACCGACTGGAGCAATCCGGATCAAGCCCACACCATCCGATGAAGCCTGATATACAAGCTGCCATGACTTTCCCCGCAACAAGTGTATCATTGGCGAGGACGAGCACGTTGTAATCTGCCTCTAAATTCTCGATGACATCCGTGGACAGAAGTTGCGCATCGGCTAATTGTCTGAGATGTGTCAAAGTAAGGCAATTGTGGAATATGATTGGGTCTGAGAATATTCCCTCTGGCGTCCCACAGCCATTGTCTTGCCAAATTTTGGGGTCATCCCAAAGCTGAGGTGAATCCCACCCATTGCCCTGAAGAAAAGGCGTTGGATTGTACGTGTGCCAACTGTCTTGATCATCAGAAGCTGTTTTATTGAGCGGCATCAAGACCGTTCCGTCATGAGCTCTATAGATGTCAGCGGCATCTTGTATGCTGTCGATAATTGAGTAAGGCGGCCACTGCACTGGGTTAGTAATATTCGAGGTCATTTCGATGAGCTAGTCCTTCTGCAGCGTTGCGTTGAATAATGAAATAATTATGGACTCGTTTCGTATCCTATCCATCAATCAAAGCATCCTGGTCTCTACGACCTCATCCACGGCTTTAACGATACTTAGAGGAGGTGGAGTATCTAGGTGTTCCAAGAAAATGATGGGGCGATGGAATGTCAGATGGCAGCCTTGCTTACCTGGAATAAAGCCCTACCCTCAGCCTGACGGAATAACCGCCTATCATCAAGTACGGCGCTAATCCTGCAGGGCGCCAGCCAGACTGACATGGCATGGCCGCAGAAAGCGGCCAGTGAAACACCAGCGAGACTGGTGTCTTTGACCGAGAATTACGGCGAGATGACGGGTGATCATCAAAATGACCGACCAACTGCTGGCCACAGCTATTAGGTCTGACAGATGGAGCAATTATCAAGACCATCTCGCTTGACATGCCTCTTGACGGAAGTATTAGAAATCATAGACAGATGTTGTGAATTGAATTGCATTGCAACGAGGTGCAGGTATTATTTGTACACCGTGCCCCTTTAATGCCAAGACCATGGCTGAAGAGATCACGTGATTGAATTCCCTATCGCAGCTCCAGATGATGCGTCCACCAGACAACGACGGTGTAATGTGCACCAATTTCACTCATTTTACACTACTCGTTCAACTCTTGTTCATCTCGGACTGTCGATGCGTTCTGTCACGTGAAGAGATTCCTTCTACATGGCGCCAGTATTCGATAGCGGGAGGATCTGGATACTGTATTGTAGTGCTCCTGTACCTAGGGTCTTGTGAAACCATTCAAAAGCGCGTATGCATGGAAATCAGCTCGAAATATTGCAACA
>JAABUW010007718.1_pt1 | contig 12848 bp, 18 predicted proteins | sample 5560081 | NCBI WGS metagenome assembly JAABUW01 (sample SAMN10711882, study PRJNA513363) | rock metagenome | isolation source: Antarctica rocks | place: Antarctica: Victoria Land, Knobhead sud
GCGTGAATTTTCTGGGAGGGCGGGTTAGTGTTCTGCATGGCGTTTCTGGCTGTTGGCAGTAGCGATGGGGTTGGAGCGAAGGATATGATACCGTACGGAGAAAGTGCGAAGCAGCATCACAGACATGGCATGGGACTATGATTAAACAGGACAACGCCAAATGGTAACGAATCCAGCACCTCGTATCTTTAAGAGTGTTCTTGTGCAGCCTTACGTGTGCTCACAGCTTCAAAGCCTATTGCCTTATCCCTCAGGAAAGTTCTGCTTAGCCACGCTTCTCCTCATCCTTTCCACCAGTCATAGCCTTCCCGTGCTGGATCTGTCGCCACTCTTCCGCATCATCGGCAGCATCGGCATCATTTGCCGTGATGCTCACAGTCTCGTCTTCGAGCTCCTCCGACAAAACGAGATTGAGGAAGATTGCCATAAACGCGGTCACTACGACTTGATAAGCATATAGGCTCAATCGGGCCCGTCGGGTATCTACTGACCTGCAAACCCAGACTCCATAATCAGAATAATGGCATTGAAGAAACCCTGCTTGGATTGATTATCCCCTTTGTACGTGAAGACGAATGAAAACCAATTGGGGACGAGTATTGCGCCAAAGCCAAGGGACAGGGCAGCTGTCAAGATGAAGCGATTGCGTCGTGTGAATGGCACTGTTGAAATGATGCGGATGCCTGAAACGGCCACGGAGCTGAAGAGGAATGTGGTGAGTCCTCCCAACACGGGGGCTGGAATAGCGACCAATGCTGCGGCAAATTTTGAGAAGATACCCATTATGATGAGGAAGAAGCAGGCACCGTAGCCAGCCTTCCGATTGGCGCATCGAGTTAGCGCAATGACACCGTTGTTCTATGTGAAATCTTAGTTAGCATGATGGTGCACTAATGATTATTGAAGTTTGTAAACTAGCGAAAGACGCAACAGCAAGAAGGATTTAGGCTGATGAAGCCGCTTACATCGCGCGAAACGACCTGAATCAAAGAAAAGGGGCTGCCAAAACGTACCTGGGCGAATGTTGACATAGGAGTGATGGTGCAAAGACCGGCGATCAGCCCATTGAAGCCGTCTGCAAGCACGCCTCCCTGAATACGGCTATCGAACAGCTTTCCTTCGACTTCCAGTCTGGATACATCACAAGTAGCGGAAATATCGCCAATAGCTTCCATCATCAGGACGATATAGACGGCCAACAGCGGTAAGATGATAGGCGCATAGATCGATAATGGAAATGTTTTAACCCAGATAAATGATGCTCCTGGAGCTGCGCTGATGCCCGAGGATGAGAAGTATCCCGTGGCGCCAGCGATGATGCATCCGACTAATAGGCCAACCACAACAGCGCAAGACTTCATTATAGGACTTCCAAAGCGCTCGCATAGGATGATGGTCGCGAAGACGGAGAAACCGAGTCCGATATACTCTGCACTACCCCACTAAAAAAACTTAAGATGCGTCGATGGGGAAACTGCATAAGGATGAAGGCTTACTGGAAGAGCGTGAGGAGCACCCACCATAGGGCATACTGTGTAAGGTCCACTAGTTGGCCGTGTAATACATCCAGGCGTTCCAGATCCTCCTGCCCAATCTTGGAAGCCGCTTTGAATGAGCGAGATGCCAATAAGCATTACTGTCGGGCCAGTAACTAGTGGAGGGAAGACTCGTTTCAAGACGGCTGGCTTTGTGAATGATAACCCAATTTCTAGCAGGGAGCACAGACAGGCAGTCCCGATTAGAGCGCCGTAGCCACGAGGACATGGGAGCTTAGTCCCATCAGCAGCAGAGGGACAATATCCAGTTGCGTACATCTGTGAGAATGCGCCTGTTGTGACGGGGATAATTGAGAAGCTTGTACCAACGACGGAAATTAAGCCAGTGCCGATGTAATACGGCGACTTGTAGATGTGAAACCTGGTGATCTGAATAGAGGACAGGATGCCGCCCACAATTAGAGCTGTTGATACCAGATATTGTGTATCAGCCGCTCCGAGGGCCGCCCCCCCTTGGCTAGCGATGATGATAGGAGGGGTGATAATGCCTGCCAACATGGACAGTGCATGCTGAAATCCCAAGAGAAGTGCCAGGAAGATCGGCATTTTGTCATTGAGTCCGAAGAATGGGGCAGCTCGCTTCGTCTTCTTCATGAATGGCAAATTCGGCTTGAATAGGAATGCGTAATCATAGTCGCCGATTAGGCCGTCCCTACCTCGTGTTAGTGACTACTCCTATGCCTTCTGTGGTTTTCTTGCTTGGTAGTCAATGCTCTGGCGAAACGTCTGGCCGTGTCTCCAAATCTCTCCTTGTGGGCCATATCTGGCCCAATGCGATCTGGGGAATCGTCCATGTCCAAACGTAACCAAGAGAATTTAGGAGTCTATTTGCTCAACAAAGACGATGACCGCCAATCCTTTGGACGATTGTAATAGTATCTCATGTGTTCGAGAGGAAAAAGTCCAGTACCCACAAGCTAGCGAAGGCGATAGGCGAAGCTTGGAATTCCTGCAACTTTCGAACGACAAGAGTCATATGACTCTTCTATATAATTGCGGTGACCGCAACCCGCCGAACAGCTATGGCATTAAATTACAGTCTGGGGGTGTGGAGCTTTGAAGGCGAAGTTCTGGAGTCAGATTGACATGTCCCGCATCGGCATCAAAGTAGATCTCGCCGAAGGAGTGCATACCTAATGCGAGATCTATCTGCATAAAGCAATTCTAAGCAGCGTTCTAGGCCTGCATAGATGGTTTTGATAGGCTGGAACTCCTATCGGACAGCTTTAGAGATAACGTCGGGTGTCTCCTAGTGATCGGCGCCGGCCGTCAAGATCTTCCTAGGCACCACACTCGCGAACGCAGAGTGAGACCAACACTGTTGTTCTTAGTTCATCAAGGCTGGGTCAGAAGATGTATCTAGCTCCGACGACTAGCAGAAGCCAGAAATGGAAAGCTTTCTTGGATTCAAGGCCCCTAATCTGGCTGACCATGGTGATTTTCGCTTTTCGCTAGAGATACTTTATTTGTTTCGCGTCACTGTTTGATGTACAGATGTTCTCCGGTCTCCAGTACGGTGATCTCGTCTCCAACCTTGATCTTGCTGCCTTCCAAAGCTGGGACCATCTGCATACCCAGACATGCATTTGTAGGATCCCCTTCATCTATCCGGCGAAACTTCTTCAGCGTTCTATTCGGCTCGCTACTATGCCTCACACCGGTCGCTGGGTTCACATTCGGTAGCAAACATCGCACAGTGCGACAAGCAACGTAATACTCGAAGCTGCCAATTCTTGTTCGCTTCCAGGAATCCTCAGCATAGGCCTCGCCTCCGGTAATGACAATGTTGGGACGAAAATTTCGCGCCCCAAGAGGAGGTGTCCCTTTGAGCATGTTCCTCGCAACATCGTGCACGCTCGCAAGATTAAGGATATGTAGAGGGTAGGCGTCCTGGAAGCCAACAGAGGGCTGGTATCCAAGTTGATCTCTGCGAGGTGCGCAGCGGTAGACTTCTCTAGGCTGCGTAGAGACCCGAAAGAGAGCCAGGTGGTTCGTGATACCCAGAAAGAGTCGCAGATCTTGAACCCAGGAGCCAGATTCCTCGGTACTAGCCATTATAAGCGATGCAGGACTGTCTTTCCATATTTCCATGTTCTCCGTAGTGTAGCCGTTAGCCAATATCTGGTCGTTGGTGGGATTGAATGGTATATGAATCATTCTCTCAGGGTTTCCCCCAAACAGCGTCAGCATGTCCCATATCCTTGCCCAAAGCCCAGTCTTCCCTACGAGCGATGGAAACCTGATGACCAAGACACCACCACTCTGAACGTTAGGGTGTGAGCTCGAGTATGTTGAAGATGACGGATCAGGATACCAGATCTCAGTTTTGATCCTGGCCATAGCCGGAACGGTCCTTTGTGTGATGAACTTCCACACATGCTTGGCCTTCTCTTGCTTCGACTCATCCAGCCCAGCTGGGAACTTGCTTGTCAATTGCGCAAAGCAAAATTTCCGATCGAACTCCATGCCCATGCCAGTCACCGTGGCTTCTTTGAGCTCAACCCCCGTGCAACTCTTGATTGGATAAACCCACAAGCTTTTGACCCTCCATGTCGTATTACCACCTTGTTGTTTTGGGTTTGAGTAGCGCTCATCGTGCTCGTCCGCAAGGTTGCTCTGGATCCGTAATCCGAGCTTTCGGCATCCCTTGGGCTCGGGGCCTAGGTTCTGCAGATCAAGTATGTGAGATAGCGTAAAGACGATGGCTGAAAGAGAGCCGACTGTGACGGCGAGGTAGATGGCCAATAAGGGTTCAATTCGGGGGATATACTTCTCGACGCCGATGAGCCCGAGGACGGCCATGGCGATGGAAGGTCGGGAGAATCACTCTGAGTGGAAATGCGAGCGTGGTAAATCTTGAGATTGCTGCTCTTGTTAGATTGTGGCCACGCCTTTGAACACCAGTATGGATCTCGTGGGATCTAGTCAGTCAATGGTAAGCAATGCCTGTCGACAGCGATCATTGGCAAAGACACCAGGCATACTCAATCTGGATGATCTTGAAGCTGGGCATGTTGCCTTCGGCTTGAAATCACTTTGTGTTGTTGTCAGCATCAACGCGTGGAGGGCAAAAGTTCGCGAGGGATCGGCACAGGGTTAGGGTTCCTCATGGTTCAAACATCAAGAAGGAGAACTTGATAGTCTCAAAGTCACGCTAATACCTTATCAATTGGTAATTGAGAGCCGCGGTTAGCTGGCAGTCCCATAGAATGTGGCAGCCGGGGTAGAGTATCGTTGATCGGAACGGACGACAAAAGTAATCATGGCGAGTTCAGATATCAACAATTTCTCCTCATCTTCCCCACGTATGTCCTCATGGCTCCATTTTCATCACCGAGCTGAGAGTCAAAGATCGTCTCCCAACTCTGTCCGCCTCAGAAGCCCTCCAAAATCTCAGCTCAACGACAAGGAGACCGCTCTCGACTGGCTTGAGAAACCTGGATGCCTTTCTCCAGGGCAGAGATTATGATCAAGCAAGTCAGAGTCACCTTCCGGGAGGTATCTCACGTGGGGAAATCACAGAGGTGTATGGCCCGCCCGGTATTGGGAAAACTGCCTTCGCGTGAGTGTTTGTCTCTAGGACACTACGGATAGCTCCGCGGATCCCTACTCACTCACACATGCTCTGATGTCCGGTAATCTGACATGGTGTATGATATCAGAATGCAGATTTCTGGAAATGCTCTGCGTTCGGGGGGTTCAGTTGTATGGGTAGGTAAGGTATACATTTGATATTCAGGACTGGGTATATGAAGAAGGGTGGTATCTAATTAGAATTACTACAGATGGCTCATACCAATGCGTGGGCTCACGACTGAGAGCCTTCCTCTCCGACACTCAAGAGTCATCGAGCCAGCCAACGTATAGAACTGAGTCCGGCGACCGCCCCGACAGACGCCTTGAGAACTTTCACCATTTTACCACACCCACATTAGCACATCTGTTGGCACTCCTTACGCATCAAACCACCACCTTTCCACCTCCAGGGACATCTTTGATAGTAGTTGACTCGGTCTCGACCTTGTTCGCTCTAGCGTTTCCCAAGACAACCGAGACCACAGATCATCAGCAGACACCCGTCAAGAAAAGCGACGCCGCACAATGGGCATCGGGCAGGCGATGGGCGGCAATGGGAGATTTTGTATCTAAGATCGGTAGACTTGCAGCGACCAAGAACATTGCCATACTTCTTACCAGCCAAACGACGACAAGAATTCGATCCGAGACTAGAGCGGTACTTCATCCGGCCATCTCTGGTACTGCTTGGGATACTGGAATAGGTACACGGATCGTACTTTTCAGGGATTGGATGTTTCAGAGAGCAGATGCCCAGAGCAGCCAAGGAGAGTTCATGCTGGGGGTGCGATTTGCAGGGGTGGTGAAAGCCAAGGCTATCGCATACGAAGGTGTAGGCAAGGTTGCCACCTTCAGGATCGAAGAGGTATGTGCTTGAGATTGTGGCGCTACAAATATAGTCTAATTTGAAACAGAACTGTCTTCAAGAAGTTCAGGTGGATCAGGCGGATATCAGAAGGAACGCGTCACCTATGCTGCCCGCCACATCACTGAAGCGCAAGCGAGGGAAAATCTCGGACAGCCAATCTGAGGATGAAGAAGCAGCAGCATCCGACCAAGAGTTTGGCTGGGCTGATGACGATGAGACGCTCAACGCCGAGGAGTTACTCGACTGAGCTGTGAGAGGGTGTTGCCCCACTGTTCGACTCGACCGATAGCGCCGCATACTCTATTTGGAATATCGAGCTTACCTCTGGAAGCATTGTTGCACAATCTCAAGGGGAGTTGCTGGCTACATTGTGAAGCCATGCAGGCTCAAAAGAAGTGGCAGCGGAAATTATCCCGGCCATTCATTGGAAACACTTTCTTATCCAGGGGGAGCCGTCGTCCTCCAAAATGGTGACGACAGTCTATCGAGCCCGGGACATCTTTCTCCCACAGTCGCAACACGCGTATAGGGGACAGTCGGCCCGTCTCTCCCCCTCGGAAGACGAGGTGAAGCAGGAACAATGTCCGAGGTAAAAGGAGAGTAGGTCTTAGCTAAGCCGTCGACCGCGCCACAAAAAATGTGGCCTGAGCAATTTCCCACGATTCCAAGCTCGCTGTTATCACAGCTCCGCAATTTCGGAAGATTGGGATTCCTCGGGTGCTCGGATGGGGGAAAGCGCTACACACGGCGAAGATAAGAAACATTTCCGGAACGCTTCCCCGCCAAATTGACAGATCGAGGCAAATCAGCCTTACAACATGTCGCGTCAGAATCCGAACGATTTGAATGCATCGAGAATACGAGAAGATGTCCATACAGGAAACATAGCGTGTTCCGTGAATAGAAATTGTTGTGTATGATTACGCAATCGCTTGCCGCAAGGACTGCTTCGAGGAGAAGATCAAGACTCAGGACCTCTTGAGCGACGAATCAAGCGCACTTCCGCAACACATGCGGGCATGCCACGCGCATCGTGATCCATCCCACACCCCAATACTTAGTATTCTGTCCCTTCGCTTCCTGTGCGAAACACAAGTCGCACCCCCCACGCTATCCGTCCATCCCTCCAACTTTGGGGCTCACCGTCCAGGACCGGTCCCACGGATAGTCCTCCCACACCCCCGGATCCCATCATCATGCAGCCAAGGCTCCATACAGAGGCACCGCAAGAAAGAAGGAATGCGCCCGACTATCGCAGACGACTCAGGCCTACCCCACACCGACAGATAGTTGGCCTGCGTCTCCGCTCTGATCTTCTCAGCAATCTGTGGGGCCATCGCAGAAAAGTCAGTCAATCGGTGATGTCGGTGAGCCAGATCGTTTAGCCTCCTACATCGAACACGTGCCTTGCATTCGCGTTGCGTAAAATACTGGATGACTTGGCGACAGGAACATGGTGGTGCACAGAACAACTTGGATCACGCCATGTTTGGGGTGATGCCGTACAGTTGATGCCATGTTGGACAGAGCGGGACTGCTTCCGATGGAAGATATCATCGCGAACGCCTTTCCCCACACCCCATCCTCATGGCCCCCATCTTTCCGGCACGGGCACTTTTTGGAGTGGTCGATCAGTCCTCCCGTTCAACTCTGTCCTACTGTCCCATTTGGATCAGATGTCCAGTGTCGAAGGTGGCTCGAGGGCGTGAGCATGGAGGTTGCCTGTTACTGAAGGTCCACCTGGTTGGCGGAAACATGGTAGAAGTAGTGGTATATAGAAAGTGATCGAGTCGTAATGTGTGTGCCGCAGCCCAGGCATATCAAAGCAAATAAAGCCTAATCCAGGTACCACGTTTTTTCAGCCTGAAGTTCCGTGTCCGAGATAAGCCCCACACGCCCTTTCCCCATCCTTCCATCCTCCCCAATAAAAGCATCCAAGGCGCGCCCCCCAGAACACTCGGGCCAACGCATCCAAAATCCCGTCAACAATTTCAGGCACCGAATATTGCCCACATATACCCTCGTGGCTGAGCTGCTCCACAGCATTCTTTGCATTCCCTTCCGCTCCCCATTCACCACCAGCGACTTCCACACACAAGTTCACCACCAGTGAGCTCAGGCACATTTGTCGGGCGCTGTTGGAAGCCTGGTACAGGCTTGCAGTAGGAGACTCATCGCTGCTGTGGTACACTTGGAAGCCTCTACATTTGGTGCAGGCCCGAAGCAATCCACGAATCGCTCCACCTGCAGGAACACTGACCGAGCTGAGCGCGAGAGGAGACACCTTCCCACGGCACTCCAACATTGGCAAACCCTGTCAATCAGCAAAACAGAGTGGCTTTGTCCACACCATTATCAATCTTCCAATCCGAAGGTGTTGACCAAACAATCAGCCTCAAGAAGTTTGCCGGAGCACCAGCTAGAACTATTCTACGGGACCCGGCAAATCTTCGTGCATCAGTCCGACACACAACGGACCCTTCTCCTCTCCATACCAGACTGAAAGGCAAAATCCCCAGTGGACCTCACACAACAGAGATTTCGCCAATCTGCAAATAGAAAGTGCGGTCAGCTCTGACCATCGCCAAACGCACAAGTCGCAGGCCTGCGAAACGGCACCAACGCCAACATTCCCCACAAAATATTATCGGAGACACCCGGTACCTGCACGCTTGCGACTTGCAGCTGCGGCTACTGCAATCCACCTTGTTACTCACCTTCACAAGAGCCTATTGAGGCCCTCAAGGGCGTCTGCAGTCTGAGAGGTGGCCCGTCTCCACTTCTGGCAGCATCAAGCTTTTGTCATTTGTCAAACACATATTGACTTTGCCATCCATTCCCGCCGTCGCGTCTACAACAACACCGCCTCTTCCTTTTCCCTTTTCGCCAATACAACCGAACCCCCACGCAGATCCTCTCATGCAGCCTGCGACTTCGGCCCTGGACTTCTCCAACCTGTTGAACCCTCTGCCACAGCCCTCGTCATACGATCAGCAACGGCATCATCAAGAAGGAGGATATACTCGGGAGCCCGGCGGGATGACCGCAGCCGTCAGGGCGTTGCCGCCCTTCGTGGGTGGACTCTCCGAAGACAAAGGACAGGACCTGCCTCGTCCCTACAAATGCCCCCTCTGCGATAAGGCCTTCCACCGTCTGGAACATCAAACCAGGCACATAAGAACACACACGGGTGAGAAGCCACATGGCTGTCAATTCCCCGGCTGTACCAAACGCTTCAGTCGGTCCGACGAGTTGACTCGGCATTCAAGGATACACAACAACCCGAATTCAAGAAGGAGCAACAAGGCAATAGCAAGCTATGCACAGGAGCAGGCCATATCAGCATCGATGATGCCTCCACCACAAAACACCATTTCTCACTCAGCACCCACCTCGAAAGCGACCTCTCCGAACGTCTCTCCTCCCAATTCGTACTCACCCTACTCGAGCAACACACCCTCTGCACTGAACCCACACGTTCGGAGTAGCGGCAGCAGCCCAAGCGGATCAACCTTCAATCCACTCGACATCAACCTTCTTGCAACGGCAGCCTCCCAAGTCGAGCGCGAAGACCAGCAGCCTAGTCAATCTGTTGCTCGACACCATCATCATCACCATCACCACCACCACCCATATTTTATACATGGCAGCAACAGCGCCGGCCGATTACCCTCGCTCTCGCAATACGCCTACTCTCAGTCGATGTCACGTTCTCACTCGCATGAAGACGATGATCATCCAGACCGTCGCATCTTCAAGCGATCCAGACCAGCTTCCCCACTATCAACAGCGCCCTCCTCTCCAACTTTCTCTCACGACTCGCTCTCCCCAACTCCCGATCATACCCCTCTTGCAACACCGGCACACTCACCTCGACTGCGACCCTACGGCGACAATGGCCTCCACCTGCCGGGCATCCGGCACCTCTCACTCACGCACGCACCCGCTCTCGCGCCCATGGAGCCACAAGCCGAAGGAATATCTCCATATGGGAGTCTGTGCAATCAATCTGGCTACAGCGCCGGTCCACGGATCAGCGAGATCATGTCCCGAGCCGATGGCACGCACAGGAAGCTGCCCATCCCGCAGCTGCCGAAGGTAGCCGTTCAGGATATGTTGAACCCCAGCAGCGGGTTCGGAAGTGGAACCTCGAGTACGACGGGCAGCCAGGCTGGCAACGACCTGGCTGATCGGTACTGAGGAGTGAATGTCCATGCAATGGCCTGGCTGCCCGGCGCCGTCGACCACCATTTCTCTTTTTGGTTCTTTCGCCGACGACTATAGAATTTGCAAATGCTACAGCAGCTACGAGTGTGCGGACGGCTGGGTTTGGGCGCCGGATATACACAGCGTTATCGGCGAGCGGCACGGGGATACATGGAGATATTCCCTATAGATTACATTTGATTTTCCATCCTCGTCTCTCCATCTCTGCTCCTCTTACTAGATTTACCCAACCCCGGCGAGAGCTAGCGCTATAGAATGCAGAATAATATGATATGTTATACCTTCCAAATCTCCTGGTTTGAAACTTGTTACCCGAGCTCTTCCCCGTGCGTCCAGTCTGTTATTGTAGATACTTTGGTAGTTTGAGTATATCGTACCCTGGCAAATCGCGGGGAGAGGGTTTGAGATTTCCCGTTTGACGCTGTGTAGTTAGAGGTTGTTTTATGAGTGGTGATACTGGTGTCTTATCTTGCGCCATTTTTTCTTTGGAGGTTTTGCGACTCCAGTACGGACAGGCCTATACCGCAGGCCTACGCTACTAAAATTCAGCTACTAAGTTATACTTAGGATGTATAGTCTATTACTAAATTCAATTATAAGAAGTAAGTATAGTATTAAGTAGAGTATTTAAATACATTATTAGTCTTCTAATAACTAGGAATAGGCGTAGAAGTCGTAGGTAAATATATATTACCTTATACTAAAAGTCTACTAAGCTGTAGTCAAGTGGGCCTGCGGTATAGGCCTGTCCGTACTGGAGTCGGATATGGTGGAAGGGGTTGGTTCTAGGACGATGGATGATAGCGGAAGGATCTGAAGGCAAAAAAGTATTGGTAATGACAGTAACGTAATTCCAAGAATCGACACACGGTTCTTGATAAGTATTATACTGTACCTTTTCTCCCAAAGCCCTAGCATGTAAATCCAGTATCGCCCTCCCTCTTCCCATTGTCATATTTGCCAAAGTTACTATGATGTTGCTGATCGTTGCTCCCCCAATTCTGCCCATTATAGCTGAACAGGACCGCATCCGCGTCCACATTCCCCGGGGTGAGCACCAGGGGGTACGGCAGTCGACTCTTGATGGGAATGCCTGTTCCCCCTGGAGCTTGCACACTAGCGACATACCCAATGTTGACCGGTGGGTTGGCACCGTCGAAGATGGTGACGTCCCATCTATAATTATCCTTGGACGGATCGGCTTTCTGGTACTGGATCACGTGCATCGTGCACCAGCCGGGCGTGTACGAGGTCTGGATGCCGGCGTCAAAGATGGCGTTGGCATAGGCTTGTTGGCCGCCTGCTTTGGGATGGAAGACGCGCGCGAGTTCGGGGGAGATGCTGCCGCTGCCGCTGGTGGAGCTGTAGGCGTTTTGGGAGAGGCTTAGGGTGTCATTGTCGGCGTGGGTTTTGGCGATTTGGCATTGGAAGGCGTCGCCCCAGTCGTCGGCGTTGGGGTCGCAGGTGGAGGCGTCGACGCCGGTCCAGGGGCTGGAGACGCCGAGACCGCGGTCGTCGGTGTACCAGTGGAAGAACCAGATGTTTTCGTTGCGGAAGTCGGGTTCGGTGACTCTGGGATCAGCTGGATTAGTGTGTATTCTAGGATTGTAGAAAGATGAGAAACGTACGGCTCTTCACAAAATCTATGCGTATTGAAAAGATGGTCGACATCAACATAGGTCACTTTGGGGCTGCCTATGGCGTTGGTGACTTGCGAGATCTTTGCATTCAAGTTCCCTAGTAAAGTGTTCATGCTCTTACGCACAGGCTTGGTCCAATAGGCAGATGAGCCAATCCAAAGTGCAACATTGACGTTGTCGCATTGCGGCGTGTCTTGGTTGAAGAATGCAGCATAGCCCGTCACAAAGAGATGGAAATCTGGATTGGTGGCTTTCTTAAGGGCATCATTGATCGACTGTGTCAGACCAGTCGAGAAGTCATTGCTGTCAATGATGGCTTGGGAGTTGGCAATTTCCGTGGCACAGTCGCCCGACCTGAATGCGTAGAAGCGGTAGATGCAGGCGGTCAAGATGGCTCGAAATCCAACATTGTTCCCCCCTATGGTCAGGGTTGCTACGGTAGGGTTGCCGAGCTGGTCTACCTGGCTGTGCGGGCCCCCTGATTGGATGTTCTTGAATGTGGACCCCGAGCACATGACGGGATTGAATTTGTGGCCGGCCGAGGCTCCTAACCTGTTATCTGAATCCATCAACACCGGGTAGCTATGGTCGTATCGTCGGCACGGAAGCATTGGGGGGATGTTCTCGCCTGCGCCAACTCCAGAGGCATAGGAGTCGCCCATGGCCGTCCACTCATCGATGACAACCGCAGCATCAAGGCCTCGACGCTGGTGCATTGAAGCTAAGCCATCGCCCATAGGCGAGAGTGCTCGAGGGTCCTGCTCCGATGGCAAGCCGGCCTCGATGTTCCACCTCTGGCTGGGTATGCATTGGATGGTTATCGCGTGAAGTAAGGTATAAAGCAAGGAAAGCCGCCAGGGCCTGGAGAGATTGTGGATCATAGCGAGTGTAGTCTATGAGACTGAGCCAACGAATCGATGTGTGTGCAAAGGAAGACTCGCGAAGTGGAAAGCAGCGAGAGTCTGTCTTTCAAGAATGACA
>JAABUW010007719.1_pt1 | contig 12848 bp, 11 predicted proteins | sample 5560081 | NCBI WGS metagenome assembly JAABUW01 (sample SAMN10711882, study PRJNA513363) | rock metagenome | isolation source: Antarctica rocks | place: Antarctica: Victoria Land, Knobhead sud
CTTCTTGTTCTTCTTCTTACAGTGCATGTGCTGCTGAGTAAGCAGCTCACGGCGGCCAAGGCCTTCGCGTCTCTGTCTTTCTTTTCAACAAGACTCTGTTTTCTTCTTCTTCCCTTTGCCTTAAACCCCTTGCCCTTCTTTGCCTCGTTGGGCACTTTCCTAGTGCTGCTGGGCAACAAGCTGACAGCAGCCAAGGTCTTCACATCCTCATCCCTCTTCCGGTAACTTTCCTTTTCCTCCTCCTCCTCCTCTTCCTTGTTACCCTTCTCCAACTTCCCCTCCTCCCCTTATGTCGTCTTCTTCACCTCTTTTGCAGCAGTGGCCACTTTCACGTCATACGCCAAAGCCTTCATGTCATTGTTGCTTTTTTTGGTGGGTCTTCACATGGCACGTCAAGGCATTTACATCCCTGTCCCTTTTCTGGCTGTGCCTCTTTTTTCTTCTTCTTCCCCTTCCCCTTGGCCTGATTTTACCCCCTTCCCCTTCTTTGCACCAGTGGACATTCTCACTGTACCTGCAACCCGATAGCAGCTCAGGCCCTTACAAGCTTTCAGAAGCACATGTTTTGGCATGCCATCAGTTGCTCGATGACATGCCATGTCTGATGCTTGGTGTGTGATGCAGATTCTGAGGATGCCTCTGTTCCAGCTGCCTCAGCTGATCAGCCAGCTGGTCAACGCCCAGGTGGCCATCACACGACTCAGAGAGTTTTTGGCGGCAGCTGAGCAGCAAAGCATGCCAGAAACAGCCCCTGCTAGCACAGGTATTAGTCATACACTACTTGACAAAACTCCTGGCAAAGGGACATGATCTGCATCGCTTCACTCTCTGAGAAGCGGCAACAAAGCACAATCTGCATTCATCTCAAACTCTTTAGCAAAATTGTTACTCAGTTCTGATAACTATCGTGCCTGAAAAGCCTGCAGGCCCAGGTAACACCCAATACCCCTTAACCCAATTTACAACCCTGAATTCTGTAACAAAATTGCCCTTAAGCAGGGGCTATGTGCTCCACACAGGAACAATGTGCCCAGCAATTTTGAGAGACCCATGAGGGGGCCCCTCATGGGTTGGCTCAACCCATTGACTGTCAGTTGTCTTGCAGACAGATGGAGTATTGTTTTGTTTGCCATGAAGTCTTACTGCATTCCACACTGGAACCTGTAGAAAACATATTGGCTTTGAAAAGCAACCACTACAGCCCTTGCAGCTGAGTTCAACCAAATCAAAGTCTCTCCGACAGTGAGCTGACATGCCGTAGATGATACTTTTGATTGTTGTGGTAGCAAATGCATTTGAGTGTTCTGTGTGTGCGTGCTGTTGTAGGTGAGCTGGCCCTCAAACTGAAAGGAGATTTCACATGGGAGGAATCCGCAGCACCCAGTCTGACTAATCTGGAAGTGAGTGTGGATTCTGGAGACCTGATGGTCGTGGTGGGGTCTACTGGCTCGGGCAAGTCCTCCCTGTTGGGGGCAGCCCTGGGCCTTATGCAGCAGGTGGAAGGGGAGCCTGTGAACCTACGTGGAAAGGCAAGCGCCCTTCACTCCCCTGCCTACTGCTGCCTTTCGGTCAAATCACTGGTGTCCTTCAGTCCTGTGCCTACTGGTGCCTTTTGGTTGAGTCACCGGTGCCATCCCTGCACGTACCTAGCTCATCATGAGCCAGAAAGCGTGAATATTATTATTATTATCATTATCAGGTTGCTCTTTGGGGATAGCGCTGGGGCTCAAGCAGCAGGTAGAGGAGAGAGTTTCAACCTGCATAGAAAGGCAGGTGCCCTTGGGTCCTCTGCCTGCTGCTGCCCCTTGATCAGGTGTAACTAGCAATTTGACTTTGGCCCAGCTCTAGCCCTCATGCATTAAGCGGCACAAAAGTCCTTTTGAGCCGCATGGGCAGGCAAACATCTTCTAGCCTTCAGCGTAATTAGGCGGCATCCAATAAGTCTTCTTCAAAGCCTGCTTGTCTGGACAAGAATCTTTTTTTAATATTGTATCTGGCATAAGGAACATGGGCACAAGGGGTGCCATCATTGTACAGATGACACATCTTATGTTTTGCTGTAAGTAAAACCTGTTTTTCCGTTGTAACGCGAGGCAGTGTACAATGTGAAGCGCAATCAGTTTTCAGGCAGCCATGCTAGCAATTGTTTCTTTTGAGTAAAACCGTTTTTGTTTTCCAAAAAGTCAACCATTGTAGATTTACACATATGTTTTCCTGATCATTATGACACCTTTCATAGGCGCTACATGTACCGCAAGTAGCTGGATCTTACACCTTGCCCTGTCGCTTGCTGCTTGTTCTTGTTCTTGGGTCAGCATACGCTCAGCCAGAATGTGAGCATCAAGAAGCTGCTTTTGCTGGCTCGTGGCTCTCCCGCTGCTGTTGGAGCAGCACAAGCAAAAGGAAATGGGTTGCGCTGATTTCTCGATATTGATTGGGCAAATGGAGCTGGTTTTGTTTCATGGTCTGCCAGAGGATGCAGAATGTTGTAGCCACCATGACTTTCTGATAAGCTACAACAGCACACAAGCGAGGTTTTTGATCAATTTAATCACATCACATGTGACTGCACGGTTCCAATAATTTGACATATACCATGACAGGGTACTGTCATGTCATGATGTCATGGCATTGCTCACAGCTACTGAAACGATGCTGTCTCATGCCATACCTTGTGATGAGGTTGATCTGAACCACACATGAAGAGTGTGCATTACTGCTGTGCATGATAGAAAAAGACACGGCAGCTACAAAAGTGGTATCTGCGTGCAGATCACGACTTGCTTCAATAAATGCAAGCACAATCCGCATGTCTCCTCTGATCGATGAGTGTGGCACTGGTGCAAATGCACATGCATACAGCTTGTCCTCTTCATATCAATCACAACCTTGTAAGGAAAATCTTGCACAATCTCATTGCAACCTATCATGCTGTAAGTGGGATGGGTCCTTTTATCTCACAGCGTATGTTTTGCGCTCTTCAGACAAGCATGATGCGGAAATGAGTGCCAGCAACAGGAAAAACCGTCCACCCATCAGGACGTCAAAGACGACATCCTAATGGTCGGAAGGTCTTTCCTGTTGCTGTCTGTTCCTCTTGTGTCTGCATCATCTGTGTTTGAAGAGCGCAGAACATGCTGTGCGATACAAGGGTCTCCCATACTTACAATACGATAGGTTGCAAGCTGGTCTTGTGCCCTTTGTTGTTGACGTCCTGGATGCAGTTGTTGCTTGTAAGTGGTGATCTGGGATTTTGATCCCAGCACAACAAATCCTGGTCCCCCCTATTTCAGGGATACATAAATCAGATATTTTGCTTCACTGGATCCATAAGCTGTCCGTTATTTTCTGACAGCTTATATGGATCACAATGCAACTTTGAATTGGAATGATTGCATGTTGTGTGTGGTAGTCACTAGGGCCTCAAATCCAGTAGCCGCCTTGAATGAGGGCTGCCAACAATGACAGTTGCAGCTCACATACGCATGTGCTCAGCACTAGGGTCAAGAGCAGTAGGGACATGTGTATGTGATCACACACGTACAAATGCCAATAGGGCCAAATCATAAGGGAGCTGCCTAGCTAGGGCTCTATAGAGCAGGTCCACAAGCATTGGCTGATCACATGCATATCACTTGCAGCGCTTGCAGTGTATGTGTTGACTGACTCAGAGCCGACCCTCAAACCAATTCATGTACTACATACTTTATATCCTACAAACCCTAAAGCCTAATATAAATATAGTTGGTTTTGGACCTGGCCGCTGGCAAAGAACCTCTATTGCTCAGTCACAAGTTTGCGGCATCACCACGGCACTTGTCACAGCTGAAGGTTCCTGCAAATGAGGATTTTGGAATCTGCATTGTGCATCTGCAGTGGCATGGCAAATGACAGCTGGACTACACCTGACGCTGCAATGATCCTTTTTGCCACTTGGTACGGTCATGACAGAATGCAGGCATTGTTGAAATGCCATGCTGCTTGGTCATACGGGACACTACAGTGCTGGGAGCATTGACGTACGTTTCATTGCTGACAAAGTACAGACAGAACTGTCTGTGCTATTGCAGACAGTGTGTAGACACATAGCAAGCAAGGTGAGTGACAGCTTGCTTGCTATGTTCCCAACACCCTGTCTGCAACACCACTGGCAGGCACCTTACTGCATAAGCTGCTTTTGATATCTCCTGTGACTGTGAGCCTTGTGCAGTCAAATTCAGAACGCAGGCATTGCTAAACGACCCTGCTTCGTGTCATTTGAGGCATAACAATCCCTGATAACGCTAGCGTTTGCATCTCTGCAATTGTTGCAGTCACAGTCATTTGTGCTGATGCAGACAGGACTTTGAGACAAGCACGCAAGGTAGGTACAGCTTGCTTGCTGTCCTCACAGCCATATTCCACTGCCACCAACACCCTACCTGATACGCTGCTTATCATTTCTCCTGTGCCTGTCAAGCCTGCACGGTCAGATCACATGAGTTCATGCATATGACATCATATGACTCTATGATGTGAGATGCCACAGTAGCAAGGGCGTCAACATGCTGATGGTCTATATTTATAACAATTTCTTTTGTGCCCTCGCTCAGAATTTAGTTCTGACATCTCTTGTGTGAGTATGTCCATAATTGTACATGGAGGTTGCACAACTCAAACCTCTCGGCTTCCATTGCATCTTGCAATCCTTCAAGCCCCGGCACCCATTTGTAGGGTCTCAGATCCTCCCATATGGGTTACGGGGCTTGGAGGATTGCAAAATAGAATGGATCTGGGTCATGTAGCTTGCCCCCAACCTGTGCGGCATCAGACAAGCATGCACACATGGACTCACCGCTTTGTGTGTGCAGCCAGTCAGGCAGCTCTTCTCATCTTGCGGTTGCACTTTTTGACAAACAGCTGCAGCATGAGACCTAGCAACACCGTGTCACCATTTTCGTTCGACAGACCATCAAAAACTGTTGGTTACCCATGTTGCACTGTCAACAACCCATACCTTGCAACACATGGGGTGATGCTGGTACATGTCTTATGCAGGTGGCGTATGTGCCGCAGTCAGCCTTCATATACAATGCAAGCGTGCGCGACAACATATTGTTTGGGCTGCCGTTTGAGCAGGAGCGGTATGATCAAGCGATTGCTGCTGCTGCTGTACGCCCTGATTTGGACAACATGCAAGGTATGTTGTTGTTGGTATTGTATGCACACTCATTGTTGCACAATTTGTTGTCGGTGGACCAGCAGCATCAAGCAAGACTCCCTGTTACCATGCCATCAAGCTGCAGATGCTGTAATTACTGCAGTAAGCAATGGTGTGTCATACACTGCTGTTGAATCTTTCTTGCAACAGTGTACTCATTGGTGCACAATCTGTGTTTTGGTCACCAGCAGCATCAAGTGGCTTTCTTCATGCATCAACATTTAGATATGCTAGTTACTGCAGTAAGTGTTGTATATTGCTGTAGGATCATCCTTGCCCATGCTTCAAAACAGCAGGAGCAGCAGGGTCATGACAGCATTGCTGCAACTTCGTTCTGTCCTGAGAATGTGTAAACATGGAATGCTGCTATAGCATGTCTGACCAGATGTGCAAACATCCCTGCGTCCTGTGTGTCAGTCTGTCTGAGTATGGTGCTGCAGCAAACTCCTCTCTCACCTCAAATCCCCCTCCATGAAGAAACTGACAGGCTTCTTGTTGGCTGCAGCTGGTGATAAGACCGAGATGGGTGAGAGGGGCATCAACCTGAGTGGCGGTCAGAAGCAGCGAATCTCAATCGCCCGAGCAGTCTATGCCGATGCTGACGTGTACCTGTTCGATGACCCCTTGTCTGCTTTAGATTCCAAGGTGAGGCTCGCCACTAAGCGATGTTGTCTGCTTGGGATTCCAAAGTAAGGATCCCCACCAAGCGATGTTGTCTGCTTTAGATTCCAAGGTAAGGATTGCCACCAAGCGATGTTGTCTGCTTTAGATTCCAAGGTAAAGATCGCCACCCAGCGATGTTGTCTGCGCTGGAGTTAAAGGTAGGGATTGTCACCAAGCAACCCAGCTCCATTGCTGAAAGCCACGGCAGTGCACAGAGCATGCACCTCTTCTTGTATTTGACGTCTGCATCTGACCTGCGCACTGCATTGATGTTGTGAGTGTGTACATGACCTGTGACAGGTCAGGTTGCATATGTCACATGACAGCACCTGTAAATGCAGTATCACAGGATTTTATTCTTGTGTGCTGGCAGCAAGTTGAGCGACAGCTTGTGCCATCGGCATCAGCCCCAGAAACTTGCGAACGCTTTGTGAGGACAGATGTGTCCCTGAGAAGAAGACTGCCTACCCCTGCAGGTAGCAAGGGAGGTGTATAACACGTGTCTGATGGGCGTGCTGAGAAACAAAACCAGGGTTCTGGTGACCAACCAGCTGCAGTTTGTCAGTGGCGCGAACTCTGTGGTGTTCATGCAAGATGGCAAGATACAAGAGAAGGGAACCTATGAAGAGCTGATGAAGTCTGACCAGGGTTTTGCACAGCTCATGTCATCAGCTGAGGTAGGTTTTTTTTGTTTGTAGCTACCTTGTTTGGCTGATAAGCATCAGTCTGTGAGTATGGGTGTAGCTGTGGAGTTACTACGCCAGCCTTCTTCAGCTGTGTTTGCTGACAGTCAGGAAAAGGCAAGATAGCTCGTGCAGGAGCAGATTTGCCCCTCTGTACCCAACTCTGCTTTAGGAAACGGTTAGCAGTTGCAACAAAGGCTTCAGTCTGTTCATCAGGCTGTACCAAAACCCTATCTTTTCTCCTGCCCTGCAATTGCCCTCAACGTCTAGGGTTTCTGGCAGGTCGAGCAAGAGGAGAATGGCAGTGATGATGGTGGAAATGCAATCCTAGACGAGGTTGCAGGGCCCTCCTCAGGGGATGCACCAAACGGCCCTGCAAGCCCTAAGCCTGCCTCTAAGGAAGCCCAGCAGAAGACCCCAAAGCAGGGGCAAGAAGCAGAAAATGGTGCTGCAGGGGAGGGTCCAGGGTACTGGCAAGAGGGGCGGTCTCACAGAAACAGAAGGCAGATCAACAGGTGAGATAACACCTGACGTGTAGTTTTGTGCCCCCTGGCCCCCCCCCTTTCCTGCAATCACCCCGCTCTTTCAACACCCGTTTTTTACCTCCACCCCCCCCCTCCCCCTCCCCCCCCGCCTTCTTCCCTAATCTTGCTGTCAAGTTGTTCTGACTCGCTATTCACAATTCCTATAGTACATATGTGTCAAACCTCCACTGAGATGCTGTGAAAAATAGTGAAGGCCGTGTTGCTCCTTAGTGCTCATTGAACTCACACTTTGTGTATTGTCTGAACCAGAGAAGTTGCTTTCTTGTCATGCAATCAAGCTGTCGACTCCCCAATGGCCGTCACTAAACACCATGCCCAGCAACTTACAGATGTTGCCTGCTGTGCCTTGTTGTACTCGTGCTTGAACTCACCACACACAAAAACTGGATGCGGGCTGACGTCAACATGTCACTCAAGCACGATCCGTGCATTTTGGACAACACAAGGGCTGACGTGAAGTTCAAAAGCGCAAGCAATATGTCAAATGCATGATGTCACAGAGTCTGCCGGGGGCATCAAACTGAATGTGCTGGGGCTATGCTGTACAGGCAAGGTGTCTTTCAAGATGCTGATGGTGTATGTGAATGCCATGGGGGGCAAGTTTAGATTCCTGGTTCTCATGTCCTGGTTCCTGCTGGTGGAGCTGTGCCGTGTCGGCGCCACTGTCTGGCTCTCCTACTGGACCGGCATCACAGACAGACCAGGTCAACCCTGCCTTCCTGCTCTCTACAACTCTTCTTCTTCTTCTTCCTCCTCCTCTTCTTTCAGTCTTCTTCCTGTTGCATGTCTTGCTGAGTGCTCTCCCATGTGGCTGTCATCATATGACTGTGCCGGCGGACTGTCTTCAAAGACACGCCATGCTGTTGCTTCTTTGTTTTCCTTGTTTTGTCTTTTCTTCAACATTCCACTCTCGTCCGACATGTGGTCAGTACTTGCAGTGGTCGTCAGTGTGGTCTGGTGCTTAGAGTTGTGCTGTATGCCAGTTTGGATGTGTGACTGAACACACAGCCAAACTGCCACAGACTGATTGCGCAAGACGTAATTTGTTGCTTCCTGGCAATTTCCGGGCAGATTTGTTGTCACTCCCTAGGATCCAGCATTGTCATTATTGCTCTGTCATTGCAGTCCTGAGCCACACAATGGAAAGAATCTGCACGTAACTTGTGTCTAGGGTTTCTTAGGGTTTAGCATAAAGGGTCTCAAACCCTCAACTCAGTTTTGTGTCTTACAAGTGGCGCGCCGCATTCTGCCTTGTGGTATCTGGCCATCTATGCTGGGGTGTCAGGCTTCCAGATTGTGTTCCAGCTGAGCAGCACCCTTCTGCTCAAAATCCTGAGTCTGGCGGCTGCGCGCTCCATGCACAACAGCATGCTCAAGGCTCTCCTGAGGTCAGTGCTCTTGACTCCCATCCATATGCCAAACCAACCAAAATAGGCTACTTCTGTTGTCTTCCCTTCAGGGACTAAGTTTTCTGTTCAGGGACTAGATTGTTTCTCCAGGGACTAGTTTGTCCTACGGATTTTGTTGCAGTTCTCAACACGAAGTCAGTGTCGTCCCTGTACTTGCTGCAATGCTGACAGGAAGTCGGAGGGGTCTTGTGAAGGTTGTAGGGTTTTCATAACCCTAAAACCCTCAGCTAAGTGCTCCCGGCTGCTGTCACACATGCATATGCCAGTTCAATGTTTTTCCTGTGCATGGTGCATTGCTGAAAGGAAGCTGGAGGTTCGTTCATGCGAGTATAGTCTGACGATCCAGCTGAGTCTCGATGCTGGGCATTACACTTCAGCACAGCTTGAGGGGAAAACAAGCTTTGCAGGTATTACTGGTACAACATAGAATAAGAAGCCTGAAACAGTACACTGGTGCTAGCAAGCCAGGATGTCTGATGAGTCACAACTGGCTCAACACCACAGCCTGTACAGTGAAAAGTTGATTTCAAGAAAACAAGACAAAAGGGAAGCATGAGCACTCTTGTGGTGACAACCTAAAAGCCAGCTGTGAACAGTGAATTCTGGGCTGGGCATCTCAATGAGAGATGGGTGCAGAGTCTGGCACTCTTTCTTCATGCCAGCTTCAGAAGAAGAAGAGGATCTCTAGAGGATGCAGCTGTGCTGTCAGGCTGTCAGCACCAAAATCACTGAAGCTCTGCAGGATGACAAAACCATTGACACAATGGACTGTACCTACATTGACATGCTGTCATATATTCATGGCACAGCTGCCAACCATGTGACACCAGATCTCAAGTTTACAGCTGTAAGATTGTTGCTCGTCATGACATGAACGTATCATCATTATTTGAGCTTTGCCAATGCGTTCAACCTCCTATCAAGTTCAGCTGCTGGCAATACATTATCGGCGCCTCAGAACAAAGGCAAAGTGTTCTCAGCGACTTTTCACAAGCCTCCTTTTCACAGAACCCTTTCTGTATCAAGGGCCTATAAGCTTTCTGTCACTTGAAGCACCAAAGACCATACACACGCATCATAGATTTTCTTCTCTTGAGAAAAGGTGCTTTTGGAAAAGGTGTAGAATGCTGGGCAGGGATTGTTAGGGGGGCCAACTGAAAGTCTTGGAAATCAGCTATGAAATGATAAGATTCGAGGAAGTTGTTCCTCAATCTGGAGGCATGCACAGCAATGTATCCAAAGCACGTCTTCTTCCTGAGCTTTGCAAAACATCTAGCTAACGAATGTCTGTCTGTGTTTCAGCAGAGAGAATTTGCTCGAAGGTCAAGACTGGACAGCTCTCTTCAGCAGGTGTCAGCAATGACAGGGACTTGGCTCAGACTGTGGTGGCACTTGATCATGTCATGATGAGCACAGGTAGCGGTGTAATCATTCAGCTCGATTACCAGCTGCGGCCTGGTCTTCGCGTATGCAAAGCAGGCTTTGTGAGCAAGCTTCTTGGACGCGATGCTGCAGTAAATTTGGTATTTGTTGGTTTGGCAATCGGTGTGGTAAGGACTAATCCATACTGGCAGCAATTTCATGGAGTCAATTCAGCATTGTACTTGCTTGCAAATTGGGCGTTTGGATTCTTGGCTTTTCCTGGCAAGCATTTGGCAATCCAGCCAAATGCATGCATGGCACTTTTGTCCGCATGTGCATCTGATGATTTGTGATTAGACTTCTCTGTTCTGGTGTCATGTGTCTGCTGCATGGTGCTATGATATGGGCCCCATTGAGTAGAAGCTTGACCTCAACAGATACGTCTTTACAGCATCATGATGACATCTTTGCTCCTCATGGCTGTTGAAGCTTCTGCTAGGCCATCATTTTTGCTTGTCGTGCCTGTTGAAGCTTCTGCTAGGCCATCATGCTTGAGACCTGAAGCTTGTGTTGTCATATATAGTCTTCACACATCACATGATACATAACATGACTACATGCAAGAGGCTATACATCTAGGCACAGCTGCGTGATCCAGTCACATGTTCTCGGGTGTGACTTGACACAGCCAACAAGGCTGATAGAGATGAAACAGATGCAGTCATCTGTTTCATCTCTATGCTCCTAGGCCATGTTGTCAAGGCAACTACACAGCCTTGGCTGGTGTCAAGCCACATTTGAGTAGATCACAGACCTGTGCCTGAACTTGGTTTCTCTTTGGTGCGCCAAGAATGTGCAGTCAGCAGTTGGCCCAATATCATCCTGGGCGTTGGCAAGATCAGATGGTTAATCACAAGGCGCTTGAACAGTCGTTGGATCAAATGAACTCGTTGGATCAAGGCAACTTGAAGCTGTGCGCTCATGTTTGTCAAGCACGCACATGTCTTTAACAAACAATCACAAACACATTTGCAAACATGTGCCTGCCTGACTGACAGTCATGCTGTTAAGCTTAAACGTTGGAAGGTGGCTTTCCTTTGAGCAGGCACATCACGCTCCATGAACGAATGAATGGTTGGGAGCTGCAGCTGTGGTGTGCAGCAGGTGTTTGTCATCCCCAAGGTGTCTAGCGTCCCCAAAGTACGTAGCATCCCCAAAGCAATGTAGCGTCCCCAAAGTACGTAGCATCCCCAATGGTATCTAGCATATCCAAATATGATGAGGCAGTTCTGTCATGGCATGGTAGGCATGGCAGCTTTCGCCTGGAATCATATGAAAATTTGTCAACAAGAGAGATTCCAACAAATGCTTGACATGCAACTCCCATTGATCCTCTTCTTTAGTATAGGTATGGCTGGTCATCAATACAAAGTGCTCAGCACAATGCTTTGTCGGCGAGCCTCATGTCCACTGAACCTTTGTAAGCAGGCGGTCTGTAAGCACTCAGTCTTCTCAGTCTGTTGCTTCACATACTTGCTCTACTGGGAGTCTGTGAGTCTCAGCCAGGCTGTGATGCCTTGAAGTTGGAACTCTGTCGTCCTTGTTAGCAGGCGTGTATAGTGTCACAAGCAGCAAAAGACACTCTGGTGCCAAGATTGAAGGCGCACAGAAGTGGTTATCAGACTCACAGACTCACAAAGGCATGGCTTGCTCACCTGCCATATTCACAAACTGTTGCAAGGTTTTACAACCGGGCTCGCTGCCTTTTACTGTTGAGGACTTATTCTAAACGTTCTGCTGAGTGCTTCGCCTTAGCTGGGCCTGCACATTTGAGTGGTGGTGCAGTGATGCTTTGTGCATAATGCTTGTCACAGACAGTCAGCTGCTGATATGCTGTGCTTCCATCAAGTCAAGACACTTTTGAGACACTGATGCAGTCCCACCAACGTTTTGACAACTGTCTTGAGGTGCGTGCAGTAACAGCACCGTAGCGCTTACCCTAGTTTGTGCAAGGCGTTGTTGTAGCCTAAGCTGTGACACATGCCACGTCAATATGACTGTTAGCAAAGTGACTAGGGTCTGATGGTTTGATGGTCTGAATGTGTGCATGAGGACGATCTGCCTGGCTGCTAATATCAGATTCACGTCATATGATACTTCCCAACAACATTGTCAGCACCTAGAGAAGTCTACAGTCAAATCTAGTCAGCTCAACTTAGGACTTTCACCACACCAAAAGAAAATAAAAAAATAAAAATAGGGCAACAAAAAAACGAAAATAACAAATTTATTAAAAAAAACTATTTTATCAGTGCATGATAGCATGCACTCCAATCCTGCACGTCAGTTTTGTAAACAGAGTTACTCAGAGTCCTGGAGAAGGCGCTGTCGCACGGCTCTGCTCTTTGTGACCCCAATTTTGACTGCAGGTCACAGACTCTATCTCATTCGCGCTGCAGGGGCGACGCCACGACAACATCCTCATGCTGCTCAATGTTCTCTGACACGCTTCTTCTTCTGCGGTGCAGGGCGCCCCTCTCCTTCTTCCACGTGACCCCAACAGGCAGAATCATCAACCGGTTGACTAAGGACACATCAGATGTGGACAAGAACCTGGCTGACTTCGCGGCCTTCTTCTTACGCAGTTGCCTGCAGCTGACGTCGACTATCATTCTAGTTGGCGTGACAACGCCCTTCGCCCTGCCCTTCCTGGTCCCCATCCTGTTGCTCTTCTACTTCCTGTACCAGTACTTCCAGGTAGGCAGAACCACCCCGTTGGTCTTCTTCGTCTGCTGTACGTTGGTCTCCTTCATCTGCCCTGCCATCATTTTTTTCCTGCTTCGCTTCTTCCTCATTTCCTGTTCTTCGTCCTCACATATCAGGCCTGATTGCGTTCTTACGCCCTTTGCGCTACCCTTCCTGGGCAAATTCCAGCGAAATTTCGGCTAAATCGGTCTGCGCTGTTCATCATGCCTGCACCAACTAT
>JAABUW010007723.1_pt1 | contig 12836 bp, 10 predicted proteins | sample 5560081 | NCBI WGS metagenome assembly JAABUW01 (sample SAMN10711882, study PRJNA513363) | rock metagenome | isolation source: Antarctica rocks | place: Antarctica: Victoria Land, Knobhead sud
CCGTATCCGCCACCGCCGCCGCCGTAACCACCGCCACCGCCGCCGTAGCCTCCACCGTAAGACATGGTGTAGTCTGTTCTTGTAGTGACCGTGATCTGAAAGGGTGTCTGAAGGACAGTGGTGTGATCGAGGTGATGAAAAGAGGATGTCGCTGTTCGTGGGTGTCAAGAGAGCGACTGATGTTATTGGTGAAGTCGTGAGGTTGATAATAGGGCAGCAGAAGAAAGGGCGCAGTTGCGAGTTTTGCGATAGAAAATTCTAGATGACGCTAAACCCAAACCGCCCGTCGCCTTGCTGCACGCAAATTTGGCAGTAGCGATGCAGGTTGCTACTTCACCTCACCTTGCATACATGTATCCTTGTGCGATTTTAAAGTGCTCCGCCTGGAGAGGTGAACAGACTGCGCACACGTGAGTTGCTGGACCGGGCCAACGTGATCGAACAGGAAGTGTGACTTTCACGAGCGACTAATCTGCGGACGATGATGACGGAGCGATGTTGAGCGCAGTACGCGGGCCTTGTTATAGACGCTGCACGGTCTCGTTCAGGCGACCCGACCACAGAATCGCATCGGTCCAGCTACTGAGGTAAGTGGCTTGGGAATGCTTGGGGAGGAGAAGAAAGCGTGTGTACATGTACTACCTCCTACCGCTCAACTGCTATGATGGCCTATAAATGTGAATCCTATCGACCGTTCCTCAGTAACTCTGTTGTAGTTTACTTGCCTGTATTGGAGCAATATGAGCTTCAACATGCCTTGCCGGCATTTGAACGCGCCTCCGGAAAAGCTTTGCCTGTGCGAGGATGGAGAACGAGAATATGTAGTCAGCGCTCCCTCTTCTGATGTGCGAGCATCTACTCAACACTAAACCAAAACATCACCATACGAAGCAGTTGCATCGACAAAAGCCATGTCGGATAATCCAGCGCCAGGCACAGAACCAAGCAAACCAGGAATCTTGTTCGTAGCATCGAAAGTGCTTCACCCAGATGTGCTGGATCCTCTCGACTTTACCGATTGGTACGAAAACACCCACATTCAAGAGGTCCAATCGACCGGTGGAATCTCTGGAACGCAAAGATACGAGAGTCTAAGCTTCCACTCTCGCCAACGAGACACATCAGCCCCAAAAGGGCCAGAGAACCAGAACCTCGACTACGACTTCTTGACGGTGTACACCTTTCCCGATCTGTCATTCAGGGAGACTGAGGCGTTCAACAGCCTAGATGGGCAGTCCATGCCAAACGAAATGCTACTTGAGAAACTGTTCAAGCAGACTGCTTTCATCACACGATTTGCGGAGGAAGTCAGTGTCTCTGGAACTCCCAAGGCTGCACCCTACCTTCTCAGCATTGCTACATCTAATGGTTTGTCGGAAAGCGTGACTCCCACGTCTCCGCCAGGCTCGTTGAGGCAGCTTGTTGTCCGCGAAGGCAGTCTGTTGAGCGAGTTCAACCGGCATTGGCAGACCGAGCCGAGTGAGATTGTGCTTGTCGAGGCGGACGATATGTCGCAGCTTGATGCACTGAAGAAGGACCTAGAGGGTGCAAAGGATGTGGAGGTGGGATTCTGGCGGTTGAGAAGGAACTACGAAGGCACGGAGAGAAAACCTGCAGGCTGGAAGCCGAAATAGGTGCGTGTCAGCTACGACAGCTTGTAGACGACTCAAGCAAGGTACGCGCATAGCTGCAATTCTACGACCGCGCCGCTCATATCATGTTTTATCTCTTCACGTTCATCAGACTTGGTCAGGCCACCATCACCCTACTTCGCATGCTGATACCTGCACTCCCCCTGCTCAGTGCCCCCAGCCTTATAACAGTCCAGACATTGGCCGCTTCGCATGCTTCTCCTGGACCCTCTCGAGCTCTTCAGTGAAATTTTCCTTGACGTAAAAGCAGCCAGCGCAGCGGTCACAGTCATCATATGGCGGCTCCCTGAACACCTTGATCTTTTCCACCAGCTCTCCGACTGTGATGTGCTTGTCGGCGCCCTCGTCGAACCAGCTCCAGCAGGTTGAAGGCCAGATTCCAGCGTCTCGAATCGCTCCGAGATAGTCCTTCGCGCCTTCAGCATCGACTACACAATGTGTTGACTTGCCACTTGGAGTCTCTGATGTTGTCGGTGAGAGTCCTGCTGCATAGTCGATGTAGTGGGATGCTCCTTTGGAGAAGGTGAAAGCGCAGGTTTCGATGAGGTTGTCGATTTCGTTGCGGACGTCTGATTGTACCTGTTCAAGTTGTTTAGCGAGTTGTCGTTGTCACTGAGCTTCCAGGGCTGACACATACCGTGCCCAGGCGCTCCGACAAGACCCATGCGAGCTTCTGCGTCTCAATCGTCGTCGCCGCTGCGATGCCTTTAGAGTTCATAAGTTGTCGAAGGACCCACATCGATGTGAACCGCGCGAAGAAGATGGCCTCATCCCACAAGTACGCGGCCTCGATGATCTCCCAGATGTTGCCAGGATCGTCGGCGAAGTAGAGGTTGTCGAACCAGTAAACCGTCGCACGACCTGCAGCTACCACACACTCGTACTTCCGAGCCAGAGCACCTAGTCGTAGCAGGAGGCTCGGGGCGATGCGGGTAGGGAGTTTGTCGTTCTGGAGGTGGAGGATGTGGCAAAGAAGGAGCATGGCGTCCGCGTCTTCGCCTGGCAGAGATATGATGGTCTCGGAGGTCGTAGCATCTGCGTTCGGTTGAGGTGGCTTATGTCTTGCGATTTCGTCTCCGAACACAGGAGAGGCGAGACTCAGAGCATGAGTCGATACACGTAAGCCGATGCTGTAATTGTGTAGGTCAGTACCTGCTCCAAATCTCGTTCGTTGACGACTTACGAGGTCGCTGGAGCGGCAGCCATGCCATTGAGCACGAGAATGCCATCTCCGCCAGACACAATCTCCGCGATCTTGTCCGGCAACATGTCTTGAGGTGTTGGCGTCGCGGTCTTCGATCGCTTCGTGGAGCGGTCGTCCTTGAGGGGAGAAGCTGCTCGTGGCGACATGATGATGTTTGCCATCGGTAGAATCAGATCGACGGCTAAAGAATGAGGTGAGTTCGGAAAAGCTGGTGGCTGAGAGCAACGCACATGAGACAAGCCGATTTAACATAAAGCGGGTGCAAGCAATCTGCTGATGTCACATGCAAGACTGTCTAATCCTGCAAGCACCATGCCGCTACCTTTGTTCCAGCACGAACTTGCTTGTTTGTGCCTCTGGTCTTGATCGCTATATCAGCTGGACCTCAGCATGTCACCCAGTCGAACCCCATCAGGCCACATCGCTACAGCTAAGCGTCCAACAAGATGGCCGATCCGCCGATCGTCGACATTGATCCTGACGGCGACGTTATCCTCGTCTGCGGTGGATGAAGAAGAAGTGTCCGTATCTTCCCGTCATCCATCGACCAAAAAGCAATTACTGACTCTCTCATCAGTCAGAAACTCCGTGTGCAGTCCAAGATCCTTGCCATTAGCTCGAAGGTCTTCAAAACTCTTCTATCTCCGCGCTTTAGAGAGGGCACTGACCTGACGCTCACTGGCACGGTGGAAACACCATTGCCGGACGACGACCCGGATGCCATGATCGTGATCTGCAACATCCTCCACCTCCGCAACGATGAAGTAGCCATATCTGGGACGACGGTGGAACAATTGCTAACCATAGCAACATGGACGGACAAATACGACTGCTCGCGAGCCATGAGACATGCGACAGAGCTCTGGATCCGGAAACTGACGAAAGCAACGGTCGACAACGAATGGGTCAGCCAGTATAGTTGCATCGCTCTGTCCGGACGGGAGAAAGCACGCAGCGCCGAGGTAAAGACCAGCAACAACCATGAGCTCCATTCGTTACTCGCAGCCACGTTCTACTTCCAACATGAGCCGATGTGGCAGCATGTAAGCAAGGCATTCGTTCTTGAGAGCAAGGCGAGTCTCGGGCCATTGGAAGGCTTCCATCATCCGCAGTACCTCGAGGACCTCTGCAGTGTGTCCTCATTCTTTGGCTTTCTCTCACGTTGATATTGGTAACACGGGCAGGTTCTGTTACGCTAGCAAAGCAGGAGGCGTATGAATTTGTCGCACGCACGATCGATGAGCAGTTGCAAGCACCTTTGGCATGGACTTGTCAAGAGGAGAAATGTGGCAATGCAGCTGAGTACTTAGATTGCCTCCGCAAAGAGCTCAATTACCAGAAAGTCTTGACGACCACGCAGCGGGAGAGTGTTGAGATGAAGAGATTGTTCTTCCGGTTCTCTTCCATCGAAGTGAAGATCGATTCGAAATATCTCGATTCTCGTGGCATCAAAGCAAAGCTTACAAGACGGCCAGCTAACTCAGCCTTCCGGGAGATGGAAAGAACTTTAGAGCGGACCAGATTCCCATGTATGCTCTGCGCGCGAGCGTCGGTTGTCCTAACTGCCGGCCAGGTCTGCAAACACGCGGCTGAGTCCTGACAACGACTTGGAGTAATACCTCATCTCCATTGTACTCAGTGCTATGCCATACCAGCTTCGGGTGCGGGTTCGGGCACGACCGACACGGCGGGTCGAAAAGAGGACGGGAGAGTCTCAGAGTAGTGGCCTGTCGTCGGGATCGAATGTCTTTTAAGTATCAGGACGGCTTCTGAGGGCTGATATTGAATTAAATCCACCAATGTAGATGCAAGCGATCAGTTGAAACCTCATGCGAGTACCCGGTCCTCTCATTTCTCATGCATCATGTATGCTGCCGTTAGCTTTTGCTTGGCGCTGTCTTGCTTCTGTTTGTTCTTCTCCTTGTCCCTGATCTCGACCTTCTGTTCTTTCGACTCCAGAGACTACCCAACTAGCCTCGCAAGCCAACAAGCAAGCAACCGCGACCTCTAGCAAATGGCCGACCAGGTGACTATCGATGTCGATCCCGAGGGGGACGTCATTTTGGTTTGCGGCAGCCAGGAAGTGTTTGTCACCACCCCCCTGGCCAGTTAACAGTACTTCACTGACCCATAGATAGCCAGAAGCTGCGTGTTCACTCCAAAGTGCTCGCGCTGAGTTCGAAAGCCTTCAAAGTTCTCCTATCTCCATACTTCAGAGAAGGAGCTCAGCTAGCGAGTACTAGCACGGTCGAGATCCCACTCCCAAACGACAGTGCGGAGGGTATGAGGATTCTGTGCTGTGTTCTCCATCATCGCAACGATGATGTTCCGAAGTGGCTATCGCCTGTGCAAGTCCTCACCATCGCCATGCTCACGGACAAGTACGACTGCATGCAAGCTACCAAACATGTAGCCGAACTATGGATCCAGGAGCTTCGGTACTGCGAGGACCTCCACCGCCACACGCTGATCGCCGCAACATTCTACTTCCAAATCGAGTCGCTGTGGCCGCACGTCTGCAAAGACTTCATCTATGAGTGCGTTAGAACCTTCAAGCGGCTACCAAATTTCGATCATGCCCCAGCTCTGGAGCGTCTATGTGGTAGGTAGCTGCGTGCGTTGTCTCGAAGTTGCTAACGAGTCGTAGACGTCTTGGAGCACACCAAGGAGCAATTGTATGAACGGGTCACTCGTGGCATTGCCGATCTCATCAGGGAACCCCAAAATTGGCGCTGCTCAACCATCATCGAATGCGACACGATTGCGGAGTATCTGTACTGGTTGACCAGCTCGCTGAACGATTCCGGAATTCTCACTTCGGGGCAGCGTGGGCAGTGCACACTGGATCACTTGTCGTATCATCTCCACGTCTTCGAGGCGAAGGCCTCCCGGTCCTCTGGAAGAAACTACCACGAGACTTCGGCCGATAATGCAGAGCTATCGCAGCGGAAAGAGCAAGCTCGTTCGGCTCTCCAACATTTGGCACACGCAACAGAGGACTTCAGAGTGCCCTGTCTGCTGTGCGCACTCTCAGGCCCAGCTCAGGGTGGAGATGAGTCTTGCACACATCACCAGCAGGCTTTTCCGCCGTGTTGGTCAGGCGGGTACCATGTAGGTTAGAAGTACAGTCCGGTTGAACCAGCAAAGGAAAGAGTAACGATATTGGTGCAAGTCGGTGCGACCCGGCAACAGCTCTTCGCAAGCAGCATCACGAAACGCCATCTCTGCAGCGCAGGGCCACGATAAGCCAGCACGAGTCGAGGTCGGAGGAGGGAGTATCGCCATGGACAACTCAGAGGGCCAACAGAGTCGTACTTCAGATCGAAAAAGGACGGATGAGGAGATGGAGAGAGCGGTCCCACTTGGTCTTGGTTCTGAACTACCATGCTTCCTCTTAGCGACAGCAGGATACATGATGTACCGTGCGCCGTTTGCAGCTTGTCCACTGGCACCAAAGTCCAGCATCGTTCACTTCTCCCCATTCTCGTAGCACCTTCGGCACTTCGTGCACCCCTTGGAATCGCTGAGCTCAGCCATGCTCCCTCAAATGCTTTGCGCACATGCATGGACAGTCGAAGGCGCTTGCACGCACAAGATCATCTCGAAGCAAATCGGCATAGGCGTGGGCATTCGATCCGGATTCAGTGGCGGCGTGAGGTCGACTGAGGTCGGAAGTTGGGTCAACCGAGGTGCCGCACCACATCAGTTCCGCGAAACGCAGCATCTTGTGCATCGCGGCGTGGGCAGAGCACTTCCCCCCGCTCGAGTGATCGCGACACGAATCAAGTCGTCTTCCGCAGCGCAAGTCCAATCTCCCAATCCCCATTTGTCCCATCCATCACCACAACGAACGAGCCCACAAAAGGTGCGCCCAGCACGCACTTACCCGCAGGATTCCAGCGCACGAAATTGGGCAGCAGCAGCGAGTCGCACCACCGCGAGCCTGCTCCATCCGGTTTGCCTTTAATGTAGCTCCCCGGCACCCTCCAAATCTCGACCTGCCCCTCGCGGTCCGTGAGAAAGAGGTACAGATCCGGCATCGCGATTCTGCAGTCGACTGTGTACCGGATCTGGCCGTCGGGGTAGGACGTCCGGAAATAGCCGGGTAAGATAGACAAGATGTAGGATAGAGCCAAGAGCGGGTCGATGTAGATCAAGGGGCCGCCGGTGTCGAGAAGGCACTGGCCCAGAACACCGGTGTCGACTGTCCATCTAGAGTTGACGGGGGCAAACCAACTGATTTCGCATCCGATCTTGTCGAAGTTCACCAAGGCGAAATCGACAGTACTCTTGGACAGGCCGAGGGGACTCAGATCGATCGTCATGCTTGGTGTGTCGAGTTGGCCCGCCTGATATGCTGTGGCAAGCCAGTTTATGGGCTCTGGATTTATGCTGAACAACCCATCGAAGGTTTTCTTCGGGATGGAGGTCGAGAATGTATACTGATCTGCGGCACCCATGTAATAGTTCGGCGCGGTGACGCCGTTCAGAGTCGCAGACTCGGGGTAGGTGCTCACCAAGACCGGCGGAGTAATTGATCTGGCCGGAGCCAACTGGGCAAGCGTCTGGCTTCACATCGTATGGGGTATTGCGGTCTCTTAATTGTTCAAGCGGCATCAGTGTAGAAACCACCCAACTACAAAACGTAAGCGGTCCGACATGATCCCGACATTCCAGAACCGAGACCCACGTGAAGGGGGACCCCATCACACGTAGCCAAGCAGCACCAGAGATCCGGAAAGACGTCGATCGTGCATACCAGCAAGTGTTCAAAGCAGAGATTTGCGGTCCGACGTAACATCCATAGTCAAGTACCAGCAGCCATCTCTCACCTCTCGCCCAACTCCATAGCACTATCCGCAAACCCCCCCTTCTCCCTTCCCGTCCATGCTTTCTCCTTTCTCCATTTCTGCAACACCGCCCCTTTCGTCGGAACATCCCTCCTCCCATCCCTCACACTCCACTTCGCCAACCCCCTCGCCCTCCCTCTATCATCCTTCTCCTGCTCCTCCAACCTCCTACTATGCCTAAACTTCCGCAGCGCAAACTCCTCCGCCTTCATCCCCCTCATACCCTTCTTCGGATCCATCTCCCGCGCTCTGGGCACAGCCTTCCCCGTCTTTTGCTCAAGTTTCTGTCTAGAGACCTCGAGACTAGTGTTCGCGCGCTGGATAAAAGCGTCGAGTTGGGCGCGGCGGCCAACCCAGTGGGTATGCTCCTCCCGCGGGACGAGGCCGCGGCGGCCCAAGGTGTCGATGACGCCGACTAAAGTGCGGAAGAAGAAGAGGACTTCGTCGATTTCGAGGAGGTGTTGGTCCTCCGGCACTCCCGTTTTATCGGAGCCGTAGAGGACGCGGCTGCGGAGGTTATGGACCATGGCGTCGAGACGATTCACCACGAAGACGATTTTAGGCCCGTTATCGGTGAGGAGTGCGAGGTTGAGATATTTGATCAAAGTGCGTGGGTCGGGGTCAGCGAGCGAACTCTCCATCACATCGATGATAGCGCGGGCGTGGTCGAGCATGTTGGGGTTGTTCTTGTCGCGGACGCAGATGTCCATTACGATCCTAAAAGTCACGGATGTGGGGTGGACGTCCATGGATTTGATGGTTTGGAGGAGGGCGACGGCTTTGGCGGAGGCGCGGTTTTTGCCTAGCAAGCGGAGGTAGGTGTGGAAGTTGCCGAGTTCGGGTTGGATGAGGTAGGCGCCGGAGGGGGAGGTGAGGAGGTCCCAGTAGGCGGATGCGGCTTTGGGGGAGCGGAGGAGGGTGCAGGCGTTGACGAGGACGTTGAGGATGGCGTTGCCTGGGGCCACGTAGCTGAGGGAGGTTGGGCGGTTGGGGTAGGCGGAGTCGCGGGAGAGATTGTGGACGGGGAGAAAGGCTTTGGTGGTTGGGGTGTCTGTGTAGCCTTCGTTGTCTGCTTCTAGCTCGGGGTCGGATTGGCGTAGGTCGTTGTCTTGCGGTACGTGCTCGATGTGGCGGTCGGCAGACCCGATTGCTGCGAGCTGACGAGGGATCGCCATCGTCTGCTCGACAAGGTTCAATACATCGTCCCAATCATGGATGCTGCTGCTGATGAAGAGTAGTTGAGCCATGGCGCAGACCAATCTCTCATCGATCTGTACCTCTCCTCCTCGCCACTTCTGGACAACGTCGCGCCATATCGCTCGGCCCTCCTGGACAGCCTTCTCTCGATTTGCTGCCAGTCCTTCGGCAGGGACATTCATCGGATCCTTCCCGAAAGCACCATGCCTTATGCCATCCAGGAGAATCGCATACGTGATGTGGTCAGGAGCACCTGCCCCATGCTCTGGCAGCTTCGCCACAACACCCCACAGAGCGTCCATATCCAACGCCGCGCTACAAACCTTCAGGACCCCATTGGTGTGTATAATGTTCGCCTTCACCCTCGACGTCGGACTGCTCATGCTGTAGTATATGCTCAATGCCTTTGCAACATGGCTCTCCTTCACCGTCTCCCCCCGATAAGGTGGCTTTGCAAGTCCCCTCAAAAGCAGACTGTACGTATGTCCATCCGGAAACTGTGCACGCTTCTTCATCTCGTTGTAGATCTTGATCGCTTCGTCGACTTTTCCCCGCTGAATGTACCAGTCCACGCAATGGTTCCAACTGACGATGACCTCGCCCTGCTTACTCGCTAGCCGACATAGCTCGAGTGCTTTTTCGGGCTTCTCGCATCGTAGAGTGTAGTGTACATGCTCGGCGAGCTTGACTTGGTCTCCCAGATATCGCAGTTCCACCTTCAAGTGTTTTTCGGCTGCTACCGTTGGTGGTCTCGTCTGCTTCTTATCGCCCTCTTCCTGGGCTTCTGCGACTCCTTCATCGACTGGCTGTCTCCCTGGCACAAGGTAGTCCTCTTCGGGAGGACTGGTGGCGATGGATGCATGTCTGCGAAAGGTGTTCTGCCCGATGCGTGGTGTGAGAAGCAGCGGTCGCCGGGATAGAAGTTGTCCTTGTTGACTATCTCCAGCAATGGCTCGTATGCAGCGCCGAACGCATGCGCGGCATTCCAACATTGACGAGATGATACCTTCTCCTTTGATCGCCTGCATCGAGGTTCAACTTTCTTGAGATCGGAGAAAGGTATATCCGGCGCAGGCGCTAGTGTGCGATCGCGAGGCTTAATTTATGGAGCGTCGTTGCGCCGTTGTGATGCGACTCGCTGGGAACAACACTCGACGAACATCGAACATCAATTGTATTCGATCTCACCACCAACCACGAGAGTTGCGAACGAGTACTTCATCATGGACGTCAAACCGCCCAGCTCAGCTTTGTTCGATGTATATCTTCGCCTACGACCATCAAACTCCATCGACCGCGATCGATTCCTCGATGTTGAACACCTCGATCCAGCATATGCGCCTACACATATCACGATTCGACCACCCGCGAATGACAACAGAAAACGAGCGATCGAGAAGTTTGCGTTCACAAGAGTCTTCGAGGAACATGCAGGTCAACGAGAACTATTCGAGCAGTGCGGTGCTGTGAACCTGCTTGAAGGCGTGCTGGGAGCCAAAGGACGAGAAGGCAGAGATGGTCTGCTCGCCACCCTCGGTGTTACTGGGAGCGGCAAGGTACATGATCTCGTGCTCCCGTAAATTATACGTGCTAACACGCTAGGATAGAGCCACACGATTCTCGGCTCGCGCTCGCACAGAGGCGTCCTTCAACTGACCCTCGATCTGCTGTTCCAACACACCGGACCTCGTCTCGTCGATATCGACACGAGCCTCACAGCCTTTCAGTCGCTGTGTGCAGCAGATGTTGCCGAGTCTCAATTACTCCCAGCTGCTGCCTTCCTGGACTCTCTATATGCAGACAATGGTGCTCCGTCAAGAGGAGCAACACCTGCACCCCGTGGCGCTACTCCGGCGAGAGGGGCCACACCAGGTCTGGTATGCAAATCACCAACACCCAACTTGTGCATCCCAGGCGCATTCCCAACGTCTGTCGAGCCATCCAGCAAAGGAGAGGAAAAAGGACGATCAGGCGCTGTGTTTGATCGGCTCTACCCTTCACTTGCGAAATACCAATCTCGTTTATCTCGCATCCCCCTCTGCCCTCCCAAGCACAACACTCTCCAACCAAGAAACTCGTATGCTATGCTTACATCGCACCAGGACACCTCTTTCCTCTCCGCCCCAATCTCGAGACGCAACGCCCCTCGCATGTCCAACCTGCCAACCTACCCTCCGATCGACGACATCCTCGTAAACGTCGACAACACCGCCGAGTACGCCCTCGTGGTCAGCATGTACGAAGTCCACAACGACCGCATCTTCGACCTCCTCTCCTCCCCTTCCTCTTTCCCCGGCCGAACCCAGCAGCAGAAACCCCGCCGCGCCCTTCTCTTCAAAAGCACAGAGCAATCCCCCGACCGCAAAGTCGTCGCCGGCCTCAGGAAAGTCGTCTGCTCCGACCTCGAAGAAGCCCTCCTAGTCCTCGAAACCGGGCTCCAAGAACGCCGAACCGCCGGCACCGGCAGCAACGCCTCCTCCTCCCGCTCCCACGGCTTCTTCTGCATCGAAGTCAAGAAGCGCCATCGCAGCTCCCTCCCCGGCCCGTGGTCCAGCAGCACCCTCACGATCGTCGATCTAGCAGGCTCAGAACGCGCTCGCACGGCGAAGACTGCCGGTGCCACCCTCGCAGAAGCCGGAAAGATCAACGAAAGTCTGATGTACCTGGGCCAATGCATGCAAATGCAATCTGACAACGCCACAGCCACTACACCCAACCTTGTGCCGTACAGGCAATGCAAGCTCACGGAGTTGTTGTTTAGCAACAGCTTCGCGCACCACACCCAAGGTGGTAGCCAAGCAACGACCAAAGCGCCGCAGAAAGCTATCATGATCGTCACCGCCGACCCGCTCGGCGACTTCAACGCTACGAGCCAGATCCTCCGCTACTCGGCTCTCGCGCGCGAAGTCACTGTCCCGCGCATCCCATCCGTCACTAGCACCATCATCTCCGGCGGCGTAGCCGGCGTGAAGGGTTCCTACTCCCCCGGCAGCGGCCGCACCACCCCCTCCGCCCTCACGGAGGAGCTAGAAGCCGCTTTAGCCGAAATCGCACGCCTCCGCGGCGAGTTGGAAATTACCCAATTCAAATTAGAAGAGGAAACGCACCGCCGTCTCGCCACGGAAGTGAGCTGGAAAGTCGCCGAATCGCGGATCGAAGAAGTCGAAGCGGAGGTGAGGGAGGAAGTGTGGGGTGAGATGGAGGAGCAGATGGCGTTGGAACAACGCCGGTGGCGGGCGGCTAGGGATGAGGAGGAGGAGGCTAGGGAGGAGCATCTTGACAAGAAGGTGGAGATTTTGGCTAGAGGGATAGAGGTTTGGGAGGAGGGGGAGGGGGATAAGGAGAACGTTGGTGGTGGCGTGGGAGATGATGAGAGGGTGCTCGAGCTGGCGGACGAGAATGTGAAGTTGAGGGAGCGGTTGGCGATGGCGGAGCGGGAGAAGGAGGGGATGCGGAGTCCGAGTAAGAAGATGAGGGTGTTGAAGACGAGGAAGTGGGAGGGGAGTGGGATGGGGTTGGAGAATTAAGCGGCAGGCTGTGTGGGACGGGAGACGCCGATTTCGTAGTTCTTTTGTGTTGGATACCCTGAGGTGTAACGATGAATTTGACCTTGTTCGATAAACCTTGCGGCGTTCTCACGTCGCACCTACACCCTTGCTAGAGCCATGCATTCGCTGCTGATGAAAGCAACCCTTCCCCGGTGGCATACGCGCTTTCAAATGCTTCCTTCCACACGCAAAGACCGAGGCCGGAGTATCAACCATCACTACCACTGCTCCTGAAAGCAGCACACAGCGCAGCGTACTGGTGTGTCAAATCCAGGATATGCTGCGGTAAAGGCGTAGCTTGGATAATACTCCGCACCTTCACCGCCCCTTCCTCCTCGATCAGCTTTCGGATAGCTTGCAGTAAGTCGGGCGAGAACTGCTCAAC
>JAABUW010007729.1_pt1 | contig 12827 bp, 13 predicted proteins | sample 5560081 | NCBI WGS metagenome assembly JAABUW01 (sample SAMN10711882, study PRJNA513363) | rock metagenome | isolation source: Antarctica rocks | place: Antarctica: Victoria Land, Knobhead sud
TCAATAGGAACCTTAAGAGTTTTGCCAATGCGGCTGCTGCAAGAAGAAGCGTCCAACACATAGGCTTCTCATCCACTAGTGATTCACTGATTGCAATTGTCCAAAGTACATAGTTGAGCTAGGTGGACTAGGAAAGGAACTTTGCATGGACCGATGGAGGAGATATTGCGTGTTGTAGAAAGGTAGCTTTTGCACTCGTAATTCAGCACGAAAAGCAACCACCTTAGAACGGAGTAGGCAAATGAACTGATTTGGCATGCTTATAAAAGCGTTTGCAATAGACCGAAAACTTTGCCCTCGACAGACGAGGGCTGACTGGTTTCTTGTCTTCGTTGTGTGCACTTCGTTCAACATAGTAGGTCGCATTCAAGGTTGGATTCAACACCTCAAACCGTTTTCTCTTCCTTCTCTTGTTTGACTTATAGACAAGACTTGATATAAGCGCTTCTGAAGACCTCCACCGTGTCAGCGGTAGAAGTATATGGAGATACTAGCAAACTTTGTACCCACCGGGCCATTCCCCATGTCTGCGGGTATGCCTTGGTACACTCGAAGATAAAACAGACGAAGACCCGACGATGATCATCGCTGGAGACGAGCATCTGAAAGCCCGTTCCCCACAGAGCAAGTCCAAGCCTTGTATTAGTTTTGAGGCTAACCTAATCATAGCGGTAACCCATCGTACCAGGGACAAGGATGTTTTGAAAAGTCTTTGCGAACATGAATCAGAAAACAGCGCCAACACCAACGAGTGCTGACGGGCTTTCCGCCAGTGGTGGCTTCCCGTCTGTGACATGGCTGGATGACTATTACAATTACTCCGTTGAGCAGGTGATTGCAATAGTCGGGTTTCAGCACGATCAAATGACCGTTACCCATTTGAGCGACCGATGAGTATCAAGACAATAAATGCTTGAGTAGTAAGATTTCTGGGCTTGGACGCTCAGGGAAGTCGATAGCATTCACCACTTATCGCACGGACGAGACCGTTCATGGTGCTTGCTGAATATACATGAATTACCACTATATTGATGAGAGAGCACCGGCGGTATCATCGACAATGTCACTCGACGCGCCTTGATTTGCCGGAATGCCAAGCTCGCGAGAAGTGGTCAGTATTCTTTCTCGAAGATTTTCTGGATCGGTTTTGCAGCCTGTGATATGTCAATACACTTTACATGCAAAAGACCATTGAGTGTACGGACGCCGATAAACGCCTCCAAGTCCTTGTCCAGGTTGGCCAAATCATCCTTCCACTTCTGGTTGTCTGCGATGAGGCTCTGCTTCCTTTTGAGAAGTTCCTGCCGCGCATTCTCTAGCTCTTCACGCTCCTTCAGCTCATGGTTGATACGCGCGAACATGAGCGCCTTCTCGTCGTCATTGCCGAGTTCGGGCTGAGCCTGGAGGAATTCCTCTACTGGTATCAATGGCAGTTGTTGATACTTATGGCTGGGTAGATAGTCAGTGTCTTGCATTATCAAGGGGATTATGTCGTATCTACTCGTAAGATTCACATGCTGCAATTTCCCCCCGTAAATGCCTCTCCTCATAATATAGATTCTGTAATTGTAGATGTAGTCTGTCTATCTCCTGCCGTGCCTCCGCTGTTGTCTGCTTTGTATTCCGGACTTTGGTAATGGCGTTGCGATTCAGGCCCCGTAATTGAGCGAGATAGGCGTAGAGCAACTTCTGTTGTTTCGATAATTCAATCTGTACTTCGAGAGAGGGTTGCTGTTCTGCAGCGACCGCATTTGCTTCAGCGAGTCCGATGAGTTTGATGCATTGCTGGCGTGTTTGAGTGGATGTCTTGAGAACGGACTGAAGATATGGATCTATGACTATGTCGCTAGACCTCATCTCAACATTGGCCGCGGGCATTCTGAAATTGTATATTTTAGAGGTATGAGTAGAAGAATATTGGTATGATATGGTCGCCTTAGCACGATTGCTTGCATGCACTAAGCCGAGAGATGCCAAGATGGGGGTCTTTAGTGGCAGGTCTAGATCCTGATGCCAAGGGATCGTCCCTGTACCTGAACCCTTCGCAATGATGAAATAGGCCCCTCGCCTTCGTCTCAATCTACGTGTTGCAACGGCTTAAACCTCCACCTACAAATTATTGTGTACATACGCTCTTCCCCCGCATTATACCAACATCTCTGTACATACTGCAATCGAGTTGTGCTTCGGAGTAGTTACCATAGCTCGCTTTCGACGCCGAAGTCGCTTCCCCACCTCCTCAACAAAAATACCAAGATTGCAGCGCAGCATACTACATGCACTCTTTCACCTCACAATCGCTCGTTATGGCCTGCTCTAGTCCCTCTGTCACTGTCGAAAATCACGATACATCATTCAATGCTCACACTACCGCTACAACGCCTATACAGTCTACCCCCACCCAACGTCGGCGGCACTCGTCATACCAGCCTTGGCGCAGGCACTCTCATGAACTCGATTCCGACGCTATCTTCATGAAAGTTGACCTGTTCATCTCTGAATTAGAGCGGAGACTAGATTGGATCGAGAACTACGGCAACCTCAAACTTGACGCAACAATCAACCGCGCATATTCTACTTTGGATGCCGTGCGAGACTCCTGCTCGCATGCCTCTGGAGAACTCATCGGCGCCGGAAGGCGGAGGGCAAAAATCCTTGTGGAGACAGTGGAGAGCAAATACAATGATGCATTGCCTACGAGGGAGACACTGGAGGCAAGAGCCCAAGCTGGAATGCGGCTCATGGAAGGCTTCCTCAACGAGTTAGAGAATCGTGCTCTCGCTGTTCGTGACTCTGGCTTTTCGGAAATATTAGACGGTGGCTGGACGATAGCCCAGGAAGGATACGGAAAGGCGAAGGGGAAAGCGAAAGAAGTCGTGGATGAAGGCTTGGAGAAAGCACGCCGTGCAAGGGGAACCCTGAAGGAGAGCATTGAGAATGCCATCCAAATGGCAAGAGACCACCGCCTCATCACGTACGAGGATCTTCCACATCCGTGGCAGGTCAACCCGCACATCACCAGAGGCTATCGGTTTTCTGAGAACAAGATTGATTGCATCAAATCTGCGTTCAATTTCTCCAACGAGACGGTCAACATTTGGTCCCATGCCATTGGATTGGTTATCGTCCTCTCCATTGCTTTCTACTTCTATCCTTCCTCCGTAAACTTTTCCCATTCCTCCAAGACAGATGTTTTTTTTGCCGCGGCTTTCTTTTTCGCCGCCTGCAAGTGCCTCGTCTGTTCCTGCATGTGGCACACCATGAGCAGTATTTCGGAGCAGACCCTGATGGAACGGTTCGCCTGTGTCGACTATACTGGAATATCTTTGTTGATCGCCGCGTCCATAATGACCACAGAATATACCGTCTTTTACTGCGAACCCATTAGCCGCTGGATCTATATTACTACCACCGCAACCTGTAAGCGATCCTTCGGATTCATAATCCCAAATTTTCATGCAAATTTTGGGAGTAACACCATCGCATTTGTCACCCCACTCAATTGCTAGTGTCCAGAAGGGCAATGCTGACGCGGCAATCTTGCAGTGGGCGTTGGAGGTGTCATTCTACCTTGGCACCCTACCTTCAATCGGGCAGATATGAACTGGTTCAGAGTAGCGTTCTATGTGTCTCTCGCGGCAACTGGCTTCGCTCCAATATTCCAACTGAGCTGGACCCGCGGCACCGAATGGGCGTGGATGTTTTATGCGCCCATAGGAAAGTCGATCACCGTCTACTTAGTTGGAGCCTTGGTATACGCGGGTCAAGTAAGTCCGTCCTATTTCATTGTAACCTGGTTATTGATTAATTGGCATTCAGGTGCCTGAGAGATGGCTGCACGGCTGGTTCGACTATGTGGGAGGTAGCCACAACATCTGGCATCTGGCAGTTTTGGGGGGTATCCTATTTCACTATTGCGCGATGCAGAGTTTCTTCTCGGTGGCCTTCGAAATGGGCCGCGAGCAATGCGGGCTTGAGACACTGTTGCGGTGAAGACCATCGATATCATGGGACGGTCATCAAATCAAGCGCTGACTGGCAGCCGCTCTCATAGTACATAGCTGTTCATTTTTAGATGGATAGATAGCGACATGTTCATGCATCCATGCCCGACATTCGCAATTAAGCCAGGCGCGTGATGGTGGACGTCACAGTATAAATTCTGGTAGAAGCGGAGAGAGCGTCTATCCGAGCCTCTATTGGAGATCTGCGGTATTTGGGCATCAATCTGACAAATTGCCGCTCGACCACCATCAACCTTTGATCAATGCAAGGTACTGCATGAAAATCGTTCAGCTGCCGGGCAAGTTACCCAATACCACACATGCTCAATGAGGATATGAGCAGCAATTGGGCGTCGCAAACGCGCAGAGACGGTCGGATTGACATGGGGCGTAGGTTTGCGAGATCGAGGCAAACTCGCGTTCCCTCTAGAATAAACCACAAGGTCAGCCATCACGATGAAGCCAGGTGCTGCCGACGTCCCAATAACAAATTAGAGGACGATGGCTTTTCTACATGCTCTTCTGGCGTCTCTGACTTCATAGTAGAGGATATCTGATTAGATCTAGAATAAGTCCGCGGCCCTGACATGAGTTTATGACCATTAAGCAGGCGTCGCGAACACTACAATAGAAGCAAACAACTCTGCTTTGGATATTGCAATCCTGCAAGCCAGTCTGCAAGCCCCGCCCTGCCTCGGCGGCATCCCCACTACCTCTTGGAGCAAAGGCAATGATAGACTTATTGAGGGGATGGAACTCCAACGTTCACGGACGGTTACAGTATCTGACAGTGTCGATCGCGGCGCCCCATAGATACCCAATGGCCAAGGATCAAGGTCTATCAAAACGGCATTGCTCATCAGACACTACTCGGACAAGCAAAGGACGGCCTTCCACTGCTTGGGTAGGAAGAATAATGTTGCGAGAAAGCTCTGTCATCAATGACTACCTTAGTGGTTGAGTGATTGGCCCTCTCCATGCCATGCTCGTGACTGACGTATCGTGCGTGGATTCGCGGCATTGGCTGAGAGCGATGCATTTATCACCGTCCGAGGGTCAACGATACCCCACCTACCTCCCATGCAGCCTACTGGGTAGATTTGATCGGATACATACCATGCTGGCGGTGAGAGGCTCCCTTGCCGGAGGCTTTATTCGGGCGGACAGCTCATCAATTCCGAACCGCTCTACCTCAAGACCACCAGCAAGGGTCTCGTCATGCCGCCGGAATCCAAGACCCATCCCAAAACGCTTCCAAACATACTGCATCGGGCGTCAAGATCGGCACTTCGACATCAGCGCCGCCTGCACCCCTACATATAGGAATGTTCAATATGTAGTGCTTTAGGCACTGTCTACTTGAGTACGCCGTGCTTTGCGACATAGTGCGTCTCAAGCCAACGTTTGCTTGCGCCTCCACAAAGTCATACAAGACTATATGCTCGTTGGATAGTTTGTGCTTTTCTTCTCCATCATGCTGACAACACAGTCTCTCACTATGTCCCGAACTCATCGATACCATTCTGACCAGTGGGCCAGAACGGAAGGTAGCAGAGGGAGTACTGCCACTCCCCGTGAGCAATATCGAGGACTTCCCCGCAGGTCAACAAGCATCTCCTTGCAGCTTTCGGAGTCATTGGTGGAGTACTAACACCCTCACAGCGCTACAATCCTACGGCCTGATGACTTCGGCGTTGCGCCCTTGGTCCCACGCCAGGCTCAACCTGAAATCTACCAAGCAGTATCTCGAGGTTCAATGCATCCCTCCATTGAAGACCGTCTTAGTCCCGCTAGCGAGTTCCTACAAAGCCTTCCTCCACCACATCGAGATGACCGCATGAACATGGACCGTACTGTGGCCATGACCCCGGCCACTAGCCGACCCTTGTCTTATGGGTCTGTTCACCGGATGGCAAATCTTGATCGATGCGATGATCAGCAATCCAGGACACCTTCCGCTTTCCAGTCATCGTATTCATCTTCCCAACCTGGCTCCGGGTATGGATCAATGCGGTCCCTACCAGACCCTCCAGGTTTCCCAAGCCGTCCAGGTTTCCCGGAAGTGAGCGTACAACCACAGTCATCAAAAAGCACTTATCCTTGGGATACTAGCTACCAATTCTCTCAGGATCACTTTGATGATGACGAATTCTCCTCTGCCAAGAGGAGCACTATCACAGTCGCTGGCCCTTTAGAAGATGAGAGACGCTCCAAGAGATGCCGTGGAGGCCGGGATGAGTTTGAAGGTTCGGTCCAATATCTACAAAAGCCACCGCGGAATGTGCCAGAACCTCATGAACGAGATCTGCCCCCTCTCCCAATTCATTTGAACAATGCAGAGCAAGACGATGTCTTGACTCAGGTGAATCAACGCCTTTCACAGTGTGCCTTTGATTTCGTTGCTCTATATCGCTTTCCAATTCCCATCGAACCAAACAAGCCTGCGGTACTGGTCGCGACCGACAAGGGTTGGACTGAATGGGCATACCTGCTCAAAAGACTGGCTACAAAACGGAAAATACCATCCCACGCAATCTACCAAGGACAGATTAAAGAACTGACAACAGTCCTGGACAATTCCCTGCAGATGCGTCACGCCACAAAGCCTCAGCCAAGGGCACTGAAGGATGATAGATCGGTACTTCAATTCATCTCCGCTGGTATCCAAGTCGGAAAGATGCTCAAGGATGCCTCCACCATGGAGTACCTAGACAAACTTTACCAACAAACAGAGAAGGTCATCCAGGAAAGGACAGAGCCACCACAAGCATACAGGTGATTTTTTTAAAGGGCCCGTAGTCATCCGACTAGGCACCCCAGGGTCATCTCTCGTCCTAGGCTTCTGCGTACCGGATGGAAACCTCATTTCCAAGGGATGGATCCATATGATGATAGCCTTTTCATGAGTAGTGGTCAACAAAGTATCCACAAGCTGTCAAGGAGCTGGGCTAAACTACGTGGCGTCTTTCACATCGCGTTCATCTCTTTCGTCGCATACCTTAGCGTAGTGCGATTAATTCTCATTTCATGTAGTCGAACCTTCCCTTTCTCTTTGGAACGTTATCATGGTCATACTCTTCAATTGGAATCTACTCGCATCTAAGGCCACCAAGACAACAGCGTTGAGTACCAGCTTAGTAGTGTCCGTCTGGATTCAATGGGCATCCTTGAGTCCCTCCGTGCTGAGGTGCAGGATCCAGCACTGGGCGCTTAGTGTCACCCACTGACCGAAGGATTTTCCTGAGGCTGGCATGAAGGCACTCGTCACCTGGACTTCTGACTATATTGGGCCGTGCTTGCGGGACGTCATCTTCGGCATAATCGAAAGCGGATTGAGACTGCTCCATTGAGTGCTGGGAAGCCCGTTCCATCCTTCTTGTTTTCTGGCCACTCATGGGAGACTTGATGTCTGGCTTTCACGTTGCCGCCTTATGCCAACGTTTTCCTGGCTAATGTGGATTTTGTTGTTGGTCGTGAACCGCTACCCCAGCGACGGGACGCGAAAGGCCAACGTATCAGACTACCCCACACAGCGGCAAGCAGTCGCAGGGCGTTGAGATACAATATACGATACTGTTACCGTTATTGCAACAACTCTGACGATGTGCTCCCGCATGACCAGTCTATGCTCACCGTCAGCAATACTGCCGGGTTTCTTGGGCGGTCTCTTACCCAATCATGCATGGAGCTGTCTTCAGGATTTAGTGCCCGCGGATCCCTCATGGCGACTAGCATCTATAGGCTCATCATTGCTGTATGCAATTACAAACACGTGGCTCACAATAGAGTCGGCGGCTTCAAGCGGGGAGAATATTAACCATAGCCAACTACGTCTTAGGGACCCGGGGATCCAAGCGGTTGGGTCTGAATCTCTGATATCATTGGTTACAGGAAAGGGCAAGGCGTTCAATTCGGACGTTCGCAACGGCCAAATCAGGTGATTGACTGGATGCGGGAGCTTGTTGTTGAGAAGCGGCTCAACGCGACCAATTGTGAGAAGATTATATAAGTCACTGTCAGCCACTCAGTGGTGGAGCATCAGGCCGAGTTATGGCACAGCTGCTAAGGTCAGTATCTGCTGGCCGTTGGCGCCGACCCTTTCCAGCGTTTCCATGCTTGGAATTGAGAGTGTCAAGTAAAGGATTCGCAAGTCTATTCGTAGTACATTCGACGCATTGCCATGATACGTTTATTGACACTGATTCTTCTCGCGCGCTTTCGTGCATCAGTGAAGGATTCCCCTGGACGGTTGGATAAGTCACTGCTCAAGATATAAAGACAGCCATCAAGCCGAGTGGGACCTGGAAAGGCACAGCATCATCATACCAGGTAGCTGGGAAGACTAGTGTAGTAAGAGGAACAGTCACACTGATAGCGCGTCGACTTACACAGTACTTTGATCCTTCCTTCCGCGCTCACGTGTGACCCCTGTGCCATTCGTGCCAACTACAAAGCAGAACAGTGGTCACACAGCCGTCAGCTTGAGCACTACGTACTATACACAGTACGGATACCCTTCCTCCCCTCCCCTTCCCGTTTCACGACGTTGTTGATCCTGCTGGGGTTGTTGGTACTAACGGCAGCAGATTGGACGTGGTCGAATCATCGGCCGCAGTAGCACTTATTCAGCTGCAAGGTGGAGGCACGAATCACAGCAATCTTCAGGCCGGCCACGAGACCACGACCAATCATAGGCCCAGGTCAGCGCTTGGAGAAGCAACAGAGACCCAGTCGGCAGCCTCCCATCCCACTTGCCCCCGATTCGGCACTAGTGTCTCGTGGCTCGATCCAATTTCGGGAACACCCAGCAAGCGGCTACACCGGATATCGACTAAAGGGCTTCTAAATCTGTAACACGCTGCATAAGTTGCATCACGTGTCACGCTATCGCAACTAGAATCTTGGTGGTTTGAGAAGACCCTCTCGACGTCTTGGCACCATTATCGTTGCTGTAACCGCCCGATCTACTGCTGGACTTCTACGGGCTTACACCTCCTCCACTCGTTGCACACCGCGCGCTCCCTTGTTCAGTAGTCCTGATTGTGCAACAGAGGTATGCCTGCTTACTCCTCTTCTCCATTCCTTTCTTAAGCCCCGTCTTACCCCAGAAACTCTTGCTTCCTTGCTGCTTGCTGCCACGGCTCATTTTGTGCCCTGCCTGCAGGCCTTGCCAGTCAAGATCATATCTCGAGTCATTCAATTGACATCGCGGTCTCTCCAACTCGACGGCCATCATGCCTACCGCTATCGAAGAGGAGAACTCGACTATGCCATCGCCCCCGGAATCCGCCGAGTCCTCACCTCCCACTATCAACACCATTTCTCCCCAATCAGCCTCCCCAAAATCTCCGAAGCCATCGTTGCTGGCTATAAAGACACCGAACTCCGCAACTCTCCCGTCACAACTACCCAAGAGCCCACTGCCGGAGCGCCTGGAGGCAATCAAGCAAGAAGATGATGATCTCAGAACACCCATCACCCCCCCTCAAGCTTATACCGAGTTCCTCAAAGCACTCTCCCCCGCTGTCTCCACCCCCTCCACCGGCCGAAGCCCCGTCTTCGATCGTCTTTCCGGCAAATCTACACCCATCACCCAGCCTTCCAGCCCCGCAAGCTGCCTTTGCAGTAGCCATGAGAGCCTCAAGCCTCAATCTGCACCCATCGTTCCACCGTCACCTTTCATGAGGCCGCCTAATTCTGCACGCACACCTACCGCTCTACGAAGACTCCGCATCCCTCAGTCACCCGCCTGGTCTCCCTGCACCGACTCGCCGAAAAGCAGTGCACTCAGCGTCAAGAGCAGCACCCTGCGCTCACCTTTCTCACCTGCGGATTGGGCAATCGAGGGAAAGAGCAGGTGCTACGAAGCACCGCGCTCGGGCACCCACAAAGCTGTCAGCGTAAGACAGGTCGTGACACGGACGGTCACCTATACCAGGTCACCAGTCACACCACTGGAACCAGCGCCGAAGGGGAAGAAGAGGCGGCTGGAGTAGATCAGTCTACCATTCGATCCTTGCACACACTCCTTCATTCCCTAAACCCCTTATTCCAACCATCCATTTACATAATCACGACACACACCACCATCTACCGACAATACCGTTCTTTACGATCTAATGTTACGCGACACACAAGGACCCAGGCGCTGCTGCTATCCTCATCTACGGAATGCGACATAGGAGGCACGAATGTTACGGACTTAGGGTATGGGCGGGAAATAACGGGCTCGGCGATTGGCCTTGGGTCTACGGCATCTGCCCTTTGGCAATTGGCTTGCGGGTGTTTTTTTGGAGTTTCTGGACGGAGCAAACGGGGGCAAGAAGGTCATGCACGCTATTTGTGCGCCGAGATACCACATTTTGTTTGTCTTGCAAAACTTGCCTTGAATTCAGATATCTACTTGACTACTGTCCCCAACCATGCTTTCAAGGCGGTCTCAAACACACTGATCAGCAGTGCATCAATCATATCGTATCGTTATGATGACATCCTTGCTTTGCCTGAGGCTAAACAAACAGGGGTTTGGAAACCAACCAGCCGAAGCCGGGGCGACCAAACAGCCCAGCCCAGCCCCACGTGTAGCCGCCCGCGCTAGCTCACGCATGGTGTGTGGTGGCCTTACGCAAGCATGCTAGCTTCCATCCTACCAATCGTATGCTTCAGACATCAGTGGTGGGGATCTGTAACCGCCCGGGCTACTGTACTGTATTTTGCAGCGAGGTGAGCACACACTGAGATCTTCAGCGCTTCAGTGTCATGTGTCATCGTGCAGGATGTTGGTTGGAGTGCTTGATGAGGGGTTGGTTGGTTGGTTGGTTGGTTGGCTGCGAGGTCTGGGATGGGTTGGGTATTTTGGGGTTGCATTGGATTTCTTCACGGGAAGCCTTGTTAGATCTTTTTGGACATTGTTTGTTGGCTTTTGTGCTACTGGAAGCTGGAGACGCTGGGAGTGTGGGAGCGTTATGTTTGTGAGGGGGGACAGGTAAGTAGGATATTCAAGGGAATCTTTGAAAAGATTCCGCTAGTCCCATTTGAGGGTTTCGAGATGGACTGTTGGAGGTGGAATGCCAGAATCTTAAAGATTCCGCTAGTCCCGTTTGGGATTTCGACTTTACTGTCGGGCGTCGCGAATCTTTCCCACGCACGCCACGTCAAGGGAATTTTTTGAGAAAGATTCCGCTAGTCCCGTTTGGGATCTCGAGTCGGTTAGTCTAGTGGTCTCCGAATGCCAACGGAATCTTCCAAAAAGATTCCGCTAGTCCCAATGAGTGTATCGGGTTGAGGTGTGGAACAGAATGGTAAGCGAAATACAATTAATAGAACTGTCAAAGAAACCCAGTCTGATCGTCTTTCATTCTGATGCCGCTCAATAGCTGAAGACCTGTAACGAAATCGTCTAGTATACCATGTAGAAGCATCGTTTCTCAATGAAGGGTTTGGGTGCGAGGCACCAGAAGAGGCGTTTTCCACACAGACCAAAGTCTTGTTGTGCAGCAGTGATGGTCCCCTGATTGACCTCCCTAGAGTTACTCCATAGGACAATATTCGCCATTCAATGGTGTATTTGATAGGCTCTAAAGTCCTGGAGAAGACGCTGTCGAACAAACTTGTATTGAATTGAGATAGACGGCAACACAGTCCAACGCCTCGGACATCTCACCATATGCAACAAGATTATTTAGTACCAACCAGCCACGGGAATTGATATGACCGACCCACCTTGAGAAGTACTTTTTCATGCCTCAAAGGTCGATATTTCAAATGATACTGAGGGTAGATTTCTGTTACACTATAGTACACTGATAATCAATAGTTCGAACGTGTTTCGGATTTCCCAGATTAAAGTCTGGTACAGATGTTGATGATCCCTAATGGTCTGAGGACATAATAGGCTGCGGCTGCTGTCGAATATACGAGATGGAGATGGATTGTATGGCTGAGCATAAGAAACTCGAGGGAAATGTCTACGCGACTTTGATCATAAGCTGAGCCACAACTTCCTGCACTGGGCGCACAGACTGAACAAAATTACAGGTGCAGAATGCGTAAGGTGAGCCCAAATGGAAAATTGCAGTGTGTCCCAAAGCTTTGCTTGTCTTTGGTGAGTTGGGTAAGGGCTGACGCGCACAGGCATTGGGTAGATCGTAAAAGCGGGTCCCTACAATCCAGCTGTGCTTATGAATGGGGTAGGGTTGAGTGGAGCATTTCTCCCTGACACATCGTGTTGGGACTCATTCATCTTAGGTTTTGACAGTCCAAGCCAGAAGCTCCTCGTGTCAAGAGGCAGGAGTCCACACCTCAATGGCTCTGCTTCATGATGGGGGTCGATTTCGGCTTCGGAGGGCATCAATGAAGGTTTGGGATGATTCCTGGATGCCCGAATTCGCAAAATCTGATACGAAGTCCGCTGGCTGTCTGGCTCTTGAATCACGGTGGACCTAGAAACGAAAGTCCTGAATCGTGCCAGAAGGCGGGCGTATGGGGTATCCAAATCTCACGTATACGCTTTAGATTGCCTGAAAATATGACTGCCCCTCGCTTGCATCATTGATTTGATCAAGGCGGTTTAAAGGTGCCTCGTGAATATTCATTATGTTCCTTTCGATGATCGATTAGCACGAGCTAACGCGCTGACCCAAAGTCCTAAGAACAGTACCATTGTATTGTTGATTACGATTGAGAAGTCCAACCGCCAAGGCCGTAAAGTCTTTGACCTGGATCATGTAGCTGGTCCTGATTGAAGCGTGGCAGATGCTTGAGACTCTTCTGTTGGCGCTCCATGGTGTTTAGTATCTCTGAGGCGCGTGCGAAGAGATAACG
>JAABUW010007732.1_pt1 | contig 12821 bp, 20 predicted proteins | sample 5560081 | NCBI WGS metagenome assembly JAABUW01 (sample SAMN10711882, study PRJNA513363) | rock metagenome | isolation source: Antarctica rocks | place: Antarctica: Victoria Land, Knobhead sud
ACTGCAGCATTCCTGATAAGCATGCCAAGCTGCCACAGATCTGTTTTGCAAGCATAAGGTTCTAGTCTGTGCTTGACCCCATCTGGTAATAGCCTCCCCTCCCACCATGCAAACTGATTTGCTCTCCCAGCTAGCTCCCAGTCAATCAAGATCCAGCCATTCTTTGCTCTGACCACATTACCAAGGTGGATGTCGCGATGCACAAAGCCATGCTCATGGATGTGCTTCAAGGTTGTCAAGAGACTGTGGACAAGGCTACGCAGCTGTTCTGTGTCAATGATGGCGACAAGGGCACCAACAGGCTCCAGTCTGACTCTCACATAGCAGCTCTCGCTTTGGCAAAGCGCTTTGCTTTGTTTTGGCATGGGATGTTTCAGCTGCACCTGCATAGCGTCCACCTGCAACACGACCTCACTGAGAACACGTCTCATGCACTCTGAAGTGCAATTGCAATCTTGACAGATGCACTATGCATAAGGACTTTATAACCAACCAACAACACAAGGCAGAGACCAAATGAACACACAGCAGTCACTGTGCATGACTTTTACTGACCTCCAAGGACTTGCAACAGACAGCGCCGGACAGATGAAGATGTTGCAGCAAGCCATACACATCAAGCAGCTCCTGAAGGTGCTGCCCCGGAACCGAAAATCGCTTCTCAACAGCTCTGAAAAGCAGAGTAATCTCCACTTCACTTTGCTGGTGGCCAGCTTCATCAGCTGCATACCAACATACTTGGCAACACTGTGTCCCAGAAACTAATATTATGTCAACAGGCTTGCACAGACTCTTCAGGTGGTTCGCTATGGTTTGCTCAAAGCAAGGTTGCTATGCAGTTCACACTAGGACACCTGCATACTCATCAGAATACTCTGTCAAAGCCTGAAATGTTGGGGTAGTGTTACTTACTAACTGTCATAATTGTCACGCATGTGTTACATTGGCCTGGTGTCCACCACTATCAGTGTAGCTTTGTGAGGAAATGCAACAAGCTCAGCGGATTACCAGGATAGGGTGAGAGCCTGTTGAATGGAACCAACAGCGGAGCCGGAGGAGAAGGTGGCAGCAAGCGCAAAACATGCACCGTTCTAAGCCATCGGATCAGGTTGATGAACAACTTGATGATGCGCGGCCGTCCCACCAAGTCCACCATCTGCATTCAGATTCCTGTGAAGCTATTGTACTGTCCACGGACGTTTCTCTATTTAGATTACCAGTGTAGGCATGACGCTGTTGAATTGGATTTGATGTTTCATGATTGAAAACAGCATGTCATCACAAAGACTTCATGCTCGACAAAGCAACCTTTTGCAATCAAACATGTGTTGCAGTCAAGCAAGACTCAGTATATTTCACACAAAGTTAGGGCGTGTTTACATGACACACCACGAACTCAGGTATCAATGGCTGCAACCTTGCGTCTGGATGAAGCTCCAATGCAAAGACGCTGACAGCATCTGCAGCTGTGGCAAGCAAGATGAGGTAACCCAAGTCGCCATATAGTGCAGGATCTGCTCCCTTGTGCTTGTCCAAGAGATCTTGGACAGCTTGAGGCATGAGGTGTCGCTGTGGGTTGTCCTCTCCAGCAATCAACATCACGTTGTTCAGATGTTGCATGTAATCGCGCCGCTTGTCAGCTGTACTAATGCTGTCATCCTTTAGGTCTCTGCAGAAGAATAAAACAGAAAAGACTACGCCTTTTGGCGTCATTTTTATGAGATCTCTTGCAATGGTCTCGGCAGGATGCTAGTGTTGTGTAAATGTTGTTGATGATGCAAGGGCGAGGATCCCTACCAAATGGAGACAAACCTGCATTCCGTGATGTTTAAGCCCAGACGACGACCAATGGCTTCAGGGAAACCATAGCCAACATTTGCCCAAAATGGGGTGTAGAGAAACACAGAAGGAGGACCTGTTGGCCAAGGACTCTGCAAAGCTGTCAACAGGGTTGTAACCAGTAGAGGTGCTGAAGTAGAAGCCTCTGGAGTAAACAAATCTGGATATAGATGCTGTAAGTATTGATAAGTTGATGGTGCCAAAGGGACACGTGTCGCAAATGGTGCTTCCAGCAACTGTGTCAGCTGTGGAACACTGAGCTGCTTTGGGAAGGAAGCTGCATCAAAAGGTGCAAATAAAGCATCCATGATGGCTAAGCTGTGATCTGCCACGGGTTGCATGCTTCCTGCATGTATGACATGAGCTGTGTGAGGGTTCACTTTCTGAACACAGTCAACAACATGGCTGAAGGTTGTGCTGACCATGGTACAGTGCCTAAACAGAAACAAAACTGCATAGCAATACTCTTGATAGCCAGCCCCTTCTTTGGGGCTCATTTCTTGACTGATTGTTCACAATCTGATTGGGGATGCTCATAAGCCTTGTGTGAAGACACATGCTGGCAACGGCTTAGGCTACAAAAGAGAATGAGACTCTGCATCAAAACTGCTTGATTACTGTGCAGTGATGCATTGCAGGTTGGCGATGCATAGAGGTGATGGCAGCCCTTGAAGCCAACAAAAAAACACTGAGAGGATGATTTTGCTCAAATGCAAGGCCTCTCTGCAGCTATCGAGTGTGACTCAAGAGCACTCACAGAAGTTAACAGCAAAGTCTCACGCTACAGACGACACTGAGAATAGCACATTCATTGCAGCCTCACAGACAACGCTGAGAAACTGCAATGAATATGCAAGGAACATGCACATGAGCCCACTATGTCCTGAGCTTGTCAAAAGCAAGCCCTGAAGCCACAGACAGAGACTGCAGTCCTTTTTTCGAACGCCATAAGCCAATAGAATGAAAAAAGCGAATAGCACTCACCAGCTTGGTGTTGCGATGCAAGAATGCAAAACAAAGCCTTCCAAGTGGTGGCTTGGCAGGCAGTGCAGGCCTGATGTTTAGCCTTGCAGCAGGATGTTCCTCTCCTCACGCAGTATGTTCTCCTTGTGATTCAGCTGCTCCAGCTGCTTGCGCAGAAACTCCACGTCTGCCGTCACGCTGAGCAGCAGCGAGAGCCCCCTTGGTTTCCCGCTGACCTTGAGCGTGTGCAGGGAGACAGGTCAATCACATTCCCAGAGATACTAGCACGTACCGCAAGTCAAAACATTCACATAGAAGTAGGAGAAGATGAGGTTCCCAATGGAGACATGTTACTGTTCAAAAACCTGTGCAATTGGGCCAGAACTGACATTGCTGCAAAGGCTGCAGCTCTTCAAACTGCAGGATAGCCGCAGTAAATGCATCATAAGTTGTGTAACAGCCATGTCCATTACCCTAGTGGCATCCACTGCTGTGCTTTGCTGTCACAAGCTGAGGCGGCATCTGGAGGTCTCAAATACTATACAGCCTGTGGCCACAGACCAAGCGTTTCGTTTTTGTGCAAAAAACTCAGCCTCTGAGCTGCAAAGTTGCTGGAGTGTGGGAAAAAGCTCAGACAGTCAGACAGCAGTTGAGAAGGCAACATGGACTTCTCAGCTATGCGCACATTAGCTGCTTGAGCCTTGCTCTGGGTCGCTGATTCCCTCTAGCTTTGTGATTTGGTGTCTTGCAACTGTTTCATGTCACAAGGTGACGGTACAAACCTGAGCCTCCAATGACTTTTGATTACACTCTCCAAGTCCACCACCGTGCCCACCAGTGCATGACTTCCAGACAAGGTGCACAGCACTTAGTCTATGTATGTACATGATAAATCATCCATTAGTGATTCAGTCATCAATGCTTTGCTCTGCTTGGCAATCAGCTCCGGATCTGCCCATTTCCTGCCCTCTTGATTGATGATTTCGAATAGGGGTGTTGGCAGGCTGCCTTGCAGTTACGTCCACCAGCACTTAAGTATTAAGCACATAAATAATAGCAGCTGCTTTGTGACAGTTCGAGTGTCAGTTGTGACCAAAGCCAACAGCCTTCTATGTAGCTACAGGTCAACGGATTGACCTATTATAGTATACAATATGCCAGGAGTCACGATCAACACTGCCATTGGGCCCAAATGATTTGGCATCAAAGTCTATGATCAACATTAATCCATTCAAGCAGACTGCACACTGTCTTGTGGCTCTACAGCAAGCTCATTGATCAAGACTGCTCTCAACCACAGATTTGGTTTACATTTCTGAGTGGTAAAGTTCAGTAGGAGTACCACTTCTGAATGAATCATTACCATACTAGGGTGTTCTACAAATACACTCAAAAGCCCTTGCACATACACTGATAAGCAAGTGTGCGCATATTGCAATCAGATTTCAGACACCTCTGCATGGCATTGATGGATTGCAGCAATGAAGTCTTTGACTTGTACACCTTGCAGGCATTCTCTGCGAGCAAAGAATAGAGCACGCAAACATTTAGCAATGCATTTCAACAATGGGTCATCTATACGGGACAGCACAACAGCCTCAGACCTGCTTGTAACACCCATTGCTGCCAATTTTGCATCACGTGCTCGTGGATCAGTATGAAGATATGCTCCCCAATGTAGCCTTCCCTTGGTAGCTGCATATAACATGCTATACAACAGACTCTCCAGCTCTGTGGACTCATTTTGAGGCTGACCTTTTACTGCTGCCAACGATATGAAGGCTGGTGTGCCAGTAATTGCAGAGGCTTGCAGGTGCCCCTACGCATCACACATCTCTCACATATGGCACCTTCATTTTTTGCTCTTGCAGCCAAAAAAGGAACAACAAAATACAGGTTTTTGAAGCGCCACACTTCCCTCATGTGTTGCAAAGGCTTGTGAGTACCTTTTGAATTGGTCTGAGGGTGGCCAGATCTATCAGAACACCTTGGCCATCTTGGTAAGCAATGTTATGAGGAGATACATTCCCATGGATATATGCATTCATTGCCAAAGCGTGGATGGCTTGTGCAGCCTGCAGTGCCAGCAAAATCATTAGACCACAGCTGTCAAGAGCAAATTTGCAAAGAAAGCTGCAGGCTTGCCTGCAGGGTAGCATCTACAATCATTGCTGGTGATGTCAGGTTTGCCAGGACTGGACCATAGTATGGTGTCACTAGCCAGACATGTCCATCATGATCTGCTGTCCCAAGCAATGTGGGCAAGTTGGAGACCAGGCTGCAGTGCTCCCTCACCCACAAATTATGACGAATCTGTAAGCAGCATGTTATGTGAAGATCATTCTGCAGATTATGGTCAAGACTATGGCTTATGAACATGATTCTAGGCCGCACACACTAAGCACATTTGCTTGCGACGCGCTTCACCAACACTTCATTGACACTGCAGCAGTGGGCACACGTTCTTGCCAGACAATCCTTGCCCTTGCAAAGCATCTTTGCTTGGTGAGTTGACATGTTGCACCATCAACTGTGCGCTTCAAGCAGAAATCTCTGTGCTGCAGCTCTGAAACGTAGTACGTGGTCAAGCAGATGACATGTTGCAACTTGGAGCCCGCTGTTGTCTGGAAAGGCCTGTGTCTGAATGATCCAACTGGCAATTCCTGCTTTCACCTTGATGTCTCAGGCATGACCTCAAGAATGCAGACCAGAAGATGTCTTCCCGGTCCGGGTTTCTGGCCTGATAGGGAACCAAAACTAGAGAGCAATGCGCATCAGGCGATGGTCACATATAACAGCAAGGAATGGCTTACCGCTTTTCAAGATACTTTGGGGTTCAGGTTCATCAAAGCTTGTGAGCCTCAACAGCATGTCCAAAGTGGCCATCCACCAGATCTGCAGCCGAGAGCCTCACCCACGCAGGCGCACATTCATCTTCTGAGAGCTGTTGCCAGTGACTTTGTCTGTTTGCTTGTTGCTAATCAAACCTGCATGCATCATATGAGGACATACAGTGCTTGGTGGCATACCACTGCAAAGACAGGGTGTAAGGCGAGAGCATGTGAAGGTACCTGCACTTGAAGAGTGGCAGCACCAAGGTGGCCAGAGCTCTCTGCTGCTTGCAAGGCTAAGTTTGGGCACATTTGAAGCAAAGCAGACCTGGGCGTTCGAAGCGACATAGTAAACGTTAGCATCTTCTTCGATTACTTCGGTGACTGTTTCGCAGACATGTTACCTGCAACCCCTTTGGGCTGGTATCCTGAGGCAGACGCCGGAACGGCGAGCTCTAATGCCTTTTCGACCAACAGCTTCTCAGCCAAGGCACAAAAAAAGATCATCCTTAGCACATATTGCTGAGCGCCTTGGCAGGCGATTGTCCAGGACCCACAAAGCTAAATCGAAGCTACGCAGGTGACACAGTGTGACAGCATCTCCGAGACGTCATACCGCCTGTACCAACTGACAATGGGCCATAGAACCAAAATCGTGGGCAGCAAGTAATGGCTTGTTCGTTTTGTGACTAATGGGCTCATGACATAAACATGCGAAAGGATGAAAAACGCTTCTCTCTCTCTCTTCAATGCGATCCTTTTATTGCCCAGAAGGAGCGCATGACTGTTTACAAATTCATTTCAGACTGTTTAGACATGATAGACACTTAGTGCTGATGAACTGACCAGGTTACTGACAACCCTGGCACATCTGTACAACCTAGTTGGTTGGCTGAAGATGTAAAATCCTCTCTCTCTCTCTCTGGCCATGGACCCTTCAGTCCTTCTGCACCAGCATGGCATTCTTCTTGATGGGCTTTTCTGATCCTAGCAGTGTGGTGGCTCAGGCAGCCCAGGCTATTATTGCTGATTTTGGTAGTGTGGTGCACGCCTCTGACGATGATGTCGCCATTTAGGCTGCTGGGCAGTCGTTTTGACGTCGCGAACTCTATGAACATTATGATATTGAGATTGATGTGTCCTATGATGCTTTGGGCGTTGTGCCTGGGGTGTCCACAGACAAACATTATTGTTGCAAACTGACGATATGATGCAGGGTCATTATAATTAGGCCCTGCTGCATGTGATCGGACGGCTGTCTCATGCAAAGGACGGCACCGCTCTCTGATCAGTGACAGATGGTATGCCCTTATAAGGGCCAGCTGGCTTAGAGGGTGTGGACCCGACCTCCAGTTGCATGCAACTTTTGAGGGAGCTGCCAGGCTGACTTGCCAGCCAGCTGTCAGGAGAGCTGCAGTATTACATTGAAGCTGCTCTGTGGGACGAGAAGCATGTCAATGTTGCTTTCTTTGAATAAATTGAGATGCCAATCATTCCCAAAGCATAGACCTTAATGCAGCATCTGATTCACATGTCAAGTCGAGCATATCAGACGACATCCTGTACAAGTCCTCACATCTGACTCTGCAAATGGATTGTATCTAGCTATTCATCCAGATGTAACATGGGCAGGATGAACATTGATTTTTGCAGGATACCCAGACAGCCAGACTAGGTGGATAGTATGATCAGTTGCTGCATGGTGCACCAAAAAATCAGTCTGTGCAGCAACTTTCAGCCAGTCATCTACAGGACACTCAAATGCTTTGCCTCAAGCAGCATGCACAGTGCTGCAAGCTTTAGCAGGGTGCACTTGCTGTACAAAAGCATTCAGGCTATTGTTTGCGCTCATCCGTGGGCTCATTTAATGTGTGAACTTAGAATGGAAAATTGCCCTGATGTGCAGAGAGCCCTGAATGGGACCGTCTGGAGTCGCAACAGGCACTTTAGATTCTTCAAAGCCCGTTGAGATAGCCTGTGCTAGGGGATACACCGCTGATCCGATGACAGTGTTGTCTGTCAGCGTGTTCTTGTTGTAGATTATCATCTTGATGTCTTGTACATCTGCAGTCAAGAAAGCACTCATGCAGAGTCGGATAGCTTTGTGTCCTAAAGAAATCCATGCCAAACACCACATGGCTGTGACATGGTATTTCAGTTTTACATTGCATGCTTGACATGCAAGTTACCTCATGTTGCACACTATATATGATGTATTACCAAAAGGGTCAATTGCAGTACCTGATGCGACTTGGAACTCAAAGGCTTCTTTCCATTCAGGATCTCTGCCAGCGCCTTTTGCAACAGACGTCTCAAACTTTGCTCTGCTTGTTTCCATGACTACAAAAGGGTCCTGGTATTTGATTACTCCAGTCTCTTGCAGGTCTTGAGCTCTGATGACTCTGAGTGAAAGCTGACCATCATTGCTTTTGGGAATCTCTTTCTCCTGTGCAACATCAAGAGCAGAAGTCCTCCTAGGTACCAATTGATGTCAACACGTCACAGAGTATGCATGTGCTCCTGTGTAAGGCAGAGGAATAGGCAATCAATGGGACGCATGCATGAGAGACCTGACAACTGCAAAAGACTGCCTGTGTGCTGCACCATGCATTAACCTTGACACCTCAGTGAGCTGAAGCCATGTTTCAATTTAGGAAGATACAGCTGCCTGGTGAGTTGCGTTATGAGGGCATCAATTACCTCTTTGGAGGCAAACGCAAAGAATATGTCTACTTCGCCAGCATGCTTGCCCTCAGGAGTGACAATGGGTACCTTTGACTCCTGGTATGAGTGCAGGTATGCATCTGCCAATGAGATCTTGCCTCTGCCAATCTGCACCACAGAGCATTGATGCCTATAGATGCATGACTCATCAATGATGGCCTAGGGTGCACACACCTGTACTCATAGAGGTACGGTGCAGAGACTGACTCATGCAACACAGATTGGTCAAGTGAACGTTACCTCATCACCTTCTGCAATGTGGTGTTCACTCCAAACAATGATTTCTGCCTCTTGAGGAGCTGCATCATCCAGGTATGCTACAAACCTACAGGTAGCAGCACAAGGGACCATTATGCATGCAAGTTTGACTACATCGTCGACTTGACTCTGCCGCTTGTGGGCTGGATGCAAGCTGTAAGCTCAAGTCAGTTGCGATCACTCATCCAAGTCAAGTGCAAGGTTTCGCAATGCTTCTTACCTCTCTTCCCAAATTGGGTTGGCGCCACCATGCCGCGCTGCGTCTGTTTTGTGTGTGATGCTGCCCACATTTACTTGACAAAGGGGATTTTGCTTCGTGACGAAGCCTCTATCCTCGAGATCGTGACCCTCCTCAACACCGATGAGCAAGGTACCCGTCGGCATGCTGCCGGATCCGGATGAGCAGTCAGTCGGAGCAGGGTGCTGATCAGATGACCGAGTCGTGAAGTGATCAAAGTCGTGTGCCAGCAGATGTATGTGAACCAGATGGTATATGCTGCAAATATCGCACCCGAAGGTTGCCGCGATTGGTAGGCGCAAGCGAAGCGATGCGGTATGCACTGCATACTATGCAGAGCTCTTTGTTACTAATCTGTGCGATGCGACTGCTCATCTCCTGAACAGCTTCATTGCAAACCTTGAGAACAACGTGGCCGGTCAACAGCAAGGACATTGTTACCGCCCTGCGGCACCATGACTGCCCTTGCAACAATCCCAATCACTATATGCAAAGTCGCCATTATCGGCTGCATCAGCGGCAATTGCTTTTGCAGTGCAGACGTAGCCTGCAAAGTGTGCACAGGACGTGTCAACGACAGATCTCAAGTGTCAGCCTTTGACGGCGTTGGCTCACCATTAGCCTCTACATTGGCCAAATTGGGCTGGGCAGATTGGTGGGCAGGACATCGACCAAGTCGCCAGCCTGCTGGACGTGGCGAAGAGTTACTGTGGTATGTTTGCAGTGTTTGATCAAGAGGATCTGCTGGCCACCTCGACTGGTCCTCGTGCATGCGAGGAGTAATGCATAGAAAAATATATCAAATGCTTGCAGGGTCTTGCTCGTAGAGTGAGTGCAAGAAGAAGTCTGTCAAGCATGGCACAGGAGGCCATACAAAAGAGTCGCATTATTGTGTGGTTTCGAGATGATCTCAGACTGCATGACAACCCAACAGTCCATGCAGCTGCCACAAAGGTCAAATCCAAGCAGGCTGCAGAGGTGAGCAACTCCTGCAAAGCTCGCCTTTCCTCAATTTTCTCACATCTTGTGTTTGGACCATCTACGTCTGCTGACGTGTAGGTTGTCCCACTGTATTGCTTTGACCCACGCCATTTTGGTACCACACCTCATGGCAGCAAGAAGACTGGCGACTACAGAGCAAAGTTCCTGCTGGAGTCCGTGCAAGACTTGAAACAGAACCTAAAAAGCATCGGGTCTGACCTCTTGATTCATATGGGCCAGCCAGAAGAGGCACTGGCAGGTCAGGACCTTCGTGGTCATAAGAATTTCTCAATGCTGACTCAGACACCCAGTGTGTTTTATCATCAGCATTCTGCAAGCACTCATGAGCAACGTTTTGCACTGCAGAGCTAGCCAATGTAGAGCAGAAGACTACCATTTTGCTGCAGACACAAATCACCAGTGAAGAGCTAAGTGTGGAAGCCAAGGTGGGTGTGCTGTGCACTTCCTTGATCTCATCCCATGTCTTACATGATTCACGCCTCTGCTGCCGTCTCTGCTTGCTTGATGTCACTGTGCTGTGATGACTGTCACATGTTTTGACTGGGACATATGGACTGATGCACACTGATGTCACTGGCTGTGCCAGATCCTGGCACAGCTCCTGCTTGTAAGTCTGTCCATGTGACAGCCTGCAACTCCATCGCCCTTAGGTCAGTGTTACATACCACATGGCCCTTAGTACCAACACCAAGCTGCAGCAAAGCTGTGATTGGCACTGCTGTTGGCTGCAACCACCAGAGATTCAATGCTCTGTTCACCTGGCAGGCAAACAAGACGCTGTATCTTCACCCTGTAGGTGAAAAGAGCGCTGAAGGGCAAGGCCCAGTGTGAGACTGTGTGGGGGCATACCTTGTACCACCCTGAGGATGTGCCTTACAAGCTGGACATGTCAGACCTGCCTGACACCTTCACTCCTGCCAGACACAAGGTCCGCTACACATCCGCCTCTCAAAACACGCCCCACCAGCTTCTCAAGGGTAGCAAAGCTGATACATGTTGTGTAAGAAACATGTTCCACCAGCTTCTCAAGTGTAGCAAAGCTGATACATGTTGTGTGAGAAACATCTTGCTTACACTCCAGCTGGGAGGTAAACACATCTTGTGGTGAGATTGCAAGCAGATGGTAGCTTGAACACTTGCAGTGAACTCACCATCACGGGCGGGTCGAATTGCAAATTGGCATTGTTGCTGGGAACAGCAAAAAGTCATTGATCACTTCATACCCAGAAGCTGAAAGGAACAGAAGAATCTGCAGGGACTAGTCTATGTTCCTGAGCCCAAGTGCAGCACTTGGATCGTAATGAGCATCTGTGCTGACAATCTGTTGCCTGTCTGCAGATTGAGCAGCATGCAGAGGTGAGAGCAGCTCTGCCAACTCCACAGCAAGGGGAGCTACCACTGCCTGACGGTCTTCCCAAAGCCATGCTGGAGTGCAATCCCCAGGCTGTGGAGGACCTGAATGCTGTGGTCCCCAAGGGTTGTCAGCAGCTCAGCTCTCAGGAGCTCAATGAGCATGTGAGCACACCTCCTGCCTGCATGTATGGTGCACTTAGTACACAATGACACAGTGATAATCAGGCAGAGTTCAGCGTTTAGTAATTCTGCTACATGATACAAGCTGTTGTGCAGATGCAGAATTTCCCTTGAGCTCAGGTGCAAGATATGACTGAAACCATGCTGCATCGTTCAAACTGAGAAACCAAGCATGCTGTGCATCTCTGTGTTGTAGGTTCTCCTCTGTGCAGGATCCTATCAGTCAGCAAGTCTGGTACCATCACTTGAAAATCGAGAAAAGAAAAGACAAGACTACGCCTTTCCGCGCCAATTTATTGAAAAGCCCAGTAGCATACCGGACCGCCCAGAGTATATTTGCCACTGGCAATGTTTGGCGCTGCACCACAGATTGTATCAGTAGCATACGGCATGCAAACAGAAATCGATTGGTGTTCTTGCAGGCTGTGCATCGCTTGATAGCTTGGTGATAAATCCTGCCACCGTCGCAATACATCAGGGGAATAGCAGAGTATGGTGTTCTTGCAGGCTGTACATCGCTTCAAGGGAGGTGAAACAGAGGCTCTGGCTCGGCTCAAGTACTACCTCTGGGACACAGACCTGCTGGCCAAATATTTCCAGACCAGAAACGGCATGCTGGGAGGGGACTACAGCACCAAGTTCAGCCCCTGGCTTGCGCACGGCAATTTGTCTGCCAGGACTATATACCATGAGATCAAGAAGTATGAGAGCAAGAGGAAAGCGAACAAGTCGACATACTGGGTCATCTTTGAGCTGCTGTGGAGAGACTACTTTAGGTCAGGCAAGAGTGTAATAGTGTAGCTGCCATGCTGCATGTGCTAGATGTCAAGTGTAGGTTGACTGCTGTGCTGCATATCCTGCTGAGCCTATACCTCAGCTGTGCACATCCTGCGACACCTTGCAAGCTCAGGGGCAGACTTCTGCACCCTATCAGCTTGTATCCATCTGTCTGTTGACCATGCGACAGATGGTCAGTGCGACACATGGTCCTCTCTGAAGCAATGCATGTGTTTCAGTAGTTAGTTGTACAGATCGCAAATGCATGCAAGTTTCACAGACACGACCTGTCGTCACTGCTGAATGGCTCTCTGAAACAGCAATTAGGTTGATGCAATCAGCAGCAGCAGCAGCATTGGTCACATGGATGTCACTTGACCTTCTTTGCTTGGACAGATTCTTCACCCAGAAGCATGGCAACAAGCTGTTTGCTGAGTACGGCATCACTGGCAAGAAGCTGAGGTGGAATGAAGACCCGGCGGCCTTCCAAAGGTGGAAGGATGGTCAAACTGGGTTGCCTCTGGTTGACGCAAACATGCGCGAGCTCAAGCAGACAGGTGTGCCCTTGCTTGCTTTCAGCACCAAGAGAAAAGGAACTGAATGGGCGTTTAGTGTTTTTTCATTGTTTTTGGCTTCTATAAGGTCATTTACTTATG
>JAABUW010007733.1_pt1 | contig 12820 bp, 16 predicted proteins | sample 5560081 | NCBI WGS metagenome assembly JAABUW01 (sample SAMN10711882, study PRJNA513363) | rock metagenome | isolation source: Antarctica rocks | place: Antarctica: Victoria Land, Knobhead sud
TTCAAGGACGCCGCCCATCTCACCTGCGCCATCCACGCCGCGGTCAAGCAGCTCAACAAAGAGCGCCAAACGCCGCATCCGTGCGGCAAGCTGAATAAGGCTGCTTAGCAACGCCCGCTGGACAGCAGCGGATGTCCGCTGGCCAGGCACACGCGCCGCAGGGCGTCCACGATCACCGAAGGCTCCACCCGGCGGGTCACGTCGAGGTCAATCCAGGCGTTCCGCACGATGCCGTCGTCGCCGACGATATACGTGGCGGGCAGGGGGATGAACCCGGCGGGGTTGCCGTGCCGCTCGGCAAGGTCGATGCCGGACTCCGCCAGCAGGGCGCGGTAGCTTTCGGGCGGGTTGACCACGATGCCGAACTGCATCGCCACCTCGTTGTCAACGTCGGCCAGCACCTCGTAGTGCAGGCAGTTCCCCTGCTTCGCCCGCAGCGCCCGCCCGCCGGCGTCCGGCGTCATCGCCACCAAGGTCGCGCCCGCGCCGCGGATTTCCGGCAGCACCTCCTCCAGGGCGGTGAGCATGAGCATGCAGAACGGGCACCAGTCCCCGCGGAAGAACGTCACCACCAGCGGGCCGGACTCCAGCAGCTCGGCCGAGGACAGCAACTGCCCTTCCGCGTTGGGGAGCAGGAACCCTGGCATGGGGGCGCCTGGCACCAGGGCATGGGCGGCCACCTCGGCGCGGTTCAAGACGTTCACGAACCCCGCATAGGCCGCGCTGACCCGGCCCTGGCGGGCATCGCGCAGGTCGGTCAACTGCTTCGCCAAGTCCATCGCAGTCACTCCTGGCCTGCCCGCATCCAGGAAACGACCTGTCCAAGCCCGGTTGCCCATCGCCGCCATGATCCCGCGGTACCATGCCCAGCGGTGCGATGACCGGATGTGGCCGCGTCACGGAACCCGCGGGGTCCGTCACGCCAGCCGCCTGTGCCGTTCGCGCCTGCACGCTCGCCCGACCCCGCTCCTTGAAACCTACTGCACGAGCGCGTTGTCGATGGGATAGATGATGCCGTTGTCGCACCCGATGACCGGCCCGGCCACGTGCACGTTCGACATCGCATGGGTCCCGGACAGGTTGATCCCGTTCGAGGCGCTTGCCGACAGCATGATCGCGCGCTGCCCGGTGCCGTCGATGGCCAGGGACGTCCCGGCCAGGGTCGAGAGCGTCACCTTGCCGTGCATGTCGTTCTCCGGGTGCAGCCCCTGGACGAGGTGGGCGCGGACCAGGGTCTGCAGCTTGGGAAAGTCCGGCTGCGCGTTCGCGCCTTGGCCGCCGAGCATCTGCGTGATGCTTGAGATGCTGTTAAGGGCATCGTTGGTAGGTGCGAACACCGTGAGCGTGCCCGCCGCGAGCTGCGGCGCGAGTCCGGCTTGCTGAACGATGGCGGCGAACCGCGACAGCTTCGAATTCGAGAGCAGGGCTTCGGCGCAGCTCGCTGCGCTTGCGGCGCCCGCCGTGCCGAGCAGTCCGGCGATCAGGGTGGCGGACGCCAGGATGCCGGTGAGCCGATGCTGCATGATGAACTCCTTGAGGGTTGGAAAGGCCGCGCTCCAACACGCTTGAACATCGCGGCTGCCGGGACTTGTTTCCAATGGCGCCTCGGCATCGTTTCCATGCTGCGCCGGCTGCCTGTTCGCCCGGTCAGGCGGCAGGCCCAGGACGAGCGGCAGAAGCAGCGTCGCGCCATGACGCGCCAGGCCGAAGCGGCGCTGCGGGGCGTGCTGGACCGGGGCGGGATGATCGCCGGGACCTCTGCCGGAGCGACGATCCAGGGCGGCCACATGGTCCGTGCCGGCGGGGACGGCATCGTCCCGCCGACGCGCTACGCCCGGGGCTTCGGCTGCGTGTCGAACCTGGCCGTGGACCAGCACGTGGACGCCTGGAACTGCGACATGGACCTGCTGCCGATGGTGCGGGCCAACCCTGGCGTGCTCGGCCTGGGGCTGGACGAGGGCACGGGCGTCGTCGTCCAGGACGGCCTGATGCGGGTGATCGGGCCGGGGCGCGTGCTGGTGCATGACGGTGCGGACCACGGCCCGTCGCCGTTCTGGTGCCTGCGCGCCGGCGACCGCCTCAACCTGGCAACCTGGACGCAGGTGCCCGCGGGCGCCGCACCGTGAGGCGGTCCGCCTGCGGCACGGCGGGACCGGCCAAAGTTGGCGGCATGGAAAGCATAGCTTGCATTCATTGGCAGCGCGGCGCCGGATGGCCGAAAGTCCGCGGTGCCAGGGTGGGGCCGTTCTGGTCCTCGGGAGCGTCGGGACATGCAGCACGAACTTGACTTGCGTTGGCAGCAGCCGCCGCCCTGGCCGGGCTTGCGGCAGGCAGCTCGGCCAGGGCTGCCAGTTGCGCCGGCACGCTGCTGTCCCACCAGGGTCTGACCCATTCCGCCGCGTTGGTGCAGTGATGGCCCGGCGATGCGCCCGGCGCTTGGTGCTGGGCGGAGCGCTCCTGCCCCTGGCGCCTGCGGCGGCATCCAGCCGGCCCATCTGGCGGAAGCCTCCGTTTCGGTGAACAACGGCGTCTATGGACCATGTGCGGGTGCCGCCGCTCCACATCCGCTTCACACCAGCAAGAAAGGCCTCCCATGTCCATGAACCGCTCCACGCGCTTCGTCGTTGCCGCACTCCTGGCCGGGGCGTTCGCCGCCGGCACGGCCCAGGCAGCAACCGAGGCGCCCTACACCCAGGCCGCCTTCACAGCCGCGCAGCAGCAGGACAAGCCCATCCTGATCCATGTCACGGCAAGCTGGTGCCCGGTCTGCGCCAAGCAGAAGCCGATCCTTGCCAAGCTCTCAGCCGACCCGGCCTACAAGGACCTGCAGATCTTCGAGGTGGACTTCGACACCCAGAAGGACCTGCTCCGCACCATGAAGGTTCAGCAGCAGAGCACCTTCATCGCCTACCACGGCATGGCCGAGCGCGCCCGGTCCACCGGCGCGACGGACGAGGCGGTGATCCGCGGCGTCCTCGACAAGTCGAACGGCTGACCGGGGGCCGCGCGGGGCATGGTGCTGGGCGGGGTAGGCGCCGGGTTCCTGGCGGGGATGCTGTCCACCTTGTCGCCCTGCGTGCTGCCGTTGCTGCCGCTGGTGGTCGGCGGCGCCGCGGCGGCCCACCGCGCGGGGCCGCTGGCCTTGGCGGCGGGACTGGCCGTGTCGTTCACCTCGGTCGGGCTGTTCGTGGCGACCATCGGGTTCTCGCTCGGGATTGATGACGGGGTGTTCCGGGTGGCGTCCGCGGTGATGCTGGCGGGGATCGGCGCCGTGCTGCTCAGCAGCGCGTTGCAGGGGCGCTTCGCGCTGGCGTCCGGCGGCATCGCCGACCGCGGCAACGGGCTGCTGCAACGCTTGTCGCCGGACGGGCTGGGCGGGCAGCTCGTGGTGGGCCTGGTGCTCGGCGCGGTGTGGACGCCCTGCGTTGGCCTGACGCTCGGCGCGGCGTCGCTGCTGGCGGCGCAGGGGCGGGAGCTGGGCGCGGTGGCGGTGACGATGCTGGCCTTCGGCCTGGGTACGGCGGTGCCGCTGCTGGTGGTCGCCAGCCTGTCCCGCACGGCGCTGCAGCGCTGGCGGGGCCGCATGATGGGCGCGGGGCGGTGGGGCAAGGTGGTGCTGGGATCAGGCGCCGTGCTCGTTGCGGCGCTGATCCTGACAGGGCTGGACCGGCGGCTGGAAACGGCGCTGGTCGCGGCGTCGCCTGCTTGGCTGACGGACGTGACGACGCGATACTGACAACGAACCGTCCCCTGCCGCGGCCGCGTGCTGGCCGCTGCCGCCTCCCTGCCGGATGGGGCCGCCCGCACCAGTGGCAGAGGCGCCCCGTCCGCAACGCACGGATGTCATGCCAAGGGTCGTCCGCTCTGACCGCTGTTCTCGCGCACGGTCATTGCGGGCCGCTCCTGCGGCGTGGCAGTCCGGAACTCGACAGGACCGCATTCTTGGCCCTTCCATGCCGCCGCGCCGCTGCGATCCTCGCAACGGCCGAGGCTATCAGGGAGATGGGCGTTGACATCGTGGCGATGCGGGCCGGGGAGGACTGCCGCGCGACGGAGCCGCCGCGGCGGCGCTCTGGCGCCTTATGCCTGCACCAGCGCGGCCTGCCGCAGCACCGGCAGCAGCGTCGAGGGTTCCGGACGCCGCGTGTAGTCCGGGTTGACCTCCGCATGGCGGATGCGGCCATCGGCACCGACGACGTGGCGGGCGGGCATCGGCGGGGTCCAGGACGGCTCGCCGTTGACGGCTGCCAGGTCGTTGCCGAATTCTTTATAGACCGCGATCAGGTCGTCCGGCATCCGGAAGCGCAGGCCGAATGCCGCCGCCACCTCGTTGCCCCGGTCGGTCAGGATGGGGAAGGCCAGGCGGCTGTCCCGCAGCGCCCTGCGGCTGTTGGCGGCCGTTTGGGGCGAGATCGCGGCCAACGTGCCGCCTGCGGCCTCGATGGCGGGCAGCTCCGCTTGCGGCGCCTGTAGGTCGGCGTTGCAGAACGGGCACCAAGTCCTGCGGTAGAACGTCAGCACCAGCGTGCCCTTCGCCAGCAAGTCCCGTAGGTTCACAGGCCGGCCCTCCTCGTCCGGCAAGGTGAACGCCGGTGCGGCGTCGCCGGCCTTCAACGCCCGCCCTGCCTGTACCTTTGGCCGTCCCCGCCGAACCAGGAGGGTGGCGTGGCTCGCGCGGCCGGCCCGGCCGGCCCACCCATGCCGCATCCCAGGAGCACCCCCATGCTGATCCGGACCGCCCCCTACCTGCGCGAGGCCGATGTCACCGATCCCGCCCTGTATGCCGGCCGCCGCACGGTCATCGCCGGCATGGGCACGGCCGCGCTGCTGGCCGGCGCCGGGCCGGCCCGGGCGGAGGGCCTGTCCTACAAGCCCGGCACCCCGATCCCACAGGAGCCGGCGTCGAGCCGGGAGGCGATCACCGGCTACAACAACTACTACGAGTTCGGCACCGACAAGTCCGACCCGGCGGCCCGCGCCGGCAAGCTGAAGACCCAGCCCTGGTCCGTGACCTTGGACGGGGAATGCGCCAAGCCCGGCACGGTCGGGCTTGAGGACCTGCTGCGGGCGGAAATGCTGGAAGAGCGCATTTACCGCCACCGCTGCGTCGAGGGCTGGTCCATGGTGATTCCCTGGATCGGCGTCCCGTTGTCGCGCATCCTGGCCCGGGCGGAGCCGGCGTCCGGCGCGAAGTGGGTGGGCTTCGAGACCCTGGTCCGCCCCAAGGAGATGACGGGCCAGCGCAGCGGCGTTCTGGAATGGCCCTATGTCGAGGGCCTGCGCATGGACGAGGCGATGAATCCCCTGACGCTGATCGCCACAGGGCTGTACGGCCAGGCGCTGCCCAACCAGAACGGGGCGCCGCTGCGCCTGGTCGTGCCGTGGAAGTATGGCTTCAAGGGCATCAAGGCCATCGTCCGCATCAGCCTGCTGAAGGAGAAGCCGAAAACCACCTGGAACATGCTGGCCCCATCGGAGTACGGCTTCTACGCCAACGTGAATCCCATGGTGGACCACCCCCGCTGGTCCCAGGCCCATGAGCGCCGGGTCGGCGAGACAGGCCAGCGGGACACGCTGCCATTCAACGGATACGGCAATCAGGTGGCATCGCTTTATTCGGGCATGAACCTCCGCAATGAGTTTTGATGCCCGCCCGCGGCGCAAGGCGCCCGGCGCTGCGGGCGGGCCTTTGACTTAGGGCAGGGATGCCGGCCGAGGGAAGGCCGCGGTGAGGCTGAATGGGGTATGCGCCGTCGCCGTCATGGCCAAGGCGCCGCGGCCCGGCCACCTGAAAACCCGGTTGCAGGGGCTGCTCACGGCGGAGGAGGCCGCGCAGGTAGGGGCCGCGTTCCTGGCTGACGTGACCGCGAACGTCAGGGCGGCAGCCGAGGCCGCCCCGGTGCATGGATACGTGGCCTACGCCCTCGCCGGGCAGGAGGCCCGCTTCGACGGCGTGGTTGCGCCGGGCAGCCGGCTGGTGCTGGCCGATGGCGCCCTCGGTGAGGCGCCGGGGGTCGAAGGGTTCGGGCGCAGCCTGCTTCATACCGTGCGGACCCTGCTGGACACGGGCTATGGCGCGGCTTGCGTGCTGAACGCCGACAGCCCGACGCTGCCGACGGCATGGCTGGCCGGTGCGGCCCGGCATCTGCTGGCTCCGGGGCGCCGCGCCGTGATCGGCCCGGCCGATGGCGGGGGCTACTGGGCTGTCCGCCCTGGCCGTCCTCGCCGCGGTCCGCTACCGCCCGGCGCTGGCCGGTGCGGCGCTGGGCCTGGCGGTCCTGTGCAAGCTGCTGCCGGCGGCGCTGTTCCCGGCGCTGTGGCGGCGCTGGGACCTGCGTATGCCGCTGGCGTCCGGCGTCGTGGTCGCGGCGGGCTACGCTTGCTACGCCGGGCCGGGGTGGCGGGTGCTGGGCTACCTGCCGGGCTATGCGTCGGAGGAGGGTCTTGGCAGTGGCGGCGGTGCGTTCCTGCTGCGCCTTGGGGCCGTGCTCGGGCCTGTGCCGTCTTGGGCGGGACCGGGTTACGCCGTCCTGGCGCTGCTCGGACTGCTGACGCTCGCCCTGGCCATCGTGCGGCGGCCCTTGCCAACCCGGCGCTGCTGCAGGCCATGCTGGCGCGGCACCCGGCGCTGTTCGACTGGGTGGCGCCTGACGGAGGCGTGGTGGGATACGTGCGCCTGCGCGGCAGCGACGGGCGCGGCGCGGAAGGGGTGGAGCGCTTCGTCCTCCGCATGGCGGAGGAGGCCGGCGTGCTGCTGCCAGCCGGCGTGTTCCGCTCGGACCTCGTGCCGCTGCCGCCGGACCGGTTCCGCATCGGGTTCGGGCACGCGGGCGTTCCTCCCGGGCTAGCGGCGATGGAAGCGGCGCTGCGCTGATCCTTGCCGCGGCGGCGAATGCTCCTGCCCGGTCCTGTAACCTCCGGCGGCTCCTTCCCGAACACCCATCTGTGACGGGAGGCTGCACCAGTGGCGGCGCCCTTCTCCCTCACCAGAAGGAGCGTAGCCATGAAAGCCATCCTGTTCGCCTCCGCCATCCTCGCCGCGTCGGCTGGCGGCGCCCTGGCCGGGGAGGGCGGCCCCGACTACTTCAACCTGGCCCTGTCCGGCCCCCCGCAGACCTATGCGGTCGGCTCCGCCGCAGCCCTGGCGCGTCCAGCGGCGCCGGTCCTGGCCTATGCGCGCCTGCTGCCCGGCAACGGCTCCATGTCAGGCCCGGAAACGCCCAACTCGCTTCCCTTGGGCGCGACGATGCCTGGCCACGCTCAGCGGAAGAGCGGCTAGGGCGGGCTGCCACCCGGTCCCGGGCAAGACGGCCGCCGCGCGCCGACACCGCAGCCCTGCGCCGGCCCTCGAGTGCGAACGGGACGATGATGCGGCACGGTGCGCTTCCAGCCTTTGCGTCACCGCCGGCAGTGGGCGCGCGTAGGAAAAGACGAAACGGGTGGCAGGCGGCAGTCGGTACGGCTGCATGTTCCTGCCCGCTCCAGCAACGGGGCCGGCTTGCGTCCAGGCATGGACCCAAGCGTGCTTGGGCATCCGCCGCTGGGCGTCCGCGCCCGGGACGCCGGACATGGGGGCTGAGGCGATGGACCTGACACAGATACGCTATTTCCTGGCGCTGGCGCGCACGCTGAACTTCACCCGCGCGGCTGAAGCGTGCCATGTGACCCAGCCCGCGCTGACCAAGAGCATCCAGCGGCTGGAGGACGAGCTGGGCGGCCCGCTGCTGCTGCGGGAACGGCTGCTGACCCAGTTGACCCCACTCGGCCAGGCGATGCTGCCCTTGCTGGAGCAAACCTATGCCGCGTCCGAGCGCGTCAAGGAGCACGCTGCCAGCCTGAAGCGCGACATCGCCTCGCCCCTGCGGGTCGGCTTCGCCCCGGATGTGCCGACCGGCCCCTTCCTGCCGTTGTTCGGAGAGCTTGCCGCCCGGCTGCCCGGCTTCGAGCTGAGCGTACAGGACGCACCCGGCGCCGAGCTGGCCGAGGCGCTGATGCACGGCACCCTGGACGCCGCCGTCGTGACCGGGGCCGCGGCGCTGCCGGACCGGCTGAACCGCTGGCCCTTGTTCACCGATGTGTCCGTGCTGATCGTGCCGCCCGGCCACCTCCTGGACGGGGAGGGGGATGATGCGGTCCCCTTGGCCGCCCTGGACGGCGCGGCGGTGATATGTGGCGGTCCGGAGTGCGGCATGGCGCGTTTGCTGGCGTGGGCCGGGCAAGAGCATGGCGTGCAGCCGGGGCAGCGGCACCGGGCGGACACGCCGGGCCGCGTGGCGGACATGGTCCGCGCCGGGCTTGGGATCGCGGCGTCAACCCGGCGCGCGCCGCTCCCGGCGGGGCTGCGCACGCGGCCCGCAGCGGAGCAGGCCCCCCATGACGTGCTGCTGGTTGCCGCCGCCGGCCGTCCGTTCCCACGGGCGGCCGATGCGTTTATCAAGCTCGCCCGGGCGCGCGACTGGGAGCCAGTCGGCGCCGTTGCCTGAAGGCTGCCGCCACGCCTGCCAGCCCTACCACCGCGCCAGGCGCGGCAGCGCCAACCGGGCGAACCCGGTCACCAATCCGCACCCCAGGGCATACCACACGGCGATATACAGCGGATCGTCGAACGGGCAGGCGAACACGAACACGAACGCCCCCCAAGCCGCCGCGGCGATCCCCGAGGCCAGCGCCGTCCCGCCCGCATCCGTCGCCGCGCCGCGCCGCATCAGCAGGCCGAAGCCCGCCACCGCCGGCACCGACAGCGCCGTCATCTTGGCCACGCATCCCAGGCCGTCCTGCCAATGCAGCCGCTCCAGCAGTGCCGGCAGCCCGGCGCGGGCGGCGTCAACGAACCACCCGGCCGCCAGGCACACGGCGATCAGCGCAACCAGCCAGCGCAAGCCCCGGCGCGGGGAGGCGACGGGATCGAAGGACAGCACGGCAACCGCCGCCCCCACCAGGGCGATGACGCCAAGGCTGCCGAGCTTCCACCAGAACGACGGCTGCTCCATCGCCATCGGCATGTCCGGGCGCATGAAGCCCAGGCCCAGGAACAGCGCCAGCTCGGCCGCGCCCGCCAGTGCCAGCAGCGCTGCGTCCCCTGCCGCGCTGCGCCGGCGCACGGGCTTGAGGTCGTCCACAAGGCGCTTCACCAGTTGCTCAGTCGGCATCGGATTGTCCTTCCGCCAGGACCTGCAGCCGGCCCAAGCCGCGATGTATGTTCACCTTCACCAAGGAGGCCGACTGGCCGGTGCGGGCCGCGGCTTCCTCGATGCTCAAGCCTTGCAGCTTCACCAGGCGGATCACCTCCGCCTGCGCCGGCTTGATCTGGCGCAGCAGCGCCTCCAAGGACCAGGCGCTCGTGACGGCGTCCCCGTGGTCGGCAACCGCGATGCCGTCGTGCAGGGCCTCGGTCGGCACCTTCTTCTGCGCGCGCAGCCTGTCTATCCACTTGTGCCGGGCCACCGCAGCGAGCCAAAACTCGAACGGCCGGGCGGGATCGTAGGTGTGGCGCTTCTGGTGGATGGCCAGCAAGGTGTCCTGCACGGTGTCGTCAACAAAGGATGAGGGCAGCCGCCGGGCGTAGTAGCGGCGCAGCCAGGCGCCAACCTCCGTCAGGAGCGTGCGGTAGGCCACGCCGTCACCTTCCTGGGCGGCGGCCATCAGGGCACTCCAGCCGCTATCGGCCACGCCTCCTCCATGTCGCCTGGCGGCATTGGGCGGAGCCGGCAGCCATGCCACCCAGCCACCGGCCATGCCCTGCGCGCCCGACTCCATGCAGGGTCATTCGCATGGCTGCGGCTGAGGGTTACACCAGGCAGCGGTCAATTGTTGGCGCATGGCGCCGGACAGCCGGGTGGCACGGCCATGCGGGGGCACACTGCGGGCAGCAAGGCATGAGCTGGTCATGGTCTCCATCCCCGTCCCGGTGGGCGCCTGCCGCGACCGTATTGTGTTGCACATGGCGTCAACGCCCCGCAGTGGCGTCCGGGCGCCGAAGCCAAGGAGGCCCGCCAGCAGGCGAAGGAAAAAGCACGGTCTGGTGAGGGCCAGGGCGTCGGGATGGTTCAGCCTGGCGGCAGCACGGCTGCCGCCAGCACCTGTCCGTCATCGGCCTGCAGCAGCAGGGCTGTCCGTTCGCCGGCCGGCGGCGCCGCGTGCAGGCTGACGGCCTCCCCGCGCCACGGCCCGGCAGGTGCTATGGAGCGGACAACGTTCACCTCCGTCAGCGTGCGCCCTCCATTCTCGCCGCCGCCGACGCGGGTGGTGTGCGCCGGGTCGAAGCCGACGAGCAGCAACTGGCCCGCGCCATGTCCCGCACCTGCCTCCAACAGCAGCCCGGCGCCGTCGCGCTCCAGCCGCAGCGTTGCCGCAAGGCCGTCTGCGGCTGCGGCGGCGATGGCAGCCAGCACCCCGGCCCGGTCCGACCCGATGGCCTGATGGCGCCCACCTGCCACGAGCTGGGGGGTGTAAACCCCGTCCCGACCAAAGTGCTCGGCATAGCGGCGCTGGCGCAGGGTTGCCTGCGGCAGGGAGTAGGGGTCCTTCCAGCCCAGCCGGTCCCAGTAGGTGACGTGGAAGTCGAGCGCCAGGATGTCCGGCCGGGTGCGCGACAACTCGGCCAGCAGCGCGTCGGCAGGCGGGCAGGACGAGCAGGACTGGGAGGTGAACAGCTCCACGACAACCGGGCCGGCGGCCGGTTGGGGAGCCGCTGCGCGTCCCGGCGGCGCCAAGACCAGGACAGCGGCAATGGCGGTGGCAAGGCGTTTGATCATCATGGCTGCACCCTTTGCGGACAACGCAAGCTGGACCGGACGGCCCCACCATCGCAACGGCATGCCCCGGCATGGTTTCCATGACGGACGGCGCTGCCGAAGCTTTCTACACTCTTCGGCGAACCGAACCCACCAGCTTCATGGGAGGGGCAGGGGAGTGCGACTCATGGGCGACGTGACGACCATCCTTGGCGGAAGCTCCGGCCCGTGGCGCGTGACGAGCATGGCGGCGGTGACAGGGGCGGGCCTGCCGCCGGTGGACGCCATCGCGGTGGCCGAAGCGCCGCCGGCCGCCGATCCGGGAGAGCATGCAGAGTTATGGGGGGGGTGATCAGGCTGCGGCGGCTATTGGTCGCTGATCGTCGTTGGTGGGCCGGAAGCCTGGGTGGCGCCGGCGGAAGGCGTCCTTGAGGGTGTCGTTCAGCACGGCGGTGCGCACGTCCAGGAAGGGCTGCACTGTGGCCCGGCTCCAGCGCATCTGCTGGGCCTTGGCCATGCGCCAGGCGATGATCTCGTCCACTGCGCTCTCCACGAACGAGGTCGCGGTCGGCTCACCGCGTCGTCTGCGGGCGTCGTAGTGGACCAGCGCCGCCTCATTGTGCTCGAGGTAGTTGAGCAGGTCGGCGGTGCGCTGGCGTAGGTTGTCAATGCCAGCCACCTCGCGCACGGCGCGGCACTCCGTCCAGCGACACAGGGCGGCAAGCCTGCGCCGGCACCCCGGCCAGCGCCCGTGCCACAGGCGCCACTTCGCGCGCTCCAGGCCTCGGACCGCCGTGCCGGACAGGCGCGCGTCGGCGGCATCCCTGCCGAGGCCATGGGCCGCTTGCAGCGCGTGCGGCGTTGTTGCATGGGTCGGCGAGGTGGACGCGTTGACCCCAGCCCCGATCGGGGTTCAGGCGATGCGGACGGAGTTCGGGCGTCCCAGCTCCAGCATGCGGTTGAGGACGTGAACAGCGACCTCCACCTCGGTGGCCCGGCGCTCGTCCGTGCGCGAGCGCAGGCCGTCGCCGATCACCTGCCTGAAGCGCGACATGCCCGTCTCGGCACGGGCGCGCTTGGTGTTGCCTGACGCTGCTTGCCAGGCCATGCGGCCGTGCTTGGCGATGTGCCGGAGATGGCGGTCGCGCTGTGTGGGTGCGGTCTCGGCCGTGTCGCTCGGCACCGCGTTCGCACGCAGCGGCACGATGATCGCCGCCGCGGGATAGCGCTCGGCCACGCTGGCGGTGACGCCGTCCTGGTCGTAGGCGCCGTCGCCGGTGAACGACGCGATGGGATCGCAGACCTGACCCAGCAACGGACTGACTTGGGCACCATCATCGGCGGCGTGGGCGGTCAGCAGGGAGGCGACAATCGTCCCGGTGCCGGCGTCCATGCCGAGGTGCAGCTTTCTCCAGGACCGGCGCACCTTGGTGCCGTGTTTCTCGTGCAGCCATTCGCCGGCGCCAAGCAGCCTCAATCCCGTGCTGTCCACCAGCAGGTGCATGGGTTCGGCACCGGCGCTGGATCGTGGCCGTGGCACCTCCAGCGTCACGGTCCGGCGACCCAACGTGCTGTGGTCGGGTACGGCGAGTTCAAGCCCGAGCAGGCGTATGACGGAGCCGATCAGGCCTTCGGTCTGGCGCAGAGCCAGCCGGAACACCGCCTTGAGCGTCAGGGCGGTCAGGATGGCCAGGGCCGAGTAGGTTTGCTGCCCGCCCCGGGTCGTCCGTGGTTCGGCCGTCCACGCCGCGATCGCCTCCTCGGTGAACCAGACCGTCAAGCTGCCGCGCTGGCGAAGGCTCGCGTCGTAGTCGCGCCAGCTGCGGAGCAGCGCTCCCAGCGAGTTCGTGACCTTGAACGCCTGTTTGGGAATGTGGTGGCGACGGTCGGCGTTCAGCTTGAAGGGCAAGATGGCATCCAAGGTCGGACAGGGATAAACCTGCTACCCCGGCCAGGGCGCAGCAGCAATTCTAAATGGCTGATGAGAGGGGTGGGTTTCGCTTTGGCTTGAGGTGTGATTCAAGCCGGCATGGAGATGCTTGAGACCCTTTTGGAGGGCGTTCGCTCGGCCTGCGCGGCCTTTCCCG
>JAABUW010007734.1_pt1 | contig 12819 bp, 10 predicted proteins | sample 5560081 | NCBI WGS metagenome assembly JAABUW01 (sample SAMN10711882, study PRJNA513363) | rock metagenome | isolation source: Antarctica rocks | place: Antarctica: Victoria Land, Knobhead sud
TTCTAATCTCTCGTCTTTTACTTTTTTTCGTGCTTTGATCATTCTACCAAATAAGCCTGACTTGCTCATTGAGGTGTATAATATGTTTGTCTTTTGAGCAAGGAAAAGCGAGCGTGAAAGACGGGAATGAGGCCGGGTCCCTGTAGAGGTGCCTGAATGCACAGGATAGGCGAGCGCCTGGACAACAATCTTTCCTTGCGCGACAGAAGAAATGGTCATCTTGAAAAAGGTAATAGTGCCGTGACTGCTTGAATCCATCAAAGGTACTGCTATACTCAGCCCTTCAGGACTTGGGGACGACGGAAATCGGGTGACGTGGACAGGCGCAGCACTAATCGAGAAGATGCACAGCCATATTGCAGTCCTATAGTATCTATGTAAGCACTTGAACGACAGCAGTCGTCTCCCATTCCTAATTTCGCACTTCCTCTACATATGAATACCTTGTGACAGACCTCCCAGTACAACCATGACATCTCCGTTTCAAGAAGCTGGCCCAGAAAGAACGTCGCCGCCGCAAGATTCCTCCACAGAGGAATCGCCAGCTCCATCGTACATCTTCCTCGCTCACGGGGAGCGGTCGGTTTACACAGTCAGTACGCGCAACTCGACACAGTTCACCATCGATGCCAGCTTCAGCGCCATCCCCCAACCGCCGCACTTCTTCACCGTCCTCCCCCTCGATCCACCTCAGCGCCGGTCGCTTCATCACGAGTTCACGTTCCTCTCACGTCACGCCCTACACGTGCGCTTCGGCGTCGCCAGTCCTTCGCAGAAGCAAGAACCGTTCCCCGACGATGCATCGTTTCCGCCTGCGCATGTCCGCGAACGGCTCTGCACCGGCTACTTTCCCACACCCCAGAGCAACTTGGATGAGCTAAGGCGGGAGGGCAAGGACCTCATGAACGTTGGCGTGGAGCTAAGAGCTGGGGATTTTAACACATGGGTGAACCCGCACTCGTGCGGCGGGATGGAGTATCAATACGTGATGGACAAAGATGGGTTCATGGGACCTGAAGGTTTCTACAACAATCCCGAGGAGGAGGTCGTGAAGGTGGGGAAGAGCTTGGATGCTGCACACATCTCTGATGAGGACCAAATAGAACGGAGGAAGGGAAGAGTGCCTCTTTGGAAGCTGAATACCAATGGTCCTTTCTCCCATTCGAGTATGCCCGCTGGAATCAGTGCTGCAGGGGATGAGGTCAAGAGCTTCGAGCTCTTCGAGCTGCGGGCTGGTGAAAACCTCAACGTGGCATTTACGGACACGGCCGTTCCGGCGGACCAAGACAAGACAGCTTCGAAAAGGACGTCTGACAGTGGCAAGGAGGCTGAGACGGTGGTCGAATCGCAGGGCGGGAACCCCGATCTCTTGCTGTTTTGGACAGATCGTAATTGGGGATGCTTGGTCAAGAAGCCTTTGCCTGTCTCGATTGACAGGCTTCAAAGGATGCAAGGCAATCAGATCATGCTTTCTCTGTCTACCAGTGGCGATAGAATGGAATATATCATTCTTGCGGGTGAGGCTCTGGAAAAAATGAAGGCTGAGTATGGTCATCTGAATAAGAAGACTCAATAAGACCGAGAAGGGCTGCGTCTCTCCTGTACACTACCAAATTCAAAATTCTATAAGTTAAGCAAACTGCTATTCTAGCCTCGAAATTGGCTATTGACCAAGGTTGACCGGGCTCCGGAACACGTCAGAACTCTTTTTGAACGCGCTGATTGCGCTCCAACCCCATTTCGTGGAAAAATAGATTCGACCCCAGGACATTTCATCATACCCAAGACCTTGACATGACCTCTTGAGGCACGGGAGCGAAAGCAATGCTATACCTCTCGTCATTTCGTCGGTACTACCTCCTTCATCGGCTGCCACGCATCAGCGTCTCCCCAGCGGTCACTGGTCAGCCCTGCACTCCGAGGAATATAAAAGACGTGAAATTAAATAATTTAATTTATTTCAATTTAATTTAATTTAATTTAATATAAAATATGATGTTTTACTAATTTGAATAATGAATAATGAATAGGTTAAGTCAAATCTCTAAGAAATTCAAGAACATATAAGGAAGTACTTAAAAGATATATATTTATCAAGATATAACTTAACATCATATTAAGACTACCTTATATTTATAAGGAAGGTCTTTGGCGTTCGTCCAGAGACGTACACATTCAAAGCCGTCCTAGATAGTGCTCCGCGGCTTCCTGGAACAGACAAACCGGTCTTGACACGAGTCCGAATGCTGATAGCGCCACGCAACCTCCTTCAGCGTGTCTTTCTCTCTGACCCATCTGTTCGCTGTCCTCGCTGAAGCAGTAGCCTGCAACGCGTTGTAGAGAGCAGTGAGTTTACGGAGCGACGATTGTTTGATTACCACTGGCTTTAATCCGGGCGTCTCGATTGGCTGAAGATGTTGGTAAGACGGCCGTCTAGTTCGTTGAACCAGGGCGCTGGTTGCAGAGGCAGGTTCGGACACAAATGTTCTTAATAAATTCGATCTTTGTGCCCGGAGTCTGCGAACTATGATGATGCCTTTTGAGGTTGGTAATCTCGCATACGAAATCTCACATCGATCTCATCAATCTCATGTACGCCTAGCTCTTTTCCGATGATGAGCTCGTACGGCATAGTAAGCTGCAACGATCGTCGCCACACCCCCACAGGAGCGCTATTTCAACAGCGATGTCATCTGATGTTGAAAGGCTATTGGTCGGTGAAGCGTTGACTGTACTCTTCTGATCCGGAGTGGCTGCCGCCGCTGTTGTTGTTGATGCCCTCGAGGATCTTGACGAGGTCAGAATACGGGTAGCACTGCTCGCTGTTGCCATTTATGGAATACCAGACTACTCCAGTCTTGCGTATCGAAGCTTACAGCCGTTGTGAGTGTGCCCGTCACAAATGGATCTATCGCTAGAATACTTGTAACTTGCATCGAGCTTGCCGCAACACCAGGGCCTACACCTATAAAGAGAGGGATTATGTCAATAAGGGAAGGCTTCGGCTTACCATTCAGGGGACAATATTTGTTAAACGCTGCCACAGCCAAGGCACCGGCTTTGCTACTGCCCCAACTGATCGAAACATGGGCCGGGACGCGGTATAAAGCGTGCGCAGCGTCTGAGGAGAAGCAGGTTGCTGGTCCTGTGACCGAACAGTCCTGCTGAATATTCTTTTTGGTTGTCGTAAGCAAGCGTACACTGTACGCACGATAGAGCGGATATGTATAACGGGACGTGGTCAAAGAGAACGAAATCGGGTCTTGTGCTGCTCCTAGCTTTGAAAATGAAGGAAGCTGACTGGTATTGCCGCAAATATTCAATGCATCAATTCCTTGCATTTGTAAACTCAGAAGAAATGATACTTGAGCTTGCGCGACATTGACAAAGCCGTATGTGGTTCGTCAATCCCTCACAATAAAAACGCAATGGCTCATTCGGTGTCAAGGGTTGAAACTTTGCAAACATTATGGTGAGAGGCTATGGGTAAAGTTGATGTTCTAAAATCATCGGCTTGCCGTTCCAACGTGGCACATATTACTAGATGTGGGTATGATGTACCCTCACCAAAGCTGTCGAAGAGACTTCTGGCTCTGACAGTTTGACATTAGTAGTCACGAAAGAAAGGCATCACACCTCTTACCGATTGACATTCATGTGGTAAGATCGAAAGGTCAGTTTTTCTCCAGGACCGACTGCTCCATCATCCTCACAGCAGAGGTCGTGATCTAAAATCCGCAAGCTAGATCTTGTAGGGTTTCATTTGCATGCGGTCCTATTTCTGTGCATCTCATGCACGATCAAATACAAAGAAATGATATGTCTGATTTGACAAATATTTCGCAAGCATATTGTCGGTGGATAAACCGTGGACGCCTTGGGAGAATGGTCGAAGGACTGGGTCTAGGACTGCTGTTGTGGCTGCCACATGTTGAGGACGTGGCGGGATCCTACTTGTTAAGATTTTCGGAAACGACGATGTCAAACAATACCAAGGGATGTGACAGGAAGATTATGTTATGGTCGTATTTGCAGCCTAGCAGGCAAGGAAAGCCCAGTGCTTCGAGCCATGAAGTTCATATCTGCCAGTAATTCACCCCAATCTTCATAGCCCCATACCTCACGTCTAATGCCAGTCATCCTACCAGCGACCCCTTGATAAAACTTCAGGCACCACCCTCACGCTTAGCGTATTCATCCTCCATTCTCTCTTCGTATGCCTGATCCGCATCGCTCACATCCTCAATCCTCTTCGAGTTGTCCAGACCCTCGACTTGCCGGGTAGCTGCCCCACTAGCTGGCAGTCGCGTTGTTTGTGAAACGGGCGCTTGACCAGCCTCTTGGGTGGTGCGGTGGATGGTGGTGCCGGAGGGGTTAGAGGAGGTGGATTGTGTGTAGGTGTTACCCGCGGAATCGGAGCTGGATTGATAGGTTGAGGATTGGAAGGTGCTGTAAGATTGCGAGGACATGGTGCTCTTTGTTTTATCGGAGTTTGGCTGTACAGCGTTCAATGTTGCTTGTAAGACTCGAGTCGTTGACGGATCAACTTGACGTAGAACAGCGATGTTCACAAGATAGTTACCCGGAGATAAAGTAAGTATGACGTCGCCAATTCCGAAATGTCCGCACCAGTCCAAGACGAATCTGTCAAGTAGAGGGCAGGGTCATGGCGAAATTGATGGAACTTGGGTGCTATGCCGACATAGTGGAAATGAGTTGATTTTCCTGTCACATAGAAAAGGTGGGCAAAAGGTGGGAGAACCATGTTGGATGAACAAGTTCAACAGCAAGCACTTGTCGAGAGTGCTCGAACACTGAAGATTTGGATCAAAGCAGTGTACTAGAGTCGAGCATGCTGAACGTGGTTGCTATGGAGTAATCACAGGTGGCTGTTGCGAAACCTGTGAAAGACATCAATCAAATTCCACGAGATGGTTGCTTCTTGATATGGGCTCAGCTCTATGCTTGCCTGCGGCTGTACCCGAAGTGATTTTTCGTGCTTCGGCCGGCGAAACAGACTGTATCCTGTCGTCCAAGGCTGGTACCTGGCTACCCAAGGGGACCACGAAAACCACGTGGAGCGCGAATCCCATTCTCGACGACGTCTCTGCTTATGTGGTGGTCTTTTTCCCGTCATTTTCGCTTGGCCAACTGCTCCTGAAATGAGTGACCAGCCAGCCGCTGGAACTCTCGAATGCAGTGCGGAGTAGTTTCCCTCCATCACTGAATATGTGATAGCCTTGGAGGCAGTCGCGTACCAGAGATCATGTCCATTGGCGCTTTAACAACGGGAAGGAATGCATACCCTGAAAAGAGGCGGAAGGTACTCGATTCTTGGAGCAGAACGTCCTTCGAGGCGAAGCCATAGAAAATCGGGGAGGCAGGCTATCAGGTGAACCATTTCGCTTCGGGAAAAAGCGTGTAGACATTCGTGCTATCGACATTTCTGATTACTTCAGAGCAAGAATCGAACAAATCGAGCCTGGAAGTCGCTGATGACGGGACCAGCGCATGCGTTATTGACCAACATTTTGCGAGAAGAGCGTGTTCTAGCTGGCTTATTTCCTTTCTCTCTGCTGAACATAACAGGTCGTCTCCAGCAGAGCTCTTCGGGTGCAATAGGCTTCTTTGCATATTTTTTGGCCGCTTTGTTGGCTAGAAGGCAGCGCAAATTCAACGGCGCCATTTTCTACCGCCTGGCCATCTCTACCACCATTCGGATTCTTTCAGAGCTCGAAGTCAACCAAGTCATGTCGCAACCCCCCTCTCCATTTGTGGACTTTTTTTTCTGCTTCCCTCTTGCTTTAGTTGTTCTAGCTCTGATACCAGCCTCGGCCAGATCGTGGAATGCTGGACTCCAATCCAACCCGCAATGCTTATCCAGCAGCCTCAGCAGGGTCTCCACGCACAAGCTCACCTTGGTATTATCGACAATGCTTATTGTGTTCGCCGAAAAGGGAAGATAGCATGTTTGGAAGACTTCTTGCGAAATAGCATCGGTCGGCGGTACGGGCGCAGCGGCAGCAATGATCGAGCGAAGAACGTATTGTGTCAGGGTCGAGGCTGCAGTCGGGTCAAAAAGGGCAAGGCTGGGAGGCGACATTATGGCGAAGAAAGCTGGTATTGGTAGAGGTCTGATGTGCTCGAAGAAGTTGTGGTAAAGCGCGGTAATGGGGGTGAATGCATTTGGGAGTGCGTCCGACACTTTCGACAACAGCGAAAGGAGACGGATGCGGAGATTAATGGAATCCCGGCCGCCAAGCTTTGTGCATATATTCGGAACGCAGTCGATGGAGGGAGGATCTGTATCAGCAGGCAGGGATGACGGATCTGACGCCGAATCCTCGAGGTCATCTTCGAATTCGTCATCCATATAGTCGCCGTAATTGTCAGCTTCGATGTCAATCTTTGCCTCCACCCTCTTGAACGCGGCGTCAGTCTTCAGCTCCTTTGTCTCATTCTGCCAGATCTCGCCAAATTCTGCCATAGCTTTCGGTCGCCCATCTGCAAAGACGGCTTTTATGATCCTTCGCTCTCTCCCTGCAGTGCTACTACCGTAGTTGATGTATTGCACGATGAGACTCTTCTCCATGACATTAACCCCAGATTCCCCTTGTCTGAGATCCCAATCCGACTCGAGCAATTCGATCATGAAGTCAAGCCATATACACCATCTTTCCCACCGTCGTTTGTGCAAGATACTGCAATTGAAGCTCCAGCCTACAATCTGCCAGAAGTCCTCTGCACGAGCCCACAGCGACCCTGTATTTGCTAAGTCTGTGTCGATACTCTCGATGTACTCGTTGTTAGGGCTGACACCCTCTTCTATAGTCTTCCTCTTGCTTTTACCTCGACGGCGAACCACTGTGTCTTGACTGGCAAAGGCGAATGCTTCCCGGAGGACGTGCGGCAAAGGGCCAACATGACGCACCACCAATCGCAGATATTGAAGAGCAAGGTTCGCAGCTTGTATTCGATCTACTGACTTCGCTCGTGTGGTTAAGGTGGGATGCACAGCTAGCGTAGCTATCAGAGAGAAATGATGGGGCGGTGGAACAATTGCAGGCCGCTGGGCTAGGGAGGTATTTCCAGATGTGAGAACGGCTTTCAGAAAGTTCAGAGCCTGGATGTCTTTACGCTATGATCAGCGACTGACAATGTGGTTGCGTAGTCATGAAGCTTACGAAGACCCTCTTCGAAGTATACCGTCACTTGCTCGCGAAGCTCATAGGGTAGGTTCTTCACCTGGCGGAATAACGGCGTAGGAGTGTTCGTAGTGGTGGGTTGCCGGAGAGGCGAAGAGCCAATTGATTTGGCTGATTGGAATGACTGGGGTGAGCTATCAGGTGAGACGTGTAGCGACGCAGCCGACGAACGGGCAGCACTTCTCGTCTCCATATTGTCTGTATTTATCGACGAATCTTGGGCCCACATAGGGCACAGCGCACCTTTAAGCAAGCGCGTCGGCTAGACGCGTCTACCACGTGACCTTCGCAAGCCAAGCCTTAGTAAGCATTAAATCACAATCCTTGGCAGTTTTTTTCTCACCGTTACAACTACAAGATAGGACGGGCAGAAGTTGTTCTGATCATTTTGCATCCATCAAGATTCGATCACGCCATAAAATTCTAGGCAACGCCTGATCCTCCAGCGCTAAATGTATTATCCTCCACGCATATCTTACCACTAAATCAGCCCCTTGGCCGAGCAATAGCGATACGAGCTTGTTGTGTTGCTTCCGTACGGCCTCGAATCTGCGATAGGTGGGACGATAATTCTAGTACCAAATATCATTGATGTCCGCCAGCAAAGGTCACACCGTTTCACTCTTTCCGACTGTTGCCGCTGCAACATTAGCACCAATATTCTGTATATGTGTACTATTATCAGGCAATACCACAGTCACTCCTACCAACGCGGTCTCTGAGACTTCTAGTCTATTATTCTTTGAAGAGGTTGCGATGCGAATCGGTGCCGTGTGACAGGCAGAGCTTGGTGAATTCGAAGTCGTCCTCAGTTGCGGCGTCCTTTATAGCCTACCAACTATCTGAGACAGCGATTCCTAAGGAATCAGTGTTCGCAAAGTTTTCGTTGAGTTCCCAATTACATAAAACCGACATGCAGAACCGCACTTCAGCACATCTATCTCGTATTCAATCATGAGCTCAGCACCACGTTACGACCGCCCAGCTGACAGTGGAATTCGCCTTCATTCACTGTTACAACAGTATACAGCAAGGCCTTCGCGGCAGATTTCGTCCTTGCTTCTCTCAGTACTAGTTTACATCATGCCAGAACTGGAACTGATTTTGAAGATCAGTCTGGCCGGTCACTGTCAATCTTACGATGGTCATCGGTGCATGTCGTTCATCTTGGGTTGAGGTTCTCTCATGCAGCCGAAGTTTTCGACTCTACAACACGAAGGCGTATACGAGGTCTTAGGCTTCATACTAGATCTGTCTTCTACAGATCAGCATAGTGGGAGAACATGCCAGGTGGGTGCGTCATGAGTCTCATTTCCTTCAAAGTACCTCGTGTCATCGTTGCTTGTACCTTAGGAGTGTCTCGTCGATTCCCATCGCAGAGTATGACAAGGAAGCTCAAACCGACACGACCAGCTTCTTCGCACTGACTCCTTCCGCCAACAGATCAGCAGCCTGCTGCAAATGCTCCAATCCATTTCCAATAACCTCCGACGGTGGCATATACTTAATCCTGTTCTCCTCCATGACTTTGTCAAGCCATTGCCAAGTGGCCTTGAAGAATTCGCTGCTCGCCATGTCCGTGGCAAAGTTTGTCACAATTTTCACTCCTCTCGTTGCCTTCCCTTCTGCGCCCGGCATCACCGACGCCACCAACTTCCATCCGCGGCTGTTATCTAGGATCTCGCAAACGGTGTTCAAAGTTGCATCGTTAGAAACGGCATCGTATGCCCCGACCACCTCTTTGCCACTCAAGTATGTCACAATATCCCCAACAACATCTGGATCACTCTGATCAAAACACATAGTCGCCCCCAACGCTTGGACCATGTCATGATTCCTCCTACTCGCCACACCCACAACCTCGTACCCAGCGTGAGTAGCCATCTGCACGCCGCAAGAGCCTACACTACTACTAGCACCCCAAACCAAGAGTATCCCGCCACGACCAACTTTGATGCCGTCAACGGACGGTGCTTTAAGCCCCAGTGTCTCATCCATAAACAAGCAGCTAGCAGCGGTATTAATCCCCAATGGCAGCACCACAGCATCCTCATACGCCACCTTTTTCGGAATTTTCGCGATACAAGGCAACCTCAAAACCACAAACTCCTGAAAGCCGGCGTAACAGTACCTCCCATCTTTACGATCCAAACACGTAGCAGCGCCAGTGACACGATCACCTATGTCGAAGACATCAGCCAGGGAGGAATGGACTTCCACAACCTCACCGGCAACATCGCAGCCCAGAATTGCTGGATAATCCTCCAATAGGATCCCAAGTTTCTGGACGACGACATCAGCTGGGTTCAGGGCTATGGCTTTGGTTTTGATGACGAGCTCGTTGGTTGAGGGAGAAGTTTATGGCGCGGAACCCACAATGTTGACAGGCGACTGTTTGGCCATGAGCCATGATGCGCGGTTGCTGGGGGACATCATGGTTGATGTTTGGTATGTATAAAATGTCTCGACAGGAAATGTAGATGACTTTCGAAGATCTAGGAAATTACTTTGAAGACTATGCCGAGAATACTTGTAGCTAGGATAGCCTTGATTTTTTATTCATTTGGGTCAGGTTTCATATAAGCATGCAGACGACACGAAAGTCCGATTCGATTGATATGACCGATATCGCCGATACTACCGATATCACCGACGTTAGGATCAGCGCAATATCACATAGGTAAAGTAGTTGAGCTTCAGCGACAGGTATATGGCGTCTAGCTCCTCGAGCCGGATGCACAAAGACAAGGGCCATCTTGGTAGCATCGAGATTGGTCTCCGAACAATTTGTCAGCGTGTTTCCAAAGAGTCACGTGCATGCTTGCTTGTATCAATATCACGACTCATTGCACTGTCATCCATTAATGCGTCTATCGATGTCATCGTCTATATTATAAATGTTCCCATTAGCTAGAGTGTTAACAATGGATGTTTTCCTATCATCACTGCTGTGCACCTTGCTGAGACGATGAATAAACACCAGCCTACTATATTACTGAGCACACCATGTGGATGGATAGCGAGAGGTGTCTCCACGAAGGATTTGCTAAGCCGCTCCCTCAGTGCCATCCTAGGAGCCATTTGCTTCGACTTCGAAGTCTCGACCTCTTGTTTCTGTCATTTCTCTTGAGAATTTTGACTTGCAGTCGCCCCAGATGAATAACACATTCCTCTCCCTCCCCTGCATCCTTGAGCGCAGAAAGAGGAGCTTCAAACTGTTGCCTACCAAACTCAACGCTTGCGCAGGTAAGAGCTAGCTTTTGATATCTTCCTATCAGCTCTTGCATTACAACAGTATGCTTTGATTGCTCTCGCTGGTGTTCTGGCGATGTAGAGTGACACGTTGACGCATGGGAGGGGAGTCGTTGCATTTTTGATGGACTTTCCGGGAGATGTTGTATAAACTTGGAATTCATTATAAGCAGAAAGGTTCTCGGGAAGTCGAGAGTACAAACTCGGGCCTCTTTTGCATGTGTGAAGCGGCTCTTGACATGTAGGTGGGCCATATCGGATAGTCGTGGAGGAGTTGTGTGATATCTTGGGTGTCAGTATGGGTAATTGATCTATCAATTGGCTGGTTTTGCGACAGCCCTTTTGCTTTTGGCTTCTGCGTGAGGTCCTGAGTGTATCTGAGAGATCCCTGAATGGTAGCCACATTCCGCACGCATGTTTCAAGAACAGTCTTTCTCCAATCTACGAGATCCAGTCGTGCTCAACGTATACGATTTGCACAGTGTACGGCTGTTTGTACACAGTCTACGCAGAAATGGAGAGGTAGGGGATGGCATGTGCTTTGGTCCTTGGAAGAGACCAGACTGGTTTCAAGGATCAATCATAGGAGTCTCAAGTTTGTGGTGATGTATACATGTTCATGCAAGAGAGTAGGGCAAAGTGCAGTTGTCAGGGTAAGTAATAAATGTCTTGTTCAGAGATAGAGGACCTCGTCCCTACAAAGGCTGAAGTAAGGGCGGCGAGCCTCCATCGAATTTGTTGAACATTTCGATGGTTGCCCATACTGAGGTGGGTTCGGGAAGGTAGTAGTCCGCTTCGGAGGCCTTGTCGTGTGCGCCGATTTTGACTGTGAAGTTTGTTGAAGGGGGTAGGTCCGTGGAGCGGAGCGCACGAAACATATCTGTTGAACGCGTTAGACATCATTTTGATGGGTAAGGTCCCGTATAGCATGAGAGCGGGGAGGAAGGAGTCCATATCTGTGTATGACTTCAAGGAGAAAGGTCCAGTCGTGCCTCACCCTCATCAGTCACATCGTCGCCAGCACAGAACACAAACTCCGGAGAACAGCCCATCCTATGCCGCATTTCATTCATGATCCTACATACAATCTTTCCCTTATCCACATTCGCGGGCCGGGCTTCAAGCACGCATTTGCCACTCATGACTTCCACATCCCATTTCTCTAGCGACTTCTCAAGAGATTTCTTGCACCTGGTGGCATCCACTTCGGCGGGAGCTTGCAGCTCTACTTTCCGGTAATGAAGGACTGTTGCCACCCGTTTCTCCTCAATGAAGGAGCCTGGGTGGCGAGATTCGAATGTCTCGAATGCTTGTCTTACGGTAGCTTTCCAGCCCATGTCAGCCTTGGCAGCGAGATCCTCCCATTCTGAGGACTGGGGACGGCGCATGAATGCGCCGTGTTCGGCAACTAGACCGACGTTGGTGAGTGAGCCGAGCTGGGCTTGAAGAAATGCTTGATCGCGGCCGGAAATGACCCAGATGGTATTTTGAGGCCACGATACGAGGATTTTAAGCCAGTTGAGATGGAGGTCGGACAGAATTGCCTGTGCAGCATTGCGGATGATCGGGGTGAGGGTCCCGTCGTAGTCGAAGAGGAGTAGGCGGTTTGTGGCTGGTGCGTAAGTGGTGAGAACTTCAACAGTATTCAGAGGGCGAGTCATTCTTCGTTGGTGAGGGATTGAAAGTGTACAACGCTCTGACAAAGCCAATGGTTAGCTTGAAATAGGACAGCTGGGAGTACTCTGTAAAGATAGTTACTAATGATGTTCAGACTTTGATGATGATAAGCTTTGATTGTGCTAGATTTTGCTCTCAGAGTGGAAGGTGAGCGTCTGCGAACGTACTTGCCATTACTCCTATCTGACAGCGCCCCTCCAGAGATAGGAACTGGCGAGGTTCAAGTGGTGGTAGGTCAGAGACTATTAACAGTGCTTCCTGATTACGGTGGCACGCTCGATAATATAGTCGCAAGTATTTGGCCATCCAGCAGTGTGCGCATCGAATCCACTCTACCGCACAGGGTTCTGTACCTCCTCTGGGACGTAGTACTGCCGTATTTGGGTGGTTAGCGAATCAGGGAACCCGCACTATTGAAGGAGAGATCAACATCAAGTCACAATGCAAACAACAACACGTCCGCAGCAGCCGCTTTTAGACCCACAGGAGGCAAGCACAAGCGTGCCCTACGAGGAATGAACATTGGAACCCCCCGCAATTCATGAGAGTTCAATCTGACCTGATTGAGTTGATCTAATCGAAGCAATCACGTAGATACTCAGCTGCTTTGAATTGAACTAGATACGAGAGTAGCAGTCGCAGACTTTGTATGGAACCAAGCGTGAGACCAGAATAATCCAGCAAG
>JAABUW010007740.1_pt1 | contig 12810 bp, 11 predicted proteins | sample 5560081 | NCBI WGS metagenome assembly JAABUW01 (sample SAMN10711882, study PRJNA513363) | rock metagenome | isolation source: Antarctica rocks | place: Antarctica: Victoria Land, Knobhead sud
CGAGCGCGGACGAGAGCAGCACCGTCTCCTCGTCGAGCCAGACGCCGCTGCCCTTGGCCTCCGGCAGGGTGAAGCCGTCGGCGACGAAGGCGCGCGCCTCGAGGTCGTATTCGCGCAGCACGGCGGCGTCGCTGCCGCCGCGCGACAGCCGCAGCAGCGCCCGGCGGTGACAAGGCGGCAGCGTCTGCGCCCCCTGCCACACCCAATCCTCGCCCTCGGCCGCCGCGAGCGCGTCGACGTCGAGCAGGATCTCCCACGCGGGCGAGGCGGTGCGGAACGAGGCTAGCGTGGTCCGCCGCCACAGCCCGCGCGGCTGGGCCGCATCACGCCAGAAATTATAGATCAGCCCGCCGCGCCGGGTCGGCACCGGCAGGTTGTCGGGCCGGTCCAGCAAGGTCCGCAGCGCGTCGCGATCCGCGTCGAGGTCTGGGCCTCCCAGCCGGGCAAGGGTCCGCGCGGTCTGCGCGTCGACCCAGTCCGTCGCGGCCCCGGCGTCGACGTCCTCGAGCCAGAGATACGGATCGTCGTCCGGGGCGGCCAGCGTCGGGCGGAGGTCGGTCATGCCGCATCTTCGGCCTGGCCTGTTTGCGGTCAAGGCTTGCCAGACGCGGCCGGCCGGACTGGAGTGCACATCCGCGAGGGAGTGCCGGGATGCAGTATCGCAATTTGGGACGGAGCGGTCTGCGCGTGTCCCCGCTCTGCCTCGGCACCATGAATTTTGGCGGACCGACCGACGAGGCCACCGCGCTGCGCATCGTCGGCCAGGCGCGCGACGCGGGCGTGAACTTCATCGACACCGCCGACGCCTACACCGGCGGCGAGTCCGAGCGGATCGTCGGCCGCGCCATCGCCGGCGACCGCGACGCCTGGGTGGTCGCCACCAAGCTCGCCAACAAGGGCGCCGCGGACACCAACGGCGCCGGCACGTCCCGGCATTGGATCATGCGCGCCGTCGAGGCCAGCCTGCAGCGGCTCGGCACCGGCCACATCGACATCTACTATCTGCACAAGGAGGACCACGCGACGCCGCTCGAGGAGACGGTCCGCGCCATGGGCGACCTGATCGGCCAGGGCAAGGTGCGCTATTTCGGCGTGTCCAACTACCGCGCCTGGCGTATCGCCGAGATCTGCTCGCTGTGCGACCGGATGGGCATCGGCCGGCCGGTCGCAAGCCAGCCCTACTATCATGCGCTCAACCGCACCCCGGAGACCGAGCACCTGCCGGCCTGCGCCTTCTACGGTCTGGGCGTGTTCAGCTACTCGCCGCTCGCCCGCGGCATCCTGACCGGCAAATACGATCCCGACGCGCCGCCCCCGGCCGACACGCGGGCGGCGCGGCAGGACCGGCGCATGATGCAGACCGAGTGGCATCCGGAATCGCTCCGCCTGGCGCACGAGATCGCCGGGCACGCTGCACAGGCCGGGGTCTCGCCGGCGGCCTTTGCCGTGCAATGGGTGCTCAACAACAAGATGATGACCGGCATCGTCGCCGGTCCGCGCACCGAGGCGCACTGGCAGGCCTATCTCGACGCGCTCGACGCGCCGTTCACGGCGGACGACGAGGCCTTCGTGGCCGCGCGGGTTCCGCCGGGCCACCACGCCGTGCCGGGCTACAACGATCCGGCGTACCCTATCAAAGGTCGGCCGACGCGGATCGGCGCGGCATAGGCTGCCGCCCGGCAGACTCTGCCCAGCGGTCGCGGCCTGTAAACGCCGCCAGACGGGCCTGTCGCTTTGGTCTCGCCCTTGCAATGCGCGTTCCGCACGATCCCGTGCAGGAGACCTCTATGTATGCAAGCTTGATCGGAGCGGGCGTATCCCAGCTCTGGGACCTGTTAAAAAGTCAGACACAGTCATCCAGCACTGCCGCGACCCAGCCGACCGAAACCCAGCCGAACGCGAGCGCGAGCACGACGATTGGCACCGGGACCTCCGGCGGGCTGAGCACGGACGTCAACCACCTGCTGCTCGACCTGCAGTCCAGCAGCAGCACGAGCGCCACCAGCTCGTCCACCGACGCGACGACGAACGTGGCCCACGACCTGCAATCCGTCTTCAAGGACCTCGGCAAGGCGGTCGGCGGCGGACACGGCCACCATCACCAGCGCGATACGGCGACGGCGTCGGCCGGCACCCCAGCCTCGGCCACCACGGCGGCAAACCCGTTCCAGAACCTGGCCGCCTCGCTGCTCGCCTATACGAAGAGCCAGGGCGTGGCCGCCGCGGGCGGTTCGGGCGGATTGGCACTAACCGCGTGACGCTCCGCCGGACCGGCAAAAGCCGGGATCGGTGCGGCGGTCAGCCGCGGCCGCGCGGGTGCGTGCGTTCGAACACGGCTCCGAGCGAGGCGGCGTCGACGCCGGTGTAGCGCTGGGTCGTGGACAGGCTGGCGTGTCCGAGGAGTTCCTGGATCGAGCGCAGATCGGCGCCGCCGGCCAGTAGATGGGTGGCGAAGCTGTGCCGCAGGGCGTGCGGCGAGGCGTGTTCCGGCAGGCCGGCATGGCGGCGATAATCGCGCATGGTGCGGCGCGCAACCGCCGAGTTGAGCCGGCCGCCGCGGACGCCGACGAACAGGGGCGCATCGCGCGACGCGGCCGGATGCAGGCGCAACCACGCGTCCAGCGCCTGCGCCACCACGGCCAGCAGCGGCACGATCCGTTCCTTGCCGCCCTTGCCCAGCACACGCAGATTCGAGGCGCCCGGCGAGAGTGACCCGACATCGAGCGAGAGCGCCTCGGCGATGCGCAGCCCGGCGCCATACAGCAGCGTGAACAGCGCCGTGTCGCGCGCCTGCGTCCGCGCATCGTCGTGCTCGCCACCGATGTCCTGCACCAGTGTCGTGGCCTGGGCCGGGCTCAGGGCACGAGGAACGGAGGGCGGGATTTTTGGCCGGCCGAGCAGATCGGCCGCGGCGTTCGTCATGCCGTGGCGGCGGGTCAGGTAGCGGAACAGGCTGCGTACTGCCGATAGATGCCGCGCGCGGGTGGCGTTTCCGGTTCCGGCGCCAGCCTCGCTGGCGAGCCACGCGCGCAGATCGGCTTGGCGCAATTCGCCGAGGTCGTCGAGGGAGGCTTCATGGCCGAGATGTCCGGTCAGGAATGCGAGGAAGCCCGCGATATCGCTTTGGTAGGCGGCGACCGTCAGGGGCGACGCGCCGCGCTCGCGCCGCAGCCAATCGAGGAAGTCTGTTGCAGCCTCGTGACCGGTCAACTCCGTTCCAACACGACGGCGACGGCCTGGCCGAGGAACGCCAAAGCCTGCGTGCCGGCGCCGTCCAGACTGTCCGGGTCGCGCGCGCCCAGGGCGAGCAGCGCGGGGCCCGCATCGAGCGGCACCCGGACCAGCGCCTCGCGCCGAACCAACGGCCCGGCCTCGCCGTGCAGCGCATGGCCGCCGACGGCGTCTCGGACGAGCACGCCCCGATGCTCGAGGATGGCGGCGACCGTGCCGGGCGGAATGCGCGCAGCACCCGGGAACAGGGGTTCGGCGCAGAGCCGGACGCTTTCCACATGGAGCAGCCCTGGCACGTCGTGCTGCAGCGACCAGGCCGGATCGGAGGCGCGCATCAGCGCGAGCACGGCATCCTGCACGAGCTGCATGAACCCGTCGGCAGCCCGGCGGCCCGCCGCAGCACCGGTCCCATGCCGGCGCGCCTGGTCGAGCATCGCCGCCATGTGGTCTGCCACCGCCTCGCCGTGCAGCCGGCGCGGCGGCTCCAGCACCGCATACAGTTCCGGATGCGCCGCGAGCCAGCCTGGGTTGGCGCGCAGGAAAGCGGCGATCAGGCGGTCGCCATCCTCGCCCACGGCCTCGGCCTCCCGTTGCAATCGCGCCAGCGCTACGTCATCCAGGATTATGGTGTCTCTCCGATCGGTCGACCTGAGCCTACAGGGTGATGCGCCGCCTCGGAAGCGCGTTCCCGTTCTGCTCCCGCGCCCATTCCGCGGTCCGTTCGATTACGCGGTGGGCGAGGGCCAGGAGCCGCAGCCCGGCGACGTCGTGCTCGTGCCGCTCAACCGGCGCGAGGAGATCGGCGTGGTGTGGGACGGAGCGCCCGATGCCGGGGTGCGCGACGACAAGCTCAAGCCGATCACGGCGGTGCTGGACGTGCTGCCCCTGCCCGCCTCGCTGCGCCGCTTCGTCGACTGGGTGGCCGCCTATACGCTGGCCTTTCCGGGCGACGTGCTGGCAATGGCGCTGCGCGTGCCGGCGCTGCGGCCGGAGACCCCGCCGGCGGGCTGGCGGCTGAGCGCGCCGGCCGTGGGTTTGACCCCAGCGCGCGCCCGGGTCGTCGCCGCGTTGGCCGACCAGATGCCGCGGACAACGGCCGAGTTGGCGCGCGACGCGGGGGTCAGCACCGGCGTGGTGCGCGGCATGGCCCAGGCCGGGTTACTGGCGCCCGCGCCGCTGCTGGCGCGCGCCCCGTTCCCGCGCCCCGATCCGCTGCATCCCGGCCCGACCCTGTCCGACGCACAGGCGCAGGCCGGTGATCGCCTGCGGGAGGCCGTCCGGGCGCGCTCGTTCTGCGTGACGCTGCTCGACGGGGTCACCGGGTCGGGCAAGACGGAGGTGTATCTCGAGGCGGTGGCGGCCTGCGTGGCGGCGGGGCGGCAGGCGTTGGTGCTGCTGCCGGAGATCGCGCTGTCGTCGCAGTGGCTGGAGCGGTTCACGGTGCGGTTCGGCGTGGCGCCGGCGGTGTGGCACTCGGATTTGGGCTCGCGCACGCGCCGGGTCACCTGGCGGGCGGTGGCCGACGGGGGGGCCGCGGTGGTGGTCGGCGCCCGCTCGGCGCTGTTTCTCCCATTCCCGGACCTCGGCCTGATCATCGTCGACGAGGAGCACGAGACCGCGTTCAAGCAGGAGGACGGCGTCGCCTATCATGCCCGTGACATGGCGGTGGTGCGGGCGCGGCTGTCGAACGCGCCGGCGGTGCTGGTCTCGGCGACACCCAGCCTGGAGACGCTGGCCAATGTGGAGGCTGGGCGATACGGCCGCATCGGGCTCGACGTGCGCCATGGCGGCGCCACCTTGCCGGACGTGCAGGCGATCGACCTGCGGGCGGCGCCGCCCGAGCGCGGGCAGTTCCTCTCGCCGGTGCTGATCGAGGCGGTGCGGGAGACGTTCGCCCGCGGCGAGCAGGCGATGCTGTTCCTCAACCGCCGCGGCTACGCGCCGCTGACGCTGTGCCGGACCTGCGGGCATCGGATGCAATGCCCGAACTGCACAGCGTGGCTCGTCGAGCACCGGGCCCGCCGCAGCCTGGCCTGCCATCATTGCGGCCACACCGAGCCGATCCCCACGCTCTGCCCGAGCTGCTCGGCCGAACACAGCCTGGTGCCGATCGGCCCTGGCGTCGAGCGCATCACCGAGGAGGCGGAGGCGTTGTTCCCGGAGGCGCGCCGCCTGGTGATGGCCAGCGACACGCTGGTCGGGCCGCACGCGGCGGCCGAGGCAGCGCGGCAGATCGAGGCGCGCGAGGTCGATCTCATCATCGGCACGCAGATCGTCGCCAAGGGGTGGCACTTCCCGCATCTGACCCTGGTGGGCGTGGTCGACGCCGATCTGGGCCTGGCGGGCGGAGACCTGCGGGCGGCGGAGCGGACCGTGCAGCTGCTGCATCAGGTTGCCGGCCGCGCGGGCCGGGCCGAAGCGCCGGGCCGGGTGCTGCTGCAGACCTTCAGCCCGGAGCATCCGGTGATGCAGGCGCTGGTGCATGGCGATTTGGCGGGCTTCATGGCGACCGAGGCCGAGACGCGGCGGCCGGGTCACTGGCCGCCGTTCGGCCGGCTGGCGGCGCTGATCGTGAGTGCCGACACCGCGCAGGCCGCCGACGAGTTGGCACGCGATATCGGCAACGCAGCCCCAAGCGGCGATGGCCTCACCGTGCTCGGCCCGGCGCCCGCGCCGCTCGCGATCCTGCGCGGGCGGCACCGGCGGCGTCTGCTGCTGAAGACGAGGCGGGACGTGGCGGTGCAGCCGATCGTGCGCGACTGGCTCACCCGGGTGCGTGTTTTCGGCACGGCCCGGGTCGATGTCGATATCGACCCGGTATCGTTCCTATAAACGCCGCATCTAGAGCATTTTCCGATCGGGTCGACTCACCCGACCGGAAGTAATCCTCGTCGAAACAAATTAACTTTTGGACAGTTAATGTCCCGGCGTAATCATTTGTCTTCAAGCTGTCACTGCGGTACGTCGGGTTGTTTTACAGTAATAGAGTTGCAGCATATGAAAGTGTGGAACTCTCAGTCGCTTACCTATTTGGCACAAAACCTGCATAGCTGGGGCGTTCCTACCAAATTGGAAGGCTCGATCATGCCCATCAGAAAAATTCTCCTTTGTGGTTCTATCCTGGCTGCGCTCGGCACCACCTCTGCCCACGCCACCGCGATTGGAACCGTGTTCTACATCGCGTTGGAAAACCACAATTTCACCCAGCCCTCGACCGCAACATCGCCGCAGCAGCTGAAGGGCAACGCGGCCGCGCCCTACCTCAACAGCCTGATCACGCCCGGCCATCCGAATGCGGCGATGGTCTCGTATGCCAGCAACTACACCAACGTGCCGATCCAAACCGCCGGCAGCCCGTCCGGCGCCGGCGCGGTCCATCCGTCCGAGCCGAACTATGTCTGGTCGGAGGCCGGCTTGACCGGCGCGCGCAACGACGCCGATCCATACGGCGCCGGGATCAACAACAATACGGCGGCGCAGCCGTCGACCAATCCGACCAACAATATCGTCAACGCGCCGAGCCTGAGCGCGCAGCTCCAGCAGAGCGGAAAGACCTGGGCCTCGTATCAAGAAGACACGCAACTCGCGACGGTCGGCGGCAAGCTGACCAACACCGTCCTGCCTAAGGACCAACAGACGGTTCCGCTCTCCAGCTTCTCCGGAACGTCGTCAACCTACACGAACGCTTACAACGGCAGCAATCAATACAACTACGCCGCGAAACACAATCCGGAGCTGTTCTTCACCGCCACGAACGGCGGCAACGATACGTCGCCCTCCAACCCCGAAGCCAGCCATTACGCGCCGCTCGAGCAGCTCACGACCGACCTCGCAAACAATACGGTCTCGCAGTACAATTGGATCAGTCCGGACCAATACAACGACATGCATAGCACGCTCTCGGGCGGCTTCACCGATCCGCGCACGGGCATCCATTACACCGGCGATTCCTCGCAGATCGCCGCCGGCGACTACTTCCTCTCGGTCCTGGTTCCTCAGATCAAGGCCTCGGCCGCCTTCCAGAACAACGGCGAAATCGTCATCTGGAACGACGAGACCGAGGGCGAAGGCGCCAGCACGGCCGGCTACACGAGCACCGAGATCGTCATCTCGCCGCTGGCCAAGGGCAACGCCTACACCAACACGATCAACTACGATCACTCCTCGGACCTGTTGACCAACGAGGAGATCTTCGGACTGCCCTGCCTGGCGGCCGCCTGCTCGGCGACCGACCTGTCGGACCTGTTCGTCGCCGGGGCCATCCCCGCCGCTTCGGTTCCGGAGCCCGCGACGTTCGCGGTGCTGAGCAGCGGCTTGATCGGCCTCACCATGCTCCGCCGTCGCCGCCGGTAAGGGCCCATCCGAAGTTAAACGCTCAGACGACTGGCTGTAAGGCACTGGATCGACTCCAATATCTCGTCGGAATGGATTCGATTATCTTCGGCTGGCCCCTAAGCCGGGACGACGACACAGGCTGGGGCGCTCCCGTCGGGCGCCCCAGCCTGTCAGTTTTGGACGCGGCCGGTCACGCCGTCAGGTGTTCATGGCGTCGAAGAAGTCCTGGTTGGTCTTGCTGTACTTCAGCTTGTCCAGCAGGAAGTCCATCGCATCGGTGATGCCCATCGGGTTCAGGATGCGGCGCAGCACCCACATCTTGGACAGCGTGCCGCGCTCGACGAGCAGCTCTTCCTTGCGGGTGCCGGACTTGGTGATGTCGATCGCGGGAAAGGTGCGCTTGTCGCTGAGTTTGCGGTCCAGCACGATCTCGCTGTTGCCGGTGCCCTTGAACTCCTCGAAGATCACCTCGTCCATCCGGCTGCCGGTATCGATCAGCGCCGTGGCGATGATGGTCAGCGAGCCGCCTTCCTCGATGTTGCGGGCGGCGCCGAAGAAGCGCTTGGGCCGCTGCAACGCGTTGGCGTCGACGCCGCCAGTGAGCACCTTGCCGGAGCTCGGCACGACGGTGTTGTAGGCGCGCGCCAGCCGGGTGATGCTGTCGAGCAGAATCACCACGTCGCGCTTGTGCTCGACCAGGCGCTTGGCCTTCTCGAGCACCATCTCGGTCACCTGCACGTGCCGCGTGGCCGGCTCGTCGAACGTGCTGGCGACGACTTCGCCCTTCACCGTCCGGCTCATGTCGGTCACTTCCTCGGGGCGCTCGTCGATGAGCAGCACCATGAGGAACACTTCGGGGTGGTTGGCGGCGATGGCGGTGGCGATGTTCTGCAGCATCACCGTCTTGCCGGTGCGCGGCGGGGCGACGATCAGCGCGCGCTGGCCCATGCCGATCGGCGCGATCAGGTCGATGACGCGGGGCGTCATGTCCTTGCCGGGTCCCTTGGCGACGGAGACGAAGTTCTCGACTTCCATCTTCAGGCGCCGCTCCGGATAGAGCGGGGTGAGATTGTCGAAGTTGATGCGATGCTTGACCGCGTCGGGCGGCTCGAAGTTGATGGTGTTCAGCTTCAACAGCGAGAAGTACCGCTCGCCATCCTTCGGTGCGCGGATCTGGCCCTCGACCGTGTCGCCGGTGCGGAGCGCGAAGCGGCGGACCTGGTTGGGGCTGATGTAGATGTCGTCGGGGCCGGGCAGGAAGTTGGCCTGGCTCGAGCGCAAGTAACCGAAGCCGTCCGGCAGGATCTCGAGTGTCCCCTCACCATAGATCGCCTGGTCGTTGTCGGCCAGGTTCTTGAGAATCGCGAACATCATGTCCTGCTTTCGCAAGCTGGACGCGTTCTCGATGTTAAGGGATTCGGCGTAACTGAGGAGATCGGCCGGTGCTTTGGCCTTGAGTTCGGCGAGATGCATACGGTCGCCTTAAATTGGGACAGGACGCTTGCGCCAGATGATTGCTTCCGGCGCTATCCTGATGAGGAAGGGAGAACCCGGCCAGAAAGGCCGTCGGTTCGGAAGGACGCAGAACCGACGGATCGGCGCTGCGTGACCCAAGTGACATTGCACAACGAGCTAGTCAAGCCCTGTCGTGCTCCGGCACCAGGGTCAGAACGGCTTGGCGATCGCCATGATGACGGCCACAGCCATCAAAACCGTCGGCACCTCATTGGCGATCCGGTAGAACCGCTGGCTCTTCTGGTTCTGGTCCTGCAGGAACGCGCGGCGCCACTTGCTGCAGGCGCCGTGGAAGCCGCTCATCAGCAGGACGGCCAGGAGTTTCACGTGCCACCAGTTCGGCGGCCACCAGGACACCACACCAGGCGTCGCCACCAGCAACAGCCCGAAGGTCCATGTGGCGATCATCGCCGGCGTCATGATCTGCTTGAGCAGCCGCCGCTCCATGATCTTGAAGCGCTCGCTCTCGGTCGAGCCGCGCGGCACGGTGCAGTGATAGACGTAGAGGCGGGGCAAATAGAAAATGCCGGCCATCCAGGCAATCAGCGAGATGACGTGGAACGATTTGGTCCACGGATAGGCGGCCAGGAGGAAGGAAGAGATCATGCGGCGGGTTGCATGGCAGCGTGCAGCAAGCGAGGCAAGTCGGACAGCGAGCGGATCACCGTCGCACCGACCGCGCGCAGCCCGGCGCCATCGCCATGCGGGGCAAGACCGACGCAGGCCATCCCGGCGGCACGCGCCGCGGTCGCCCCGGGCACACTGTCCTCGATCACGAGGCAGGCGCCGGGCGGCACACCCTCGGCCGCGGCGGCGGCCAGGAACACGTCGGGCGCCGGCTTGCCGCGCGCCACATCGTCGGCGCTGTGCGCCCGCTCCAGCAAGTCCTGCAGCCCGGTGCGCGCAAACTTCGCCCGCATCTCGCGGCGGCTGCTATTCGAGGCGACCCGGCTCGGCAGGCCCAGTTGATCCACCGCGTCGAGCGCGCCGCGCACACCCGGCATCAGCACCAGTTCGCGGGACAGCACGTCGATGACGCGGCTGCGTACGCCCTCGACCCAACCCTCCGGCACGGCACGGCCGGTATGCGCCTCGACCACGGGCGCGATCTGCTCGAGCGTGAAGCCGACGAAGTGACGCATGCTCTCCGCTTCGTCCATCGCCCAGCCGAGCTTGGCGACCTCCTCGGCCACCGCCCGGTTGGACGGACCCTCGCTATCGACGAGCACGCCGTCGCAGTCGAAGATCACGAGCCGCAAAGGCAGGGCCGGCGGAAAGCTCACGCCGCGACGGCCAACTGCGGCGCCGGCTCTGCCTGTTCACCGGCACGGGCATGCGGGCAATCGGCGTTCGGGCGCGGGCAGGTGCGGCTGCCGACGAAACTGCACAGGCCGGGTCCGCGGCCGAGGGCGGCCTCGACGAGGGTGCCGAGCGCGTCGATGAATGCCGGGTCGCTGTTCTGGGTCGGCGTGCGGAAATAGCCGATGATCCCCGCCTTCTCCGCCAACTCGCGGTATTCGACATCGAGCTCGACCAAGGTCTCGGAATGCTCGGAGACGAACGCGATCGGGACGACCAGGACGGCGGCCTTGTCGTGCACCGCGCGCTCGATCTCCTCCTCCGTGCTGGGGCCGATCCATTTCTGCGGCGTGGCGCGGGATTGGTAGCAGACTGCCCAGTCGAGATCGTCGATCCCGAGCATGCGCACGACGCCGGCGACGGTGCGCTCGACCTGGAACTGATAGGGATCGCCGTTCTTGATGATCACCTCCGGCAGGCCGTGCGCCGAAAACAGCACACGCAGCCGTGATCCGGCCAGAAGCTTGGCCCGTGCCTCCTCGTAGGAGCGGCGGACGATCGCGGTGGTCGCGGCCAGGTAGGCGGCATCCGAGTGGTAGCAGCACAGCGTCGTGGTCGGCTTGGCCAGGTCGACGCGGGCTGCCGCCTCCCGCCATGCCGTCAGGCTGCTGCCGGTCGTGGTGGTGGAAAAATGCGGGTAGAGCGGCAAGAGGACGATCTCGTCCGGGTCCCATTCGCGCACCGCGCGGGCGGCCTCTTCGCTGAACGGGTGCCAGTAGCGCATCGCGATGAAGCAGCGCGCGCCGGGCACGCAACCCTCGAGCGCCCGGGCCTGCTGCTCGGTCAGTTCGAGCAACGGGCTCTTGCCGCCGAGGATGGCATAGTTCTCGCTCGCCGCCTTGACCCTCAGCCCGGCGATGAGACGCGCGAGGAACGGTCGCACGAACGGCGGCACCCGCAAGATCGCCGGGTCGCGGAACAGGTTCAGCAGGAACGGCTTGACCGACTCCATCTTGTCGGGGCCGCCGAGATTGAACAGGACGATGGCGATCTTGCGTTGCAGCATAGGCCGCAACGTGGCCAGGCTGTCGCCGGCGTCAAGCTGTGCGGACATAGCGCACCAGATCGGCCACGTGTTCGGGCGGGGTCTGCGGCACGATGCCATGACCGAGATTGAAGATGTGCGGCCGGCCGCGCACGCCGTCGAGCACGGCCCTGGTCTCGGCCGCAAGCGCCTCTCCGCCGGCGACCACCGCGAGCGGGTCGAGGTTGCCCTGCGTCGCCAGTCGCGCCGGCACCAGGCCGAGCGCCCGCTCGAGGTCGGCGCCGGTGTCGAATGCCACGCCGTCGAGCCCGGTGTCGCGTGCATAGATGCCGGCCGACAGCCCGGCCAGGCGCGGGAAGCCGATCATCGGCACCGTCGGATGTCGGGCTTTCAGAGCGGCGACGATGCGGGCGGTCGGCTGGATCACGAAGCGGCGGAACTGCAGCGGCGAGAGGATTCCGGCCCAGCTATCGAACACTTTGAGCACCTGCGCGCCGGCCTCGACCTGGGCGGAAAGATATTCGATCGTGCTCTCCGTCAGGATGCCGATCAGGCGATCGAGCAGCTCGGGATTGGTGTAGCCGAGGCCGCGGATGCGGGCGAAATCCTTCGAGCCGCCGCCCTCGACCATATAGCACGAGACCGTAAACGGGCCGCCGGCAAAGCCGATCAGCACCGTCTCGTCACCGAGACCGGCCCGGGTGCGCTGCACGGTCTCGAGGATGGGGGCGATGGCGCCGGCGACGCGCGCCGGGTCGAGCGAGGCCAGGTCGGTCTCCGAGGCAAAGCGGGGCAGCACCGGGCCTTCGCCTTCCTTGAAGGCCAGACCGTATCCGAGCGCCCAGGGCAGGATGAGGATGTCGCTGAACAGGATGGCGGCGTCGAAGCCATAGCGGCGGATCGGCTGCAGCGTGACTTCGGAGGCCAGCACCGGGTTGGTGCAGAGCGCGATGAAATCGCCGGCCTTGGCGCGCAACTCGCGGTATTCCGGCAGATACCGGCCGGCTTGACGCATGAGCCACATCGGAGGCGGCCAGACTGGCTCGCCGGAGAGGACCCGCAAGACGGGATGGGACATCGCGACCCTTGTTTAAGAGAATCTTAAGAGACTGGGTGTAGGTGTTGTAGGCGGTGTGGAACAAGTGGTACCCGGTTTTTCTCGTGCTCTCCCGCGCTTGTCCACAGTCAGAACGCGCTCCAAGCCGCTGATCGGGCGGACTGAGGCCCGGTCATCGACATGTGGGCCTTCGAGCGCGCTGCTCGGTCCCCATGTCGCCTCCGCGTTCGACTTATCCCCGCTTTTATTTCGCGACCGCCCTTGCCCCCTGCCCGGACCCGGTTTTCCCCGCTATCCTCGTTCTTCATGGAACCGCACCGCATCGACC
>JAABUW010007744.1_pt1 | contig 12807 bp, 14 predicted proteins | sample 5560081 | NCBI WGS metagenome assembly JAABUW01 (sample SAMN10711882, study PRJNA513363) | rock metagenome | isolation source: Antarctica rocks | place: Antarctica: Victoria Land, Knobhead sud
TCTGTTGACGATCTGTAACCCTATACGGCGATACAGACAGGTCAGTTGCGACGGAACAAGAAGCAAGCGCGACGGAAGCTATCACGTCCCAGCGACCACCCCGAAGCGGCTGGAGGCTGGACAAGCTCTGGCGCAACACGCCCGTTGCGCCAATCTCAGGTTTATACAGGACTAGTCAGGTCCTGTCAAAGAGAATACGGCGTCATGTTCCCTATCCGTCCAGTGCAGCGACGAGGGCTGCCATGTCCTCCGGCATCGGGCGTTCAAATGACAGCATGGCACCGGTTCGCGGATGTGCAAAGCCGAGCCTGGCCGCGTGCAGCGCCTGACGTGGGAAGTCCAGCAGCACCGCACGGGCTGGCAAGGGCAGCGCCTTGGCCGCCGCGGGTACTCGGCGGAGGTAGACGGGGTCGCCAACCAACGGGTGGCCGACGCTTGCCATATGCACCCTGATCTGGTGCGTGCGCCCGGTCGCCAGCACGCACTCCATCAATGCCGCCGCAGTGGCCCAGCTCCGCAGGGTGCGGTATCGCGTCAGCGCCGGCTTGCCGCCGCGGGTAACCAGCGCCATGCGCTTACGGTCGCGCGGGTCGCGGCCGATGGCGCCTTCGACCTCCCCGGTCGCAGCAGCTGGAACGCCCCAAACCAGGGCCAGGTAGGCGCGGTCCAGGTCGCGCGCGGCAAAGGCAGCGGATAGGCGGGCCAGCGCTTCCTCCGTCTTGGCGACAACCATGACGCCGCTGGTGTCCTTGTCCAGACGGTGGACGATGCCGGGCCGCCGCTCGCCGCCGATCCCGGGCAGGCTGTCGCCGCAGTGCGCCAGCAGGGCGTTCACGAGCGTGCCGTCCTCGTTGCCCGGCGCGGGATGCACGACCAGTCCTGCCGGCTTGTCGAGCACGAGCAGATCACCGTCCTCGTAGAGGATCGGGAACGGGATGTTCTGCGCTTGCGGGGATGCAGCGACCAGGGCAGGGCGCGCCACGGTGAAGGTGGCGCCGGGGAGGACGGCCTCGGCCGGGTTGCGCAGGGCGGCGCCGTTCCGCAGCACTGCGCCGTCCTGCATCAAGGCCTTGACGCGGGTTCGCGACAGGGTGCCGATGGCGTCTGCCAGGAACCGGTCGGTGCGTTGCCCGGCGGCGTCCGGCCCTGCCACGACCTCGATCCGGTCCGGCACCGTGCCGGGCGCGACGCCAGCCACGCTGGCGTCAGACATGAAGGAGGGCAGGGGTGCGTGCGTTGAAGGTTGCGGTCGTGTTCATGGGCGTCCTAATCGTCGGCGGGGTCATCGTGCTGTTCACGGTGCTGGCGCAACGCATGTCGTCCAGCAGCGGGCCGATTGCGAGTGCCGTGCTGGACGAACCCGCTGGCACCCGCATTGCCGGCGCCTCGGCAGCGCCGGATCGCCTGGTTGTCCAGCTGCAGGGCGGCGGGCCGGACCGGGTCGTGGTGCTGGACACCAAGACGGGCCGGGTGCTGGGCCGCGTCGGGCTGGCACGCTGATGGCGCACAAGAAGCCGCATTTGCCGACTAAGGTTTGCGCCGCCTGCGGACGGCCGTTCACCTGGCGCAAGAAGTGGGCAAAGACCTGGGACGAGGTCCGTTTCTGCTCCGACGCGTGCCGGACCGGCAAGCGGGAGGCAGCCCGGCGGACGCAGGGCAAAGAGGGTTGATCTGCATGCGGCGCTGTCCTAGATAACCTGCCTGGCTACGTCCTGTTCGTCTAGAGGCCTAGGACACCGCCCTCTCACGGCGGTAACAGGGGTTCGAATCCCCTACGGGACGCCACTACCTCGAGGCTAATGATTTTAAGTGGCATTTTTGCTGGCTTTCCGCCGCGTATCACGCTCGTGATGCACGGATGAGTGTGCCGTATCTGGTCTTTCGGCGGCAAGGACAGTATTCACACCCTATTTACTGGCCTCCCCACCGCGCTGTATGGCGCATTCCGGCCAGTGAATAGAGTGCTCCGCTCCGTTACGCCCTGCCGATACAGGCGGGGTGGAAAGCGGGGACGGGCTGCATTGAGGTCACCCGAAGTCTGCTGACTAACGGCTTTGCGCTGAAGAGTTCGGACATCCGTGTCAAAAACTTGACGCTGCGGCGCGGCAACTCCCAGTTACATACTATCAGCGCCGAATCGCCGGAGGCTTCGACGGGGAGCTTTCGGCGGCCAAGTCGTCCCGTCGGAGTCTTGCATGCCCCTAGCCCTAAATGAAATCAGATCACGGGCCTTCCAATTCGCAAAAGAATTCGGGGGCGACAAGGACGAGGACAAGGAGGCGAAGACCTTCTGGGACGAGTTCTTCAAAGTGTTCGGGGTGGTGCATCGCCGACTCGCCACGTTCGAGGAGCCAGTCAAGAAGGCGTCCGGCAACGGCGGCTACATCGACCTTCTCTGGAAAGGCGTGCTCCTCGTAGAGCACAAGTCCAAGGGCAAAGACCTCGACAGGGCCAAGGGTCAGGCCTTCGACTACTTTTCCGGCCTCAAGGACCGCGACCTCCCGCGATACGTCGTAGTCAGCGACTTCGCCCGAATCCGGCTCTATGACCTCGAAGCCAAGGACACCAAGCCCGTTGAGTTCGCGCTTTCAGAACTCCCGCAAAACATCGACCTGTTCGGCTTCATCAGCGGCTACAAGCCTCGGTCGTTCGGGGTGGAAGATCCCGTCAACCTCAAGGCGGCGGAGAAGCTCGGCGCGCTACACGACCTCTTGGAGGCATCCGGATACGTCGGCCACGACCTGGAGGTGTTCCTGGTCCGCATCCTATTTTGCCTGTTCGCCGACAAGTCTGGAATCTTCGACCGTGGGATCTTCCGGCAACTGCTGGAGCTTAGGACGGCGGAGGACGGCTCCGACCTCGGGCTTTGGCTGGCCAAGCTGTTCCAAGTCCTCAATACCCCGAAGCCCGCACGCGGCAAGAAACTAGACGACCAACTGGCGGCGTTCCCCTACGTCAACGGCAAGCTGTTCGCGGAGACTCTGAGCTTTCCCGACTTCGACAGCACCATGCGCGAGACGCTCTTCACCTGCATCGCGGTCGACTGGAGCTCGGTCAACCCCGCCATCTTTGGCGCCCTGTTCCAGTCGATTATGGACAAAACGAAGCGTCGGAACCTCGGTATCCACTACACCAGCGAGGTCAGCATCCTCAAGGTGTTACGCCCCTTGTTCCTGGACGCGCTGCACGCCGAGTTCGAACAGGTCAAGGGCACCAAGCGGCGGCTGGAGCAATTTCATGCCAAGCTCGGGACCATCCGCGTTCTGGACCCAGCCTGCGGATGCGGCAACTTCCTCGTCATTGCCTACCGAGAACTGCGCCTTCTGGAAATCGACGTTCTGCGGGAGTTGAAGAAGAAGGAGGTCAACTTGACGCTCGATGTCCTCAGCCTGCTGCACATCGACGTCGACCAGTTCTACGGCATCGAATATGAGGAGTGGCCGACGCAGATCGCGCAGGTCGCGCTGTGGCTGACCGACCATCTGATGAACCTGGCCGTTTCGACGGAATTTGGCCAATATGTCGTCCGGCTGCCCCTTAAGAAGTCGCCGGTTCTCCGCCATGGTAACGCCTTGCGCATCGACTGGAAGACGGTGGTGGACCCCGCCATCCTCACCTATGTCGTTGGTAACCCGCCCTTCATTGGACACCAATACCGTAGCGACGACCAGCAGGAGGACATGACCACGGTCTGGGGCGACACCCGGTCCAAGCGGCTCGACTACGTCACGTGCTGGCTCCGCAAGGCCGTGGACTTCATGGGGGAGAACAAGGCGATCGTATCCGCCCTCGTCGCCACGAACTCCATTACGCAGGGAGAGCAGGTCGGAACGCTATGGCGGGACTTGTTGGCCCGTGGCACCACCATTCACTTCGCTCACCGCACCTTCCAGTGGCTAAGCGAGGCTCGCGGTCGTGCCGCCGTCCATTGCGTGATTGTCGGCTTCGGCCTGGAGGAGCCGAGTTCGCGGACGATCTTCGACTACGCGACGCCTCAGTCCCAGCCGCAGGCCGTCAGTGCCAAAAGCATCAATCCCTACCTCGTGGACGGCCCGACCGTGTTGCTACCCTCCCGAACGAAGCCGACCGGCGGACGTCCGGGGCTGTTTCAGGGGAGCAAGCCGTGGGACGGCGGCCATCTTTTGTTCACGGAGGAGGAGAAAATCCAGTTCATCAAGGACGAGCCTGCGTCGAAAAAGTGGATGAGACCCTACGTGGGCGGCAACGAGCTTCTCAACGGCGGGTGGCGGTAGTGCTTGTGGCTGAAGGGAATACCGCCTGCCGAACTTAACAAGCTGCCTCTGGTGAGGGCGCGCTTAAAGCTCGTCGCCAAGGCGCGCCAGGAAACTGACACCGTGTCCGTGCGTCCGCTGGCGAACACTCCGACGCTGTTCGCGCAGGACCGGCAACCGGATGTCGACTACCTCGCCATCCCGGAGGTGTCGTCGGAGAGCAGGCGCTTCGTGCCCATGGCGTTCCTCCCCAAGACGGTGATCGGCAGCAACAAGCTCCTGATCGGCGTGGGAGCGACGTCCTACCATTTCGGGATTCTGAACTCGTCCATGCACAACGCGTGGGTTCGGGCCGTCGCCGGTCGATTGGAGAGCCGCTTGAGCTACGCACCAGCGGTCTACAACAACTTCCCATGGCCGGAGCCGACCGACAAACAGGAGACTGCTATCGCAGTCGCCGCCCAAGCGGTTCTGGATGCGCGAACCTTGTTTCCCGACACCTTGTTGTCCGTGCTTTACAGCAGCCTCGGGATGCCGCCCGAACTCACGAAAGCACACGCCGACCTAGACAGGGTCGTGGACGCCGCCTATGGGCGCCGAACGTTCAAGAGCGAGGCCGAACGGGTCGCCTTCCTGTTCGAGAGATACGAAAGCACCATTGCCCCATTATACGTGGAGAAGGCCAAGAAGGTCGTCCGGACGGCGACGGTCAAAGGTTGAGCGGCTAAAGAGCCGAGATGCCCAAGACTGCCCCGGCTTCGCCAGCCTCCAGCGGTGACAGTATAGCCCGTGATACACACCCGTGGTACACGCCGATTTAACACTAGGTTTTGGGGGCGAGCGGGTTGTGGTATCGACAGGTTGTTGGCTGTTTGGCGTTTGCTCCCCTACGGGACGCCATTCCTGACACGGTTAACCCGGTGCATCCTGTCCAGGGTCAGGCGTGATCGAACGCCGCGGACTTGACCAGCGCAAACACGGTTCGGCCAGCCTCCAACCCCAGAGTGCCCACGGAGTCCCGCGTCAACCGCGCCAGCACCGCCGTCGGCCCGATCTGCAAAGTTGCAAACACCTCGTGCAATCCAGCCGGACCGATGCTGGCCACCACAGCCGGCAGCACGTTATGGCTGCTGATGCCATCGGGCTGGCGAAGCGCCACCGCGACATCGCGTGCGCGCAGCCGTAACCGCAAGCGGGCGCCCGCCGGCTCCGCCCGCAACGGCACGACGAGCATCCCTCCCGGGAACCGCAGCCGCGTCAGGCCCCGTGCGGAGTCGTGCCCGTCCACGATGCAGTCCAGCACGGCGCCGGCATCCCGGCGTCCGCTGAGCAGCGGCAGGTCGGTCCGGGCAGCCAGGTCGCCAACCCGACCCACCGCCAGCACGCGCCCCGCCTCCATCAGCACCAGCGTATCCGCCAGCCGGTCCACCTCCGCCAGGTCATGTGTCACATATAGAATCGGCAGCCCCGCGGCGTCACGCAGCCGTTCCAGGAAGGGCAGGATCTCCGCCTTACGCGGGCCATCCAGCGCCGCCAGCGGCTCGTCCATCAGCAGCAGGCGCGGGCGGGACAGCAGGGCGCGGCCGAGCGCCACCCGCTGCCGCTCCCCGCCGGACAGCGCCCCCGGGCGCCGGGGCAGCAGCGGCGCGATATCCAGCAGGGCGACCACTTCGGCGAAGTCCGGCCCGGCGGCATCTTTTGGCGCCCGACGGGCACCGTAGCGCAGGTTCGACTCGACGCTCAGATGCGGCAGCAGCCGCGCGTCCTGGAACACGACGCCGCAGCGCCGCCGTTCCGCGGGGACAATCACACCGGAGGCTGTGTCCAGCAGCACCGCCCCATCCAGCGCCACGCGCCCCGCGGCCGGGCGCAGCAATCCGGCAACGACCGATAGCACGGTGCTCTTGCCCGAGCCGCTCAGCCCGAACAGCACCGTGACACCCGCCGGCGCCGTGAACGCCACGTCCAAGCTGAAGCCCGCGAAGCCGTGCCGTGCAGCGACGTCCAGCATTTGGGGTAGGGCTACCGGCCCAGCAGCCGGAGCATCCAGCGCGCCACCAGGTCGGAGAGGGGCAGGCCGACGATCGCAGGGACGAACGAAGCCAGTGACAACTTGGCTGCCGCGGCCGTCCCATAAGGCGTCGGGATCGCGGCATAGATGGCCGGCGGCAGGGTATGCGTCTGCCGGGTCATGCTGCTGGCGAGGGGGACGACAACGCCAGACGTGCCCAAGCCCGCCGCCAGCCCGCGAAACCTGGCGCATTGGCGTGCGCACTTCCGCATCCCCGACCATGCCTGTGGGAAAGATGCACCCCTGCACCTTTCACGATGGCGGCGGCAGAGTGCCCGCACAGGACTATCTCCGCCGGGAAGCGCGGATTGCAGCCCCGATGCGGTGCATCGGGGCGAGAACCTGGACGCACCCAGGACGGAAAGGACCCGGACAGCCGTCCCACAAGTCGCCGGGAAAGACTCCTGACCAGTCCGGTGACGGTCAGCCTGCCTTTTTCGCTTTTGCCTTGGGCGCCGGCTTCGCGGCGGCCTTCGGCTGCGGCTTCTTCTCGCCGACGTTCAGGGCGTCCTTGACCTGCTTGGCTGGCGTGAAGGCCAGCTTCTTGCTAGCAGCGATCTGGATGGCTTCCCCCGTGGCCGGATTGCGGCCCTGGCGGGCGTCGCGGCTTGCCACCTTAAACTTGCCGAAGCCGGGCACCGAGACCTCCTCGCCCTTGACGGCCGTCTCGACCACGGCTGCGAAGACTGCGTCCACGACCTGCTTGGCCTGCTTACGCTCCATGCCGTGCTGGCCGGCGATGTGGTCGGCGAGTTCTGCTGCGTTCATGGTGTTCCCTCTGGATGGTTTGATGGCATGGTTGCGTCACCGAACGGCAGTTGCGCCGGGTGTCCAGCGACGTAAGCAGGGGCCTTACTGCATGGGAACCCTGATTCCACCTGCATCGGCACGGGCGGACCCGCCGTCAACGATTTAGCGGGATGTGTTGCCGCACAGGATCACTCCCGATCCGATTCGAACGGAGTCAGAGGGGGTTGGCACCTGCCCGGATTCGCAGCCGGTCCGAGGTCATTCCGGGCAGTGACCTCCATCACGTAAGGTGTCATCATCATCCCTTATCAGTGCCCGCCCGCACAGAAGGTGTTCCGATGCGCTCTAGCGCTTGCAGGGCTTCGCCTCGATGGCCGTGATGGGTCGTTTGGCCCGGCGCGACGTCCTTGCGGCCACCCCGCTGTTCCATCAACTGGACCGTGCCGAGCTTGACGCCCTGACCGATTTAGCCAGCGAGCGGACGGTTCCGCGAGACAGCATGGTGGTCCGGCGCGGCGAGGCGGATTGCTGCCTGCTGGTTCTCGTGCACGGACGGCTGCGCGCTGGCGCCACGTCAGCCGATGGGCGCGAGGTCACGATCGGCCTGATGGAGCCCGGCGCCGTCCTGGGAGAGATCGCCCTGCTGGATGGCAAGCCGCGCAGCATGGACGTGGTGGCGATGCTCGACAGCCTGCTGCTGCAGGTGGATCGCGCTGCATTCCTGCCGTTCCTGCGCGCCCGCCCCGACCTGATGCTCCGCCTGATGGAGCTGCTATGCGACCGTCTGCGCCGGGCCAGTGCCGCCTATGAGGATGTCGCGCTGTCGCCGTTATCAGCCCGGCTCGCGCGGCTGCTGCTGGCCCTGGCCGGCACGCATGGCGCGCCTGGTACGGACGGCATACGTATCCGCCTGCGCCTGTCCCAGCGCGACATCGGCGCGCAGGTTGCGGCGACCCGGGAACGGGTCAACAAGCAGTTCCGCCTGTGGCACGAGGCCGGTGTGTTGGGGGAGCAGGGCGGCTATCTCATCCTGCGCCGGCCGGATGCGTTGCGCGCGCTGCTGGACACGCCGGGATAGTCCCTGCCTTCGGGGTTGGCACGGCAGCTTCGTGCGAGGAGACGGGGTGCGGTTTTCGATAGTGGCGGCGGCCCTGGTGGCCGTCCTGGTCGGGTTTGGCGGAACGCTTGCAGTCGTGGTGCAGGCGGCGGCGCATCTCGGCGCGACCCAGGCGCAGACGGCGTCATGGGTTTCGGCGCTCTGCCTGGCGATCGCCGGCACCAGCATCGTGCTCAGCGTGCGCTACCGGATGCCGGTGATCACGGCGTGGTCGCTGGCTGGAGCGGTGCTGATCGCCGCCGCGCCGCCCGGCGTTGACATGCCGGCGGCCGTCGGGGCGTTCATGGCGTCAGCCTCGCTCATGCTGCTGGCCGGGCTGGTGCCGGCGCTGGGAAACGCCATCGCCCGGTTGCCGGCATCCATTGCTGGCGCAATGCTGGCCGGGCTGCTGCTGCGCTTTGTCCTCGGGGTGTTCCAGGCGGCGCAGGGCTCCCCCATCCTCGTGTTGCCGCTCCTGGCGGTGTTCCTGGTGACGCGGCTGGTCCATGCGGCGTCCGCGCCGCTGGTGGTGATCGCGATGGGCGTGCCGCTGGCACTCGCGCTCGGCCTGCCGATGCCTCTGCCGGCAGGGTTGGAGCTGTCCGTGCTGGTGCCGGTGATGCCACGGTTCGATCTCTCCGCGATCCTGGGCCTCGGCGTGCCGCTGTTCCTGGTCACGATGGCGACGCAGCAGATTGCGGGTGCGGCGGTGCTGCGGACGGCGGGCTACGTGCCGCCGGTCCGCGGTGCGCTGCTGACGACCGGGGCGGCGTCCCTGGTCGGGGCGCCGTTCGGCTGCTACTCCGCCAACCTGTCCAGCGTCACCGCCGCGCTGTGCACCGGGCCAGATGCCCACCCGGACCCGGAGCGGCGTTGGATGACCGGGCCGGTCTATGGCCTGCTGTATCTGGCGTTGGCGGCCAGCGGCGCTTCGTTTGTCCAGGTCTTCACCGCCCTGCCGCCAGCGCTGGTCGCAACCGTTGCCGGCGTCGCGCTGGTCGGGCCGCTGACCGGCGCGCTCGCGTCGGCGATGGCGCATGAGCAGGAGCGGTTCGCCGCGGTGCTGGCCTTCGGCGTCACCGCGTCCGGCGTGTCGCTGCTGGGCATCGGCGCGGCATTCTGGGGGCTGACGGCGGGGCTGCTCGCCCTGGGGCTGCAACGCGCGGAGCGGCGGCTCCGCCGGCTCAGGCTGGCTTGACCAGCAGGTTCGGCAGGCCTGGATACCGCTCGTAGCTGTCCAGGACGCGGTAGCCCGTCGCTTCCAGCCAGGCGTTGAACTGCGGCCAGTGCGGCGCGCACAGCTCGATGAACAGCGTGGGCCGCCAGCAGGCTACGGTGGCCGACAGCCCGGCCAGGACCGCCATCTCGCCGCCCTCCACGTCAATCTTGATAAAGTCCACGCGTTGCCCGGCCAGCGCGGCGTCGCCGGCGATGCAGCGCGTGGCGCCGGCCGGGTCCGGGTGGAATTGCGCGCCGCCGAGGTTGTCAGGGTCCGGCACCTGCTGCGACATGCGCCCAGGCCCGTCCGCAAGGGCCAAGCCGAGGAACTGCTCGTCCCAGGTTCGGCAGCGGTTCAGCCGGCCATGCAGGCGCAAATGGGCGGCAGCGTCCGCATTCGCCTCGAACAGCACGACCCGGCGGGCCTGGGCGACATGCTCGAAGAACAGGGCGTGATTGCCGATGTTGGCGCCGATGTCGGCGATGACGGCGCCGGGCGGGATGTGCGGCGCCATTAGGCGCAGCTCCTCCGGCTCGAAGAATGCGCCGCGCAGGTGGCAGGCCTGGATGGGATCACGCGGGTTGGTGACGAAAAACTGCAGCGCGGCGCCCTCTGGCGTGCAGCGCACGAGGGTGCCGGGCAGGTGCTGCGGGCCGCCGCCCTCCGTCATGCCGGGCCGATGCGGACCAGGATCACGATGGAGGGTTCTGTGGCGTTGGCCCCCGTGTCGAGTAGGCTGTCCCCTGGCCCCGCCGCACTGTCCCCGGTGTCAAGCCGGCCCGAGCAGCAGTGCAGCACCGCGCCGTGCGGCACTGGCGTACCGGCCGCAAGCCGCAGCACCTGCACGTTCGCCTGGCGCCGTCCCTGTGCAGTGATGACGTTGAAGGCCCGCCCGGCCTGGCCGCCGAGCCGGCATCCTGTCCGTGCACCGCCGTCAAAGGAATGGGGCGTCAGCAACGGGCAGGGGACGAAGGGACCGCCGTCATGCGACAACGCGATGAGGTGTCCCGCCACCGGTGTGAACACCCGGTCGAACCCGGCATAATCGGAGAAGTCGCAATCCTCGGTCAGCTCCGCTAGGCTTGCTTGCCACAACAGGTCGCCGTCGCGGGCGGACACGGTGGCGATGTCGCGCGTGACGCCCCGTCCGTTGCGCCACGTCGTCCCCACGAGGTCACCGGCACGTCGCAACGTCACCTTTCAATTCCAACACAGGACGCATGATGACTCCTGACGACCTCCGCCGCTTGGAGAAGCCTCCCACCGCCCTGGCGCTGGAGGCCCTGTGGTGGGCCGCCCGTGACGACTGGGACCGTGCGCATGGTGCCGCGCAGTCCGACTCCGGCCGGGATGCCGCCTGGGTCCATGCCTACCTGCACCGGGTCGAGGGCGACCCGGACAACGCCCGGTACTGGTACGGGATGGCGCACCGGCCCGTTTGCACCGAGTCGCTGGAGGCGGAGTGGCAGGCCATCGCGGGTGCGTTGCTGCAAACGGCGTAGGGCGGAAAAGCGGAGCGCATTCCGCCAGGTCCGGCGCTATTGCTTGGCGGAAGGCGCTGGCGCTGTTCCGCCCTCCGAAGCGTTGGCCAGGCGCTCGTCACGATGCCGGCGCGTCGGCGGATACCTCGGCTCCCAGACGCCCGAGCAGCCGGGCATGGGCGCGCATCCCGTGGTGGAAGCATCGCCAATCGAACTTCTCGTTCGGGCTGTGCACCTGGTCGTCGTCGAGGCCGAACCCCATCAGCAGGCTGTCCATGCCGAGCAGCCGGTGCAGGGACTCCACCACCGGGATGCTGCCGCCGCATCCAGCCAGGACGGCGGGACGGCCATACTCCGCCGCCAGCACCTCCTGCGCCGCCGCGACGAAGCGGCTGCTGGACGGAATTTCCATGCCCGGCGCGCCGCCGCCGGTGATCTCGGCCCGCGCGTCGGCCGGTAGGCGGGCACGGACGAAGTCATGGAACGACCGCACGACGGCCGCCGGGTCCTGACCGGGCACCAGGCGGAACGACACCTTGGCCCCGGCCTCGGCAGGGATCACCGTCTTGCTGCCCGGTCCGGCATAGCCGCCCCAGATACCGTTGATGTCAGCGGTCGGACGCGCCCACAGCCGCTCCAATCCCGTCCGCCCGCGCTCGCCCGCAGGGACCGACAGGCCGATGGCGCCAAGAAACGCAGACTCGTCGAAGCCCAGCGCCGCCCAGTCGCCTTGCAGGGACTGCGGCAGCTCCGTCACCCCGTCATAGAAGCCCGGCAACTGCACGCGGCCGTCCCCGTCATGCAGCTCACCCAGGCTTCGGGTCAGCAAGTTGATCGGATTTAGCGCGGACCCGCCGAACACGCCCGAGTGCAGGTCGCGGTCCGCCGCCTTGATGATCACCTGCATGTAGGCCAGGCCGCGCAGCCGGGTCGTCAGCGCCGGGGTGTTGATGTCCCACATGCCGGTGTCGCTGATGACGGTCACGTCGCCGCGCAGCGCGTCCGCGTGATCCAGCAGGAAGCGGTTGAGGTTCGGGCTACCGACCTCCTCCTCACCCTCGACCAGCACCGTGACGCGGACGGGCAGCGTGCCGTGCACGGCGTGCCAGGCGCGCAGGGCTTCCAGCCACATCATCACCTGGCCCTTGTCGTCCACGGCGCCCCGGGCGACGACGCGGGGGCCGTTCGGACCTTCGGACAGCACGGGATCGAAGGGCGGGCAGGTCCAGAGTTCCAGCGGCTCTGCCGGCTGCACATCGTAATGGCCGTAGAAGATCAGGTGCGGCGCGTTGCCGCCGGGGCCGGGGTGATGGCCCAGCACGACCGGGTGGCCAGCGGTCGGGTGGATCGAGGCCTCGAAGCCCATGGCCTGCAGTTGATCCTGCACCCATGCGGCGGCGGCGGCGCAGTCGCCGGCATGAGCCGGTTGCGCGCTGACGCTTGGGATGCGGAGAAAGCTGAACCAGCGCTCCCGCGCGGCGTCCAGGTTGGCTTCAATATGGTCAAGCACGGGTTCGGTCTGCATAGGTGACACCATGCCCAAACCCATGCCGGGCGGCTAGGGTGCAAGGCTCCCTCTCCCTCCGGGAGAGGGTTGGGGTGAGGGGGTCTTGGCTGGGGTTTGGGCACCTACAGTGCCTCGGGATAACAGCCTGGGTTCGAGGGGACGGCGCTTGCCCGCCCCCTCACCCCGACCCTCATAGGCGCTAACTTAGTCACGGATGCATCCTACATTGGGCTGGATGGCCTGTGTTTGCGTGGGATTGGGGTGATGTCGGCGTTGTCGTGCATTGAGGGGGTTTGGCCGGCGCTGTTGGCGGCGCTTCCGGCAGGGTTTGATCTGGAGGGCACGGCCCGGGCTTCGGGGGCGTTCCAGCGGGCGCGCGGCATTGGGGATGCGGCTGCGCTGTTGCGTGTGGCCCTGGCGTATGGCGGGTCGGACCTGTCGTTGCGCGAGA
>JAABUW010007745.1_pt1 | contig 12807 bp, 13 predicted proteins | sample 5560081 | NCBI WGS metagenome assembly JAABUW01 (sample SAMN10711882, study PRJNA513363) | rock metagenome | isolation source: Antarctica rocks | place: Antarctica: Victoria Land, Knobhead sud
TCTGCAATGGCTCAGACCTTGGCTCTTCTAGCTGGTTGATTGCCAGCAGGATCTGACAGCAGGCTTCAGGACATGCTCATGGCAATGAGGTGTATCACAATCCCAGCATACCATCATCACATCATCATGGTATGATATATAGTGATCATGTGATTTTATTTCACGCCCTGCCTGACCGGAGGGCATGTGACATTGGTCATGAGCGGGCTTGTGCACACCTTGTTCTTCCTGAAACAATGAGGAGAAACCATGACGTACAAATGCAGACTTGCTTCTGGTGCTGTGATGATGCAGGTTGAGGTCAACTCATTACACTTGTGATGCTCACTGCAAGCCTGTCTGGAGAGACTTGCCTTGCATGGCACGCACCTGATGCCTGTTAGCTCAGCCTGCATTTTGATGATTATATCATTACTACATTCATCACTGTTATTCTAATAAAAAATATTGATTATGTTTTTAATAAGTTTTTTATTGTATCATTTGTTGTTATGTTAAATACTATTTTACAATATTGTTATAATAACACTGTTTTACAACATTGTTGTTGTTATTATTAATGACACTGCTGCAGGGGTGCAATCAGAACGGTCATGATCACAGGGGATTACCCCCGAGCCAGCCTCTCAGTGGCCAAGAATGTCGGCATGCTGCACTCGCCAGCTCAAGTGGTGGTCATCGACATCCTGGAGCAGCCAAAACAAACCAAGGGAAATGGCCCATTAGCTGCACATTCTGCCATGTCAGCATCACATTCTGCCGCGTCAGCATCACATTCCGCCACGTCAGCATCACATTCTGCGCCCAGGCACTGCCTGACCACAACCTCTGCAGCTGCTCATTGTCCCAGTCCAAAGCCTGTGCCAGTCCAGTCACTGTCCAGTCACCGCATGCACAGTCATGAAATGCCTGCTGGGCATTGTGACGCCATGACACAGCCTGCTACAGAGGCCGCAGCAAACAGCCAAGTGGGTTCTGAGACAGCATGCCCAGCGTCCACAGCATGCCCAGCATCCACAGCATGCCCAGCGTCCACAGCAGCAGCAGCAGACCATGTGGGATCATTGCAACTCAGTGAGCTTGATTTGCACGCCCACCAAGTGCTGCCCCGCCACGTTTCATTCCTTACCATCCCTGATGATGAGGAAGCTTACCATCACAACGCTACCCTCCCTAGGCCCCTTGCCTCCAGCAGGGGTTCTCTACGGCCCATTAAGCCCCCTGGTGCAGACCCCCAAGGCCCCACCACCGATGCTATTAGCCCCCCTGCTGCTCATCGGGAGCCTCTGTCAATGCTCACTTTTGTGATGTCAGTATCCGGGCAAGCTCTGCCTGCTGCTGAAGCCCTGAACGGCCTGGCAGAAGGGCAGCTGCAATGTGCCCTGACTGGGGATGCCTTCAAGCGCATGCTGCGCCAGTGTGACCTGTCTGTGCTGGAGACCGTCATGCGTAATACGGTGGTATTTGCGCGTATGAAGCCGCACCAGAAGGGGCAGGTGATGGATCTGCTGGGAAGCCGAGGGCTGCACCAAGTGAACCATGGTCAGTGGTGCCACATACAGGTCAGCACTTATGACTCTAGATCAGTAATTTTAGTCATGAGTAATGATTATAGTCGGCTACAAGGAATAGATATGACTGTCTGCAGAGTCTTGCTATTAGTCAGAGGCTCCAGTCCATATAGCTAGCCTGGCTGCTGTGGTTTTGTACAGTTCTCACACGAGGTAATATGAATGCAAACAGTACTCTATTTGTAAACAGCGGGGCCCAAAAGTGCTGTCCCTCAATGCTGGACAGCGCTGACAGTCTCTTGTGTCTAGCAGCATTTCCCTCTATGTCATGTATGTATGTATGTATGTATGTATGTATGTACGTATGTATGTATGTATGTATGTACATGTGCATCTACATGTGCATCTACATGTGCATCTACATGTGGATCTACATGTATATACGGTAAGTATATGTGTATGTTTGTATATGTATATACAAGCAGAGGTGAGTATCTTTTCAGTGCAAGATGCGGTGTGACAGGGGCTGGGGCACAGGACCATGTTCTGTGGGCTGGGCATCGTCAACTTTGCTGCCCTCACAGCCGCAGATGTCGGCTTTGCTGTAGGATCCAATGAGGCCATAGTGGCTGCACAGATCATGACTCGTAACACCTCCATTGCCGGTATGCACTTTCCTGATTAGCAATTCCATGTCAGCATGTCAGATGATGAGGATGGCTTTCAATTGTATTTGAAGGGTTTCTGTTACACCAGCATCTTGTACATAAGCACTCATGGGTATCCCACGCTTGGCAGTCCAGCTTATGTGCATTCAGACTGGATTCAGAATGGTGCTTCAAGGCTTTGCATTGATCAGAACTCAGGCGGTTTGTGCAAGTCAAACGCGCAAGCTGTCGCTTCAGTGCATGCCTTCCTCACCCCTTGTAATGCAGAACAAGGCTTGATTGCAGGTGTGGCTGACTTGATCAGAGTGGGGAAGTCAATGGGTTGTCTCGTCACCTCATTGCTCAAGGTACCATGCCTAGATCCCTGCACACCTTGTTTTCCTCATTGAATTTGAAACGGTCCTGTACGCATCATACATGCCCTGCTCTATGCATATGATGACACTCGTATGCAGTTGCATGTGACAAGCACATGTTGCCAGCAAGCCTTTGCAAGTGTCCTTTTTGCTATCGTGCATAGTAGCATGGGGGGCACGCCTGCTGGGGGCCCCTTTCTGACATGAGGCTGCTGTGATGTGCAGTATCAGGTGTTGTACCAGCTCACCCTGTCAGTGGCTGATACTGTAGCCTTTTGCTTGGATGGATCAACCTTCTCCATCATACAGGCAAGTCACAGCTGTAGTGATGATTGGCCTGAGCCCCATAGCTATGATGGGCAGCTGTTGCGCCCAGTGTGATGTGCTATGTAACAAGTGTGTGTGAGAACATCGGCGCCTGCAATGCAAAGCTAATGCTTTTGTCAATACCTTGAACAAAGTGCTTGTTTAGGTACATCAATGAACTCACCAGCAAAGGGATGCATGCAGAGTAAAGCGGCAGTAGCACATTTTGCTACACAGCAAATGGTCAGAGCTTTGGATTGTTTACCTGGTTAATTGGTTGTTTGCTTGCTTGCTTCACAGTTTGAAACAGTTCAGGTTCTCTGCATACTGTTTCACGCTTGCTGGTTTCAAAATCTGTCGAGATACCGAGGCTCAATGTGAAATCATCAGATATGCACAAAGCCCCAATGTCATGCAGCTATGCTACCTCATGTAGGGTCAGAACATTGTAGTCATGACTCTAGTTGTGACTGCTGCAAGGCGACCATCTGAACCGTGTGTGAAAGCCAAATACTCGTGACTACTGCAGAAAACCCAACTTAACCGTGTGCAAAACCCACAAGAGATTGATTGGACAGGCCAAGACTTGCTCCTCTTGTTTGTGTGACACTCTGCTTGGCCTGCAGTTGGGAGGATTTGATGGTGTGGTGATGACCCTGGCTGCTGTGACTGCCATGGTGCCTCCTCTAGAGCAGCTCACACCCAAGAAGCCCGAGCCCATCTCCACTGACTTTTCAGCACGTGCTCGCTTGGGAGTCATGGTCACCATGCAAGCAGTCACGCAGATCCTCTATGCCACCTTTGCTGCAGCACAGCCTCAGTGGAAAGCAGGCAACCATACTGCTCATCAGGTGATTTCACGGATGTGACTGTTGTTTACTAGCATGTTTGTGTTCAGAATTAGCCTCGTTTTGGCTAAATCTGGATATTTGGCAACCTGTTACACTTTCTGCGCCATAGATTATGTCGTTAGCGTCTGTTTTATGGTCAGTTGTTCTGCTGGAAATGCCTTGTGGGCTTAAGTGCTCATCACAGTTCCTTCACCTTGCTGTATGTGATGGTTTATTGTGTCTGTCAGCAACATCAACGTGGAAGCATGGTGCTTTGGTTTGTTGACATGCCTGCTTTTCAGTATTTTGTTCTGAAGCAGGCAAACAAAAATGAACCCGAGTGTACCACATGTTCGTTTTGTGCATCAAATGCAGCTCTGGTACAGAAACCCAGACTACACCCCCTTGCTTTGTTGCTGTTTGCAGGCATTCCCCTCCCATGTTGCATGCACCATACACACATAAGGCTCATGCCATGCTGCATGCACCACTCACACATGACGCTCTTGCGGCGTGCTGCATGATTCAACTACTCACTGTGATCTTGCCGTGCTGCATTAACTCACTGTACTCTTAGTGTGCTACATGAACCAGTCAATCCTTGTGCTTTTGGTGTGCAGTAACTCGCTGTGCTCTGGGTGTGCTGCATGTACCAATAACCTCTTATGCTTCTGGTGTGCTGTATGAACCAGTAACTCCTTGTGCTTTTGGTGTGCTGCATAAAACTCACTGTGCTCTTGGTGTGCTGCCGCAGAACCCAGTGAACACCATGGCTTTCATCATGGTGCAAATGCTCTTGTTGGCGCCTCTAGTCACGCTTGTGAATGATGGCACAGCTTTCTGTGTATCCCCACTGCGCTTCAAGCCCTTCCTCTTCCTCGCCGTGCTGCAAACTGTGCTTGTGACGCTGCTCATCTTGTGCGGGCCAGCAGTACATGCTAACCTCTTCCACTTGTATACTTTTGAGTTCAGCTTTCGCTGGAAGCTTGAGACGCTGGGGCTCTGGACCATATTTATGTATGTTGTTGCCATGGGTATTGTCAGGCGTGTCCTTGCCATGCGCTCAAAGAGGGGAATCCACCCAGTGCCTGCAGCTGCAGCAATCACAATCAATGAGCACTAGCCAGCTGGCTGACATTGACATGCTTCATGCTAGCAACACCATGCAGCTTTGAATACTGCAGCAAAGGGATGCAACTATCCTTGCAGATAGGCAGAGTGCATGGGTCTGCCTGAGATGTTTGTGCCTGCATGATGTTGTGTGTTTGTGTAAAGACGCATAGGCTCCTCTATGTGTGTGGGGTTGAACAGTATGTCGGTGTTGAAGTTGAAAGGCATGGCAATGTGAAACAGAAGTTGATGGGCAGTCTTTGTCTTCATCTGTGGAGCGTACACAGCTTTTCCCGACGCCCAAATTAGAACTGGAGATTGTTGCCTGCCTGTCTGCAACGCTCACTGTCTCTTGGGAAGACAGAATATGCAAGGCATGGATTCGGCTTTTGTTTTTGAGTAGAGTCATTGTGCAGGTGACTCATGAAGTGAGCAATTGAACAGAAGCCTCTGTGTTGCGTTTGTTACTACATATACTCCACACCACATTCACACTGTGCAAAACATTCATAGACCAGTCATGGTTCCTTTACAATAGTTCTAAATCACGTTGCTCAACATATGTATTGTAGAACACATGTCATGTGATGTGACGTGACGTGAAGTGATGCGTAGTGCAAAAGCAATACATTGGCACAAGGCTAGTATGCACAGCTTGTGCAGCACAGGTGTCAAGGAGCATAGTGTCTCGACAATTCTCAGTGACAACCCCAGTTGGGTAAAGTCAATAGCCCCCGGTATAGCACCCAGCTATTGCTTGTACCAGTGAATGAAGGAAAGGAATGGAAGCATTTCATGCTGTCTTGGTCTGGGATGTGATGCAATGATGCAGCATGTATGAATCTTATTTGAAAGCATGTAGGGCATTGTCAACAAGGCCTGTCTCATATGGCGTGACTCATAAGTCAGGGTCATAATACACAAAAGCTGGGCCCAGTCAAACTGTGTAATGTGAGGGTAGCGCCGGCAAGAAGGTTTAACTGTGTAAGGTATATACCTATAACACCCAATGTGATACCACAGCGGCTCTTTGCTAGGTTGAACGTATTACTAACCATCATTGTAGACCAGTGCTGACACAGCTGCACATCATGTTGTAGTACAAGGCCAATATCACAGCACCACTGCAAGCCTTGCAAGCTGTCCCTGCTGCGCCATATGCAACATTGCAAGGCATTTTGATGTTGGTGATGCCTATATTTTGTACATGTACTACAATCACACGACTTGTGCTTGTAGCTGCAGAGATTCTTTTTTTGGCAGGACAATGAGATTTTGGGCTTTTGGTTGGTGGCTGGGCAGCAAGGCTGTTGCTGGTGTCTGAGGTTTTGAGGCTTTTCATTGGGAGCACAAGATTGTAAGGCTGTAAAGCTGAAGAGCGGTTGCCTGGGGCTGCAGAGCGGTTGCCTGGGGCTGCAAGGCTTCATGGCTGCATGGCTGCACGGCTGCAAGGCTGCATGGCTGCATGGCTGCACGCCTGCAAGGCTGCAAGGCTGCACGGCTGCACGGCTGCAAGGCTGCAAGACTGCACGGCTGCAAGGCTGCAAGGCTGCAAGGCTGTACGGCTGCAAGGCTGCAAGGCTGCAAGACTGCACGGCTGCAAGGCTGCACGGCTGCAAGGCTGCATGGCTGTCTGAGCTGGAATCGCTGCAAATTGCTGCGCTGCAGGTGCAGCTGAGCTGTAATAGCTAAGCTGCTGCTGCTGCTGAGCTGTAATAGCTAAGCTGCTGCTGCTGCTGAGCTGCTAGAGCTGAACTGCCGCTTCTGTCATGGCTGCAATGCCGCTGCCGTTACAGCTGAAGAGCTGGAAGGGCTGCATTGCCGAGCTGATGGCTCAACCAAACTTTAGGGTCTCTCTTATGAGGACAATGGTTTGTTTAGGAGGGAAACGAAGTATGGGACGGACCTGATGAGTCTACAGTCTAGTCCGGTATATCATGTGCACGCGGACCGAGCTCCATCGCTGCTCACTTGATCGCTGCTGCACCTTCAAAAGTATGTCGCGATCTTCATGAAAAGTGCTCTTGCTCAGCAGCAGTTCGATCCGCTGGTCGTGATCAGGGCGTACGTTGGCTTCTGGCAAGACGGGCGCATGGTCTTGCCGGGTCGGCACCATGTCCGGTACAGCAGCAAACCGATTGATTAGTCTGCACTCACCCTGAGAAATCTCTCGCTGGCTACACCTCACGTTCCGGAACCCATGCTTTGTTGTCTGGCTATGTGCGGACTTTCCCGTCCACGTTCAGTGTCAAATCTGTCGGTCAAGAGCGTGAACGTCATCTGCCAGTGGCAAGAATGCAACTAGAGGGCCTCAACTGTGTCCCTTAAGGGTTCTGCTGTGCCAAATATGCCTGTGATGTTTGGCAACAGGCATATGGATCAGACTGACCAGCTTCAAGAGCTTACTTTCAGCCCTTGCACAGATGCTTGAATTTGCGTTGGCGACAGTTCCATTCTCAACAGTTCCTTGCCAGTCTCCAAGCTGCATCTCATCTGAAGTAAAAAGTTGCATTGCTGTTGCAACATGCCTTTGCTGCACCGTGCAGCCCTGTGATAGGTTGCTGAAGCAACATGCGCTGGTTGAGACTGGTCAGCTTTAGTGTAAGCAACTCAGTGGGCTTTTGAGTATGTGCGGCAGCTAGTCCATGATGGAATGTGCAGCGATGAGCCTTAGCAGGCGCACAGATTGCCTAGACCAAGCTGGCATGCATAGGCAGTGGCCTGACTTGTTGTGCAGGGTGAAGGGCTTGTTGTGCACCAGCAGCAGCTCGATCCAGCTTGCACAGCAGTCAAGACTTACCTTATGATCCAAGCCCTTCCACAACTTGGTTCCCAATGCGCAGTCCTTTCAGCTTGATGTGTGACTTGCTGATGTCACAGTCACTGGAACACTGTCAATAAACATGACATTCTTGGCGACATATGCTAACACACCTGCATTTGGGGATATGAGCAGCAGATCAGCACAGAGGCTCAAGACATAATGCTGTTGCAGAGGTTCAAGGTGTGTGAGCCGAATAAGGTCCAGAATGACATTGTAGAGTCCGATTTTGGATGTCTAGAACTTGCACTTCCCTACTGTTATACCTGGAACAAGCCAGCGTGGCAAGACAAGTGTATACTGCAGCTAGTTTATGATGGAATGTGCATGCTGATTTCACACAGCATCAGCACGGATGCTTTAGTTTGCACTGCCAAACATATCTATTTGTCTGGCACCTGGGCCATCTGACACAACTTTGGGACCAGCTGTAATTTTTGGACTGGACGCAAGATACAACATGTTTGTTTAACCTATGTTGCGTGGTGAAACATCACATTGCCATATGGAACAGGAGAGACTGAGGCGGGTGGCCCAGGGTTGTGTCTGCAGGGGGTCGCACCAAGTCAGCAGGTGTAATGATGGGAGGATGGGCTGTTAGAATTGAGTGTGCTACATGTGCAAGGGGATGATTCATAAGTCTTTTGGCAGGGCTGTAGGCGCAAACATGCCTGCGCATAGCAGATATGTCTGTTCACAGGATTATTATGTCAGTATGCACATATTGATCAGTCAGCAGTCATTGATGCTCCGTCATGCATTGCCACACGCATAAACAGTCTGCTGTACTCACGTATTCATTTTGTTTTGTGTCTCAGATGTTTGCTGTCCTTCCACTAGTCCCCGAGTGAGTGACAGTAATAACTCGAAATGCACCTGCTAATGTACCTATAGGTTGTGTTGGCAGCAGTAACAGTATCCACTCAAGATCAATGTTCACTATGTTCACTTGCAGCCCTTCAACTTCAACACAACAGGAAAGCAAATGCAGGGCATGAGTTACTCACAAATGACATTTCAGAACGTGGTATTTAGGTGCATAAAATCCATCAGAGACACAGCAGCTGGTGTTGCACACCAAGTCATGGACATTTTTGGAGCCTAAGTGACTTCTGTAACTGTATGATAATGCTGATATCATCGATGACATCACAAGCTGTGGCACAAGCTGTTCTGTTCATCAACAAAATTGCAGTCTTGCCAGCTCTCTTCAAAAGGTCATACCAGAGCACCTATACAAACATGCCTACACGCAGATCTGTCACACGCAGCACTGCATGAGACGTCATGTCAAACAAGGCAGACATGACAAAATAACATTGGACTTGCGACTTGACATCGGACAGCAAAATCAACATGCAGCTATCAGACACATCATGTTCATGGTATCAATCCCTGGTCAAGCCAAAGGCTGCTGATTACACCATGGAGCTGCCGTTTTGAGGCAGGACTCGGCCATCGGTACCGTTCATCATGGCACCATTTGGTACTTCCCCATTTGTCATAGCGCCATTGGGTACTGTGCTCTTTGTCATAGGCCCGCCCTTCTGCTTCTTGCCAAAGAAGCCAGACTTGGGTTGCACTACCCCTCTGGTGGGTTGGATCAGCTCTTGAGGAGCAGCCCCATTCCGTCTGTGAGTGGATGTGTACCTCGATGGGTACAAGTCCAACATCATGCTTGCAATGTACAGGCAGAACAGCGTCGTCACGAACCACTCCAGAGATGCTGCTGCACTGTCATCACCATTACAGGTGATGTAGTCAGACTGGCCAGGTGGAGTTCTGTCATCACATCTCTTCATGAGACATGCCAGAATGATGATGGCAATAATGCCTGGGATCACAATAGCCACCTTGATGTAAAACGACAATCTGGTTGCTTTGTCGTCCCGGTAATCTCTGGCCAAACCTGCAGGAGCATCCTATGTCAGCAAATACATGCAATATTGCATTGCAGCGGCTTTAAGACCTGCTCAATCATCGCCAACATAGCTGCAGCTGCAGCACAGAGGCTACTACCACAGCATCAACTATCAAACAGAAACACACTGTGAAGCTGATTGGCCCAAATTTATGTCTTTGAGACATGAACTTGGGAGATGGAAGGATGCAACTTTCAGAAGCAAGCCAATACAGTGCTACAAAAGCAAGCAAGCCATGTACCAAGTAAAGGACTGGAAGATCTGTCATGAACTGTCTCACCTCCAAGTTCAATCATGTTGAACAATCCTGACAGGAGCAACGCCACAAAGAAGATCCCAGAGAAGGTCCAGTGCAGGGTGGGATGCGCAAAGGCATCAAAAATGGTCAGAAGGATGCATCCCAGTGCACAAATGAAGGCGAAGATGAGTGAAAGCCCAGAGGCTGCCCTCTCGTATCGCCTGACACGTGTAGGAATCCTATACGTGTGGCGCAATCTATAGTCGAGGTAAATAGACGCAAAGAAAAGAAGTGCTGTAAGAGTGCCCAGGACAATGAAAAGGGCATGATTGTCTGCTCCAACATCGCTGATATACACCACAGTGGACTCATTAGATCTGTATCTGGGGTGTCCTTGTGCAAGCCAGATGACAAGCAGAGATATGATGGTGGCAGCGCCAAAAATGAAGCCAAAGAATGGCACCCAAGCCCAGTGCAGACCAAATCCTATGCCACCAGGCAATGGCACTGGCATGGTGTCTAGATTACTGTGCCTGCAGTGCCAAGCAATCATTACAGATTTGCTCGCATGAGTTGCGTCGCAATGGAGCTGTGGCTAGGCAACCGAAGACAGCTGTTCAAGCTGTTTGCACGTAGAGCACAGCGAGACCGAAATAACTACTGGGATGGACACCTGTACAGCGAGTGTATACAATGTGCGGTGTCGACGACTTGCCTTCCAGAAATGCAAGCTGTGCGTGCTCCTGACAGATCCGAAGTATCAGGCCTAGATCCCAACACCTCCCACTTGGGCGTCTTTCAGCGATAAAGTCTGAGGAGTCTGTGTACCTTGGGTGGTCTGAAGGTCAGCAAAGTCCTACAGCGCCGCTGTATCAATAAGCTTTTGGCTGAATTGACCGTCCAGCTTTACGACATTCTATCACAGGTGCACCTGGCAAGAAACGGACAGAGTCAGCGTCAATCCCAAATTACGCCATGATGGCGTCAATGACCTGCAGACCGAATGCAGTCTGCTGGTGCTGCTCAGCCTCTGGCTCAGCCTCAAAATTCCCTATAAAACTTGAGTTCGTTGATTTGCACTCAGCTGACATTCTGCTAAATATGCTCTGCATGCCAACGTCACCATCAATGTCATGCTAAATTTCCGGCATAAATGTGCTGTACAACGTAGCGTGGTCTACTGAATATTCGACTCTGTCTAAATTTGGTCTGTTCTACAAACTGCTGTCATTGTGGTCAGCTTGATTAGTTCTGCACTCACATGGCAAGCCACAGCACTGTGTTAAGCTGTTAAAATCAAAAGTGGGAATTGCTGCAGACATACTTCGATATCAACGGGTGAATCATCAGATGCGCATCGATGAAGCTGCTAATGCCATTGTTGCTCGCTACAGTGGCACAAGCAGGCTGCTGCTGCTGGGTTAGACCCATTGCTGTTCTTGCAGTACTACCAATGATGCAACACTGTGTAGTACACACAGATGTATACAGAAAGGCCTTATCATTTGGCAAGCACTGTCCAGCATTACTACTTAAATGGAAGAATGTGGCCCTGCAGTCAAGTACAGGGGTATGCATCATAGCACAAACTTATTCGTTGATACAGCATGGGCAGTATTATGCTGAACCCCATTGTGCCCATCTGAAATTGATCTTAGTCATTCCACGGAACCTGCTGTGTTGCCGATACAACAGTCACATGACTTGGCCAAAACTGCTTCGATCATAAGCGCTAAATTCTGGTGTCTACATCTCTATTTGCAAAGTGCAAAGCAAAGGTCACCAGACTCAAATCCAATGTCTGTTGCAATGCAAAGCTACAAATGCGATCACCACTACATTGGTTGAGCGTTCATTGAGCCACTCTCATGGCAAAAGTTCATTCACAGATGCTAGCGCTGCAAATAGGAAAGCCAAGCTATGTACAGAAGGAAGGCTGCAAGGCTGTCCGGCTGCAAAATCGCAAGGTGCTGATACACGGCTGACAGGTCACATGTTTCTTGGTCATTGTACTGTCTTGCTGAGGATGCTGTATGTGTAACCTGAAATGGTTCTGAGCTGCATGGCTGTATGCTGCTGATATCATTTCATTGCCAGGTCTTGCCTGGAGAGGATGGTTGCTTAGTAAGGGGCTGGGGCCCAGGTAGGCTTGGGGGTTTCAGGGGCCCATGTGGACTGCTGAGGAGGGGCCACAGCTGGCTTTGAGGTGGATGTGGGGGGTGGTGTTGATGAGGAAGCTGGAGCTGGGGCCTTGCAGAAGTCACAGTACTGGCATTCACCAGAGCAGTCCTTAGCCAGCACACACTGGTAGCAGATTTCACCAATGGAAGGGGTGCTGGCTGGGGTCCAGGTGGGTGCAGGGGTCCAGGTGGCTGCTGGGGACCATGTGGGTGAAGAAGTGGAAGCTGAAGTAGAAGCTGGGGTCCATGTGGGTGATGGTGTCCATGTTGCAGCTGATGTGGCTGTTGGTGAAGGTGTTGGGGTAGGCTTGGGGTGGTGGGGGTGCTCATGGTGATGGTGCATCATGGCAGGACCAGGTGCTGGAGCTGATGCTGGTCCGTATGAGAAGGAGACCGGGCATGAGCAAATGCACTGCAGCCAGACACAGATGTGTCAGGGGTGTTGACTAGATATGCAGAATGCATGTGCCAGTTGCACAACACCTCATGCAGAATTTGTACACCATGTGTCATGCCACTTTCAGATTGTGACGACAGCAGTGCTTGTCCATGCAAGAGCCAATGCAAAAAGAAGTTTGCATGCCTCAAAGTACCACTGTAAATATGTTTCTGCATGCATGACTCTGCAACAACACAGCTCCAGCCATAAAAGTCATGGCAGCAGCCAACAGGAATGCCATGTATAGTAGGACAATTAAGACTACATCAAGCTCCAGCCAAAAGAACCTTACATTTTCGAAGGCCTCATACTGGGTTGGTACTGGCTTTGGTGCACAGCCAGATCCAGAGCCAGAGCCAGATGAGCCAGCATCAGCACCAGAGTCCATGGCACCAGCCATGCCTTCAGGCATCATGCTGGGGTCCA
>JAABUW010007751.1_pt1 | contig 12802 bp, 21 predicted proteins | sample 5560081 | NCBI WGS metagenome assembly JAABUW01 (sample SAMN10711882, study PRJNA513363) | rock metagenome | isolation source: Antarctica rocks | place: Antarctica: Victoria Land, Knobhead sud
ATACTCGCCTGTACCTCCTCGGGGGTCAGTACGTCCACGTGCTCGGGCTCGATACGCTCGGGACCGAACCAGCGTGGCCTGCGGTCACCGGTCACCGGAGCGGTCACCGTCGCCTCCGCTCCGGCAACACCCCGATAGGGGCCGGAGACGTAGGCCGCCTTGAACCGGACCATCGACGCCGTGTCGAACTTGAGGTAGCCGGAGCCGGGCACGCTGGGCAGCTCATAGGCATCCGGCACCCCGAGCACCGAGCGGGACTCCGCGGCCGAAAAGGTCTTCAACCCGATGCGGTAGGACAGGTGCGTGTCCTACTTCGAGCGACACTGCAGCTAGGAAGCGCTACACCAGCGCAATCTTCGACCCGTCAAAGACGGAACCCCACCGAACGATCGTCGTTTGCAGCGACGCTCAGCATGGCGGGCAGCTCGTCGGACACCGCCAGGATGAACGAATCCGCCGCCACGTCACGCTTCACCGCGATGAAATCACGGGCCGTTGGCTCCACCTCAGCCCAAGCACCCCCCGACAACCCGGCCGACTGAATCCTCCACCTCGCGAGCGGTGCAGCCAAGTCTTCACCCCAACTGACCTGGGGGTGAAACGTTTCGTGAACAACCTTTCACCACCACATCCGGCAGTGGTGAAACGTTCGCCCATGGCTACCGCAGCTCGCGCACTGCGCGCCGATCCTCACACGCCGCTGATCCCATCGAGGCAGCCGAAGTTTCCAACTCGGAACCGACACTCTTGTCAGCGTCAAGTCGCAGGTGATGGCCAGACATCGCAGCTGCCCTGCTCCTCCGTCATGGGACATCAAGATCGGCCATGCGCCGCCGGCACGAGCGGCATCATGCAACGGTGGTGCTTGCCCGTAGGAGAACTGCGAGGCGAATGCGTTGGGCGCCCGAGAGCGGGGGTGCTGCGTCGACGATTTCGGCGAAGTACTCCGCTAAGGTTTTGACTTCGCTTCGACATTTGCGTTCCACGGCCTCGGCGCCCAGGTCGCGCTTGAGTTCACCAGCGGGAGCGCGCGATCCATGTATCCGGGCCGAGGTGGCGGCCCTGAGCGGAACGGGGGTAGCAAATCTGGTGGCGCGCTTAACAGGGCTGCGGTCAGGATCGGGCTGCGATGGTGTCAGTCGTCGCGGCAAAGCACGTCCTGCGTGTACGCCTGCCGACCAAGACTGCCGATCCCGCCGACCCGCGCCCGCGCTTGCGATGCCTCCGTCGCGAGCCGTGCGCTGATTGGCGCGGCCTGCCGCCTGACGGCCGCCTCGGTGGGCTGTGACCGGCTGGTGCCGACCGCCGCGGTGCCCATCCGCTGAGTCATGGGGCGCGGACGAAGGGGGGCGAAGATCCTCGTCGGCGTCGGTGGTGGCGCACGGGAAGTCCAGGGTGAGCTGATTGTCGTCGCGGGCGTGCTGTCGTGTTCGACGGGCCATGGGTGCCGCCTCTCAGGGGTACACCCATCTACGTACAAACAGCTGCGGCTTTAGCCAGTACGGCGACGAAATGCAGGCCCTTCATCTTCAGCACGCCGGCCGCCGCGCCGTCTCTCCGCGAGCATCTGGTGGCTGTCCCGGCCCCGCCCGCGCGAGTCAGCGGACCGGGCGGGTGCCCGAATTGATCAGGGTCTGCACGAGACGTTCGATGGCGGCGACCGTCGCAGCGTGCGCCCCCGAGTCCAAGCGCCCGTGCACGGCCTTCACGGTCAGACCGTTCACTACTTCACGACACGCCCGCGGGGAGGCAAGCACCCGCTCGACGCACTCGGCCACTGTCGGTTCTCGGAGCTGGGTGCCGACCCGCTCGGTGACCTTGTCGCGTTCCACCACCCGCACGGCGATAGCCCCGGATGCGGACGCGCGGCGCTCTTCATAGGCAGCGCGCCTACAGGCTTGCGAGCACCAGAGAGGGCGTCGACCGCGCTCCGCCCAATCCACAGCGCGACCGCACCGCGGACACGGATCGAGCTGCATAACAACCTCCCCACGTTTCGTACGGACGGTTGACTTTACATGCACATAACCTGAATGCAAGAGGTGTGTCACGAGTGCCGTCGACTGAAGATGAAACGAACTGCCCCGGCTGGCGACCTTCCGCCGCGTGAGGTGAGAAGGGAAATGCTCTACTGCGGTAGTGTCCGTGCCGTGGCCGGCGACGGGTATCTGGATGTGCCGTTCTCGCAGACGGATGATGCGAAGCGCCAACCGGTGGCAATCTCGCTCCAAGGCAGGCTGCGCCCTGGACATGAGCATCCTCACCGGCGTCGGCATGACCCCACAGCCACCGCCCACCCCAGCACAGCGCCGCACCCAGGTCTCGCCACTGACCGAGGCCGCTACACCGACCCCGCAAGGCCAAGAGGAGTATGCGAGGCATGTCCGCAGCAGACAATCCCACCAGGAAGTCCCCCGTCAGCGCGCGAGAGCGGGCTCGACAGGCGACCACACGACGCCTCGCCGCAGAACACGCCCGGTTGCGCAAGAACGAGAACGACCTGGTCACATTCTTCGACGCGGGCAAGACCACCGACAAGATCGGCGCGGACCTCGACGAGAAGATCCACGCCATCAGCGACGACGCCGCCATCAAGATCACCGCCGCCGAGCTAGAACAAGCGACCGCCCTGCGCACCATCAAAGACCGCGGCGAAACCGTCGCGAGCATCGCAGAGGCGACCGAACTATCCGCTGCCGAAGTCCGCAAACTCCTCAAGCGGGCCTCGGCCGGCGCACCAGGGACGGTCTCGCCGCCGAACGAGGAACCAACCACCGCGACGGGCGACCCCGAGGGCCTGCCACCGGCGGCACTGGCGGGTTGACGGCTCGGGCCGGGAGGCGTCATGTGCGGTGATGGCGCTACTCCCCAGGGCCCCCCCGCTGCCATGGCGGTGAGATCGCGCGGTCCGGTCCCGTGCACCCGCTGATCGGAGAGCTACTTAAGGCAAAGCTCGCCGCTGATGACGACGACGACGCCGCCGCCGCCGCCGATCACACCGACACCGCGGGCACAGGCGAATCACTCACCCAGATTCGGTCCCGTATCAAAGCCGCGATAGCCCTGGTGCCGTTCTTCAACTCCCACCCCACGACCACGGCGCGCATCGAACGCCACCAATGCCGTGTCACTCCCCCGCCGCCCGGACTGAGTGACTGCGATCTGTCGGTGCCACCAGCTAGCGCCCCCAAACGAGCAATGCAGTGGGGAGACCGGGCGATGGGCAACCAACGACCAGCAGGCCAAGCAGCAGCAGCAGCAGCGGCTGATGTCCCGAGCAAATCTGGAATGGGAAGCCACCAGGACGCGTACCAGCACCGGGCCGCCGGGGCCAGGGGCGTCGCTGCGTGCCCGCATCGCCGAGGAAATTGCGCGGGCTCGGTCCCGTCCACTGCGCCCCGCCGTCCTCCGAGCGCTCACCTGCAGCCTCGCCGCCGCGGTCCTCGCCGCGATTCTTTGGGCACTCGCTTCACCGAACCCGGCATGGGTCCTGACCGCTGCAAGTACCGCCACCGTGGTGGGCTGCATACTCACCGTGGGCACCCAGGTGACCACTCGCTTCGGGTATGACCCCGCGACCCGCGATCTGCGTCACCAAGCGCGACAGGAAACTCGGACCGCAGCAAGACTGCAGGCGCTGGAATCCGCCGGCTGGGTGCTGTTGCATGATCGCCTGGTCGTCGCCCACCGGGTGCCGCACATCCTCGTTGACCCGGTGTCGTGCTGGTCTACCCCTAATACGCCGGGGTCCACCCCACCCTGCGCTACCACCTGCGCCGCACCCGAACTTCGGCGCACACCCTGCTGGCCTTCACGCTGGCGCTGCCGCTGGTGGTGCGGGCCCGCCCCTTGCCGCACCTCAGTGCCGCCACACCGGTCACACAGATTCAGCCCACCGCGCCCGCACAGGACACAGCCGCCTGGGCACGCCAGGAACTCGCGACACGACTCGGGCATCGCCCCGCCCTGGACTCGTGGTCGGTAGTCGTCTACGTCTACTACGCCGTCCTGAACCGGCCACCCGACCGTCGCATCACCGCAGGACACCGCCTCGGCCACAGCGACCCCGGCGCCACATTGCGGGCCACCCTCGACACCGGGCTATCCGCCGGACTCCACCGCGCTGCTATCGCCTTCCTCGCCACCGAAGTCGACGACACCTGCCCGCCTGACTGCGCACCAACCGACGACGCCCGCGCTGCCGGCGGATGGTGCGTGGCACTGTGACACCGTCCGACGGCCGAACGGCGCACTCCGCTAAACTGGCAACCCAGCAGTCGGAGAGCCTGCTCACCGGTGATTGCCATCGCGCCACTGATGCTTTCCGATGGCCACCGAGCTCGGAGAAACCTGTCAACCGACGTGGAGGTCACAGGGCTGCCGCCGGCGCATCGGTCCCCACCGTCAACTTGCCCGGCTGCTCGGCCGACCACTGCTGTTCTAGCTGGGCGAGCACGTCCGCCAGACTGTCGGCGTCGTACTGGCCGGCGACAGTGCGGCCAGGCCGGATGAGGATGGGCTCCTCCTCGGCGAGGGTCAAGGACGCCAACGGCATCAGCCCGTCCTCCGGGAGTGCATCAACCCGTGCGAGGGCGTCGTACCAGCGTTGGGCTAGAGGGCTGCGAGCCCGTCGCCGATTTGCGCCCCGGACTGGGCAGTGAGGTAGCCGAACTGAACGTCCCGGTCGATGTTGACACAGAGGGCTGCCCTCGACCTGCTTGGCATTACCCTGCAGGCTGAACCCCTGCTCGCGCAACAGGTTCGCCACCGTTCACGCCGAAACCAGGTGGCCGCCCCGGGTCAGTTGCTCGGCAAAGATGCGGGGGGACTTGATCGTCCAGCGCAGAGGCGAGCCCGGATCGCCGCGCTCGTCGCGCTCGACCAGTCCCAGCAGCGCGGCCACAAGCCCAGGGTCGCTGGACGTGAGCGGTTTGCGTCCCGCACCCGGTTGGCGCACCCGCTCCAGCGGTTCACCACCGGCCTCGAGCTCCGCAGCACCCTTGGCCACCGTGACCGCGCTGACCCCGCTGCCCTGGCGACGACCTTGATCCCGCCGTGGCCCAGCACCCGCGTGCAGATGTCGCGCCCGCGCTGCTCTGCCGGCGTCTGGTCGACCGCGCTACCCGCTTAAAGTAGGCCACCGCCAAGCCGGGATCGCGCCGGCGATTCACGCCGGCTCCTTCGATGTAGCTGTACTACGGCGCCACGCTAGGTTTGGTCCGAGCGCGGCGGCGGGAGGCCGCCTGCTCCGCTGCGGTCCAGTGGGTATCGGCGATCCAGCTGTCGGCGAAGACCTCAGCGGCGGCGGCGGCGAGATCGGGGTTGACTGGGCTATGCGCCCGGCTGGCCGTGGCCTTGATTCCCACCAGGGTGGCGCGCGGGACACGAGCGAGACGCTCGATCAACGTGCCAAGCCGAGTGTCAAAGGCATTGCGGTCGACGACTTCCTCGACCAGTCCCCAAGCCAGCGCGGTGGACGCGTCGATCGGGATTCCGGTAGTGGTGAGGTACAGTGCGCGGGATCGACCGGCGAGCGCCTGCAGCCGTTCGATGCCACCCCAGGCGGGGGTAATCGCCAAATCGACTTGGTTAAACGCCATGCGCACGTCGTGGGCCGCGATTCGGAAATCGCAGGCGACTGCGGTTTCGCAACCGCCACCGAAGGCGTGGCCGTTGAGCCCGGCGACGACCGGGATCGGAAGCGTCGCCAGTCTGTCTAACAGCGACCGCATCCGCAGTGCCATATCTCGTGCTTCGTCGTGGCGGCGGATCGTGGCAAGTTCGTTCAGGTCGCCGCCGGAGATAAATGTTCGTGTCCCCGCTCCGCGTACTGCGAGGACACGGGCGTCGGATGCAGCTACTTCATCGAGGGCCTCCGCGAGGTCACCCATAGTCGCGCGGCTGATCGCGTTGTGCACCGCCGGGCGGTCAATCGTGAGCACCGTGGCGTCACCGACACGGTCCAGTCGCACCTCACTCACTGGCGCCACCACCCGGTCCGGCCGGGCGTGTCCAATAACCGGTCGTGGAAAAGTGGGCGGTTAGGAGTGCTCCGGCGTCGCGCACATGCGCTTCGGCCGCCACGCGGGCCGCCGGTGGATCATGGTCATGGAAAGCTTTCATGATGTCGTCATGGCCGTTCGTGGATGCGTCAGGCCAGCCGGGTAGGAGCCCGTAAAACCCGCCAGGGATGAAACGCAGACTAGTACCCAACACCAACAGCAACTTCGGAGCGGCAGCAGCAAAGTTAATTTCGCGGTGGAACGCCCAGTTCGATACCTCCATCCCTTCGGTGTCACCCTCCTGGTGGGAGTGCTCGCACCGGTCCCGTAGTTTCTGCATCGTCTGAAGAAACTCGCTGTCGGACCGGACACATGCACGGCTGGTTAGTTCACCGGCCAAGGTTGCGTGCAGCCAGTAAATATCGCGAACGTCATCTGGGGTGGTGCGGACGACGGCGAACGATCGGTTCGGCCTGGCCTGCACAAAGCCCTGCGCTGCTAGCCCTAGCAGCGCCTCACGCACGGGCATCGTGCTCACGTCGAGCAAGCGCGCAAGTTCGTCCTGGGTCGTGCGACTTCCTGGGGCGAGTTCGCCGGTAAGGATCATCCGACGCAGCCTCGCGGCTACCTCATCGGATAATTTGCGCCGACGCAATCCTACCGGCGGGTCGATAGGGTCGGGCGCGCCCGGCATGTCGTGCACCGAAGGTCTAGCCACCTGTGCTCTACCCACCTTTGCTCTGGTCACTTTTCCGCCGTTGATGCGTGCTGCTGCCCGGATCCATCGGTGATCTCGCCCGACGTGAGGTATTCGATCCTTTGGGGGTCGTAACCGAGTTCTTGGAGCACTTCGCCAGTGTGTTCACCGAGTAGAGGAGCCCCGAGGTGGATGTGACCCCCAGCGAGTCCGGGCAACGGACCCCGGACGCAGCGGTAGTCGCCGTAGGAAGGGTGCGAAGCGGTCACCACGAGCCCACGGGAGGTCACCTGCGGATCCCGTAAGGCGTCACCGAGGCTGTTGACCGGCGCGCAAGCTACACCCGAGGCGGCCAAAACGGTGACCCAATGAGTGGTGTCTTTGGCTGCGAACAGCTCCGACAGCACACGCACCAGGGTGTCCCGGTGCTGCAACCGTCCGGCGCCGGTTTGAAGCGCCGGGTCGCTCAGCTGCGATCCGCCGAGTGCGGAGGCGAATCGCGTCCACATCGCATCGTTGCCTATGAACAGCGATAGAAACCCGTCCCGGGTGGCGAACGTCTGTGCTGGTACGAGGGAAGGGTGGGCGCCATCGCTGATCCTGCTTGGCTCGTAGCCCTGATTCAGGGTCCATGCTGCCAGGTAACTCAGCATCGATGTTTGCACATCGAGCAGCCCGAGGTCTAGGTGCCGCCCGTGGCCGGTCCGGGTGCGTTCGACCAGTGCGGCACACACCGCCAGTGCCGCCGCCAAACCACCGCTGTGGTCGACGTAGGAGACACCGGCCTTACCCGGTGGGCCGTCAGGTTCGCCGCTCATGCTCATCACGCCCGCGAGGGCCTGAATGGTGTAGTCATAGGCAACTCGCTCTGCATAGGGGCCGGTGGCGCCGAACCCGCTCAGCGAGCATGTGATGACTTCGGGATTGATCTCGCGGATGGTGCTCGGGTCCAAGCGCAGCTTCGTCATCACGCCCGGACGAGAATTGTCAACGACGACATCCACGCTGGCGAGGAGGGCGCGCACCACCTCACGCCCCTCGGGTCGACTCAGCCTCGCGCGGACTGACCGTTTACCGCGGTTGAGGGCGGCAAAGTACAGGGACTGGCCGCCCTGGAAGTACGGGCCGACCTGTCGTGCCTCGTCCGGGTGTTCGGGATCCTCGAATTTGATCACATCAGCGCCGAGCTCGGCGAGGATCATCGTCGCGTACGGGCCAGCCAGAAAGCGGCTGAAGTCCAGGACCCGGATACCACCCAGCGGACCGGCGTCGGCGACGGCGGAATTAGCGGCCGACGTCTCCCGGTCAGGTGTCGGTTGGCGAGGCGATGAGACCACGAATACCTCCTACGAGCTTTTCGAGGGTAGTCCCGGTGGGATACACCGCGCGCGCTCCAGCGGCCAGCAGGCGTTCGGTGTCTGCTATGGGAATCGTGCCGCCGACGACGATGAGGATGTCCTCGCCGCCGTGCGCACGTAGCGCATCGGCGACCTTTTGAGTCATGGCCACGTGAGAGCCGCTGAGGATGCTCAATCCGACGAGGTCGACGTCCTCCTGGATCGCGACCGCGGCGATCTGTTGGGGTGTTTGGCGGATCCCGGTATAGACGACCTCGAATCCCGCATCACGCAATGCCCGGGCCACCAGCTTGGCGCCGCGGTCGTGGCCGTCCAGACCTGGCTTGGCGATCAGCACTCCTGCCCGCATCAGAAGACCGCGGGCTGTTGGAATTCGCCCCACACACTGGTCAGCACGGTCGTCATTTCTCCGACGGTGCAATATGCCTTCGCGCAGTCGACCAGCAAGGGCATGAGGTTGACGTCATCGGTCTGTGCAGCTTTCGACAGCTGTTCCAGGGTGCTCGTCACCGCACCTGAGTCGCGAGTGCGTTTCACTTCCACCAGGCGCTCGCGTTGCCTTCGCCGGCTTTCCTCGTCCATCTCGTAGCCGTGCACGTCGGGGGACGGTGCGTCAGACTGGAACCGGTTCACGCCGACGACAACCCGTTCCCCCGACTCCAACGCTTGTTGCGTCCGGTAGGCTTCCTCGGCGATCAGCCCCTGGATGTGCCCCTCTTCGATCGCGTGATCCATGCCATCCCACGATTCAAGTTCGTCCATGATTTTGGCGATGCGCTCCTCCATTTGGTCAGTGAGGGCTTCGACGTAATAAGAACCACCTAATGGGTCAACGGTGCGGGCCACACCAGTTTCGTAGGCCAAGATTTGCTGGGTGCGCAAGGCGAGCGTTGTGGTCTCCTCGCTGGGCAGCGCGAATGGTTCGTCCCATGCCGCGGTGAACATGGACTGCACACCACCTAACGCTGCGGCCATCGCCTGGTAGGCCACCCGTATGATGTTGTTATGCGCCTGTGGCGCATACAGCGACGAACCACCGCAGACGCAACCTACCCGAAACATGCTCGAGCGGTCGTCCTTGGCGCCGTAGCGTTCACGCACTATGCGCGCCCAATGGCGGCGGCCGGCACGGTACTTCGCGATCTCTTCGAAAAAGTCTCCGTGGGTATAGAAAAAGAACGACACCTGTGGGGCGAACTCGTCGATCGTCAACCGGCCCCGGGAGACCACCTCATCGCAGTAGGTCACCCCGTCCTGCAGCGTGAATGCCATCTCCTGAGCTGCATTGGCACCCGCATCGCGGAAGTGCGCCCCGGCGACGGAAATCGCGTTGAACCGTGGGACGTCGCTGGCGCAGAACTCGATCGTGTCAGCGATCAATCGCAGCGAAGGCCGCGCCGGCCAAATCCAGGTGCCCCGCGAGGCGTACTCCTTCAAAATGTCGTTCTGGATCGTGCCCCGCAACGCGGAGCGGTCTACCCCCTGCTTCTCCCCCACCGCGACGTAGAGAGCCAGCACGATCGCCGCGGTCCCATTGATCGTAAAACTCGTACTGATCTGGTCTAACGGGATCCCGTCGAAGATGATCTCTGCATCGGCCAGCGTGTCGACCGCCACACCGACGCGTCCAACCTCCTCCTCCACCTCCGGATCGTCAGAGTCATAGCCGCACTGCGTGGGCAGGTCAAACGCCACAGACAAACCCGTGCCTCCCTGCTCTAACAGATACCGGTACCGGCGGTTGGTTTCCTCCGGTGTGCCGAAGCCCGAGTACTGACGGAAGGTCCACAACCTGTCCCGGTAGCCACCCGCAAAGTTTCCGCGCGTGAACGGAAACTTGCCCGGCACCCCGATCGCCGAGTCCGTATCCCCGACATCACCGGGCCCATACATCCGGGCCACCGGGATGCCCGACTCGGTTGTACTCGAAGCCTCTTCGTTTGGCATTGCGATATAATATCAGATCACGATTTGTTGAACAACCCACATCGGATTCGGCGGGACGGCAGATGTCGGCTCCGTGGCCTGACGCATTCAGTGTCCAGCCTGCAACTGGGCGATCAACACATCGGCGGCGGCATACGAGTCGAGTTCACCGGCAACCACCCGTTCGGCCACGGCGGCTAACGCGTCGCCCCGAAGCTGACCCAAGCGCTCGCGCAAGGCTTGCAGCGCGATCGCCTCCACCTCGCTACGTGCCCGATCCGTCCGTCTACGCTCGAGTTCGCCGCAGGTGGCCATCCAGTCACGATGGGCCCCAATCGCCTCGATCACCTCGGTGATGCCCTGGCCCTTGTCGGCGATGGTCCGCACTACAGGCGGCCGCCAGGACGGCCCGCTGTGTTCGCGACGACCGAGCGAAATCATGTACCTCAGCTCCCGCGCAGTCCGTTCCGCACCTTCACGATCGGCCTTGTTGACCACGAACACGTCAGCTACCTCAAGAATGCCGGCTTTCGCCGCTTGGATGCCATCGCCCATCCCCGGCGCCACCAACACCAGTGTGGAGTCGGCGAGCGACACGACGTCCACTTCTGACTGGCCGACCCCCACGGTCTCGATGAGCACGACACCGTATCCCGCGGCGTCGAGTACCCGCAGCGCCTGAGGTGCTGCCCAGGACAACCCACCGAGGCGCCCACGAGCAGCCATCGAGCGGATGAACACGCCGGGATCGGTGGCGTGGACCTGCATGCGGATGCGATCACCGAGCAGCGCGCCACCGGAGAACGGTGATGACGGATCGATGGCGAGCACGCCGACGCGGTGGCCAGTCTCCCTGTAGGCCGAAACCAGCGCCGCGGTCGACGTCGACTTGCCCACTCCCGGCGCACCGGTCAGACCGATCACCTGCGCGTGACCGGCTTGAGGCACAAGCGCCGCAGTCACCTCCCGCAGTTGCGGACTCGCATCTTCTACCATTGAAATCAGCCGGGCAACGGCGTGGGCCTGACCGTCGCGGGCACGCTCGACGAGATCCGCAACCTTGACCTCCCGGCGCTGTGCGTTCGCCATCACGGTCTCATGGAACTGTGGGCAGACACCCACGGGAACAGGGCGTCGCCTGCGTGGCCGCCGGCCAGTGCCCCTCCGCTGAGGTTCGCCTCGTCCTCGTCCTCGGCGATGCTGAACTGGCGTCCTTGCGGAACGAAAAGCGGCGTTTGCCCAGCGACTCTGCGGTGGTGGTGGCCGGGCTCCGGCGTTCGACTCGAACTCGAGCGCGACACCCGCGCCGCCGTGGTCGAGGAGCACGTCCTTCTGTGTCTTGACCGGCCGCTCATGATTGGGTCGGCAAGGGAATCCTGCTTGTCACCGTTGCCATCCCGAGTGCCCGACACGGTCGAACACAAACGCACATTCATTGGCATCCCATAATTATATGGCATGCGGCTCTTTTGGAGTGACCGTAGAGCCGGTTTGTGGGATGAGAGCGTCGGCGTAGCGGGATTGGTGGATGCGGCGTCGTTCCTGGGCGAGGTGGTAGGTCCAGTAGTCGTCGAAGTCGCCGTTGCTGCGTAGGGCGCGGAGTTTGAGGATGGCTTCGGCGCAGGGTAGGCCCCAGCGGGCGCCGGTGATGTCGAGCCGGTCGGCGACCATGTGGCGCAGATGCCTTCGACGATGCCGGTGGCGATGGGCCAGCCGTTGGTCAGCGCGGTGGGACGGCGTCCAGCACCGCCACATCGAACCCCGCCGACAAGAGGTTCGCAGCCATTGGCAGCCCCATGTTGCCGATGCCGACGAATCCGATGCGCCGGATATGCGGGGCGGTCATTCGTCGATCGAGGTGATAGCGACCTCTGCGGGCAGCACCTCGTGGGCTGCCTCGAAGGCGTCTAGCCCCGCGGGGATTCCGCAGTCTACCGTTGCGTGCAACAGAATCTCCTTGATCTCCTCTACGGAGACGCCGTTGTCGAGTGCTCCCTCGACATGCAGTTTCAACTCCTGACTGCGACCCAGTGCAGTGAGCATGGCCAGATTCAGCATGCTCCGAGTCGTCGGCTCAAGCCCGGGCCGGGTCTAGCGATAGCGGCCCCAGCACCATTCGGTGGTGGCGCTGCATTGCCGCCATGAAATCGTCAGCCTTCGCCAGGCTGGCGTCGACGTACGCCCCACCCAGCACCTGCCGGCGTACGTTCAACCCGTCTTCAAACATCTTGCTCTCAGCTATGTTTTCCTTCGTGTCAGTCCACGTGTTCGAGACACGCGGGTCGATTATTCTGTTTCGCTGTAGCTCAGTTGTAGTACAGTAGGAAATCAGTCGCTCGGGTCGCCGAATATACTGGGCACCATCATGCTAGGCCGTGTCTGTGAACATATTTTTGTCGGGGCGCGCAGCTAGATTTTTAAGAATCGCTCCGCACATCTACCGCATTGCAACAATTCGCGGGACCGGAATTTGTCAAGGTCTTTGAGACCAGTGGGTGTCAATCTCTGCAAACACCGGAGTGGGACACGCCACCATCAACGCGAGTCTTTCGTCTCGCGCACCTGGCCACACCCCCACTCACTGGAGCGTCTATCAAAAGGACATCGTGCTGCGCCAGGGCACCTGATAGTTCGATAGTTGTGGGCACCCCTGTGGTCGAAAGATCGACGACGGTACGTACTGCCTTTCCGGTAATTAGACCCGAGACACCATGTCGCCTGCCATGAGCATGGGACCGCTCTGAGGGGTTTTCTGCCAAGTTCATGGGACCACCTGGAGTGCCAGTCATGGGACCACCCGGTGCGCCTTGCCGGTGGGT
>JAABUW010007752.1_pt1 | contig 12801 bp, 12 predicted proteins | sample 5560081 | NCBI WGS metagenome assembly JAABUW01 (sample SAMN10711882, study PRJNA513363) | rock metagenome | isolation source: Antarctica rocks | place: Antarctica: Victoria Land, Knobhead sud
GATGCCGTCTTGGTCATGAATCAGAAAATATACTACCAATAATGTTCTATATGTCGTATTCGTTCCCAAAATGCCTCCCGATGATGAGTTTAAATTGCTTGGCACGTGTGGCAGGGATCCGCGGAATAAAGACCGCCCGACCTGTGCCAAGAGGAAGCGACGACATCCTCCTGCGCATCTCCAAACAATACATTCCACTGTCATCTCCCTCTTTCCCAATCCTGTCGCTTCCAAGCTTGATCTGAAGATCTTCAGTCTGTTTATATCCATCCTGCGACGACACTCATCGTGCAACAACCACGCATAGACGCCGTTTAGGCAACCAATAACCACCCCTAGCAATGTCGAACCCATTAGATACAGACGCCGGCTCCGAGCTCTTCAGCAGCTATGAAGCCGAACTCAAGCTCGTCCAAGCAGATCTCAATCAGAAACTCGACCAGATCACAGAACTATCCGGCGAACCCAGGAAATCCGCAGTGCGGTTAGCAGAGCGATCATTAGAGGAAGCCAACGAGCTGGTAAATTCCCCCTCGCTCATCGCTCATGCAAACCAGACCTATCGCTAACCAACCCCACCAGCTCGACCAAATGCGCATCGAAAAACAAAATATCCCCTCCTCCACCCGCTCCCTCCTAAACCCCCGTTTCCGCAACTACGAAACCGACATCGACGCCGCAAAACGCAAACTCAAATCCCTCTCCGATGATCGAAAAGCACTCTTCGACAACCGCTACCGCGACGATGAAGGCGGCGAAGACCACCAATTGGAGCAGCGCCAGCAGCTGCTCTCGGGCACAGATCGACTGGATAGGAGTAGCCAGCGGCTGAGGGATAGCCAGCGTGTAGCGAATGAGACGGAGGATATTGGGCGAGGGACGCTGGCGGATTTGCAGTTGCAGAGGGAGACTATTCAGCATACGAGAACGACGATTTTGAAGAGTGAGGGGTATGTGGACCGGAGTGTGAAGACGCTGAGGGGGATGGCTCGTAGGTATTTGCTCCTATTTCACCAGTCTGTGCGATATTGAAGGCTAATGATGGGGTAGGATGGCTACAAATCGGATTATAACGGTTGCGATTATAACGGTGTTGGTTATTTTGATCGTCGCGGTGATTTATAGCAAGTTCAAGTAGGCGTTTGCGGAGTTCGGACGATCAATATGATTCTGTATTCCTTTGCTTGCTCGTTCGAATCATACGGCTACTTTTCGGTCTACCGATGACAGATTCGGCCTGGAACATCTCGAATCATGGTGCCCTCTCATTGCCCGATTCACAAGTGAGCTGGCTTTCCCAGCGCCTTCTGCCACATCATTATTTTTTCGTATCAATTGCTCCACCTTATTCTAGTGCCCCTGGATCGCCTTCGGCATATAAGGCTCCTCCAGATATTTGGCATCCTCGTCACTCAGCTCAAACTTCACAGCCTCTACCGCTTGATCGATCCGGTCCTTGCTCCCCAAACCCACAATCGGATTGACACCCTTTTGCTTAAGACTCCATGCCATGGCCACCAGTGCCATGCTGACATTTCTCTTCTTCGCCACCTCTTCCAATCGATCCACAATTGCCTTGTCCGTTTCCGTTTCTCGACTCCGGATTAGCGATTTGAGGAAGTTGTCGGATTTCTCGCGGGTTGTGGTTCGTTCGCCCCAGGGTCGTGTCAGAACACCTCGAGCAACGGGAGACCAGGGGATGCAGCCAACACCAGCGGCGCGGCAGTAAGGGATCATTTCCCGTTCTTCCTCTCTGTAGATGAGGTTATGGTAATTCTGCATGGAAATGAACTTGTGCCTGTGCCACCGTTAGAGAAGCTCGCAAACCCGTTTGTGAAGCCTTACCATCCATTCTGCTCAGCGATGTTCTGCAGCATCTGGAACTCCCAGGCCGCCATCGAGCTCGCACCGATGTATCGCACCTTTCCGCTCTCCACCACATCGTTCAGCGCCTTCATGATTTCCTTCTTCGGCGTTTCGCGATCCAGTCGATGGATTTGCAAAACGTCAATGTATGTCCCTAACCTCTTCACACTTGCATCCACGGCATCGAAAATATGTTTGCGGCTCAGGCCCACTTGGTTTGCCATTTCGCCATCATTGGTGGACATGGCGGCGATGCGTGGTTGGGCGCCGGACTGGTCGACGCCGAAGTAGCATTTGGAGAGAATGACGAGCTTTTGGCGAGGGATGTTATACTTTTGGATGGCTTTGCCGATGATTTCTTCGGAGCGACCGTTGGAGTAGACGTCGGCCTATGTAGAGGCGTCAGCGAAGGTGGAGGGTTGATGGTGCATTGGGAGGTATACGGTGTCCCAGGTATTCAAGCCAACTTTGTAGGCGTGTTCGAGGAGTGGCAGCGACTTCTCTTCATCGAGAACCCATTCTTGCCATTCTGGCGTACCGTAAGACATTGCCCCCAAGATCACTTTCGAGATCTTGAGGCCCGAGTCGCCTAGTCTCGTGTATTCCATTGTCAAATTGAATTTTCTGAAGCTGTGCTGTGAAGGTATGAGATGGCCGCTGGAAATTGGGGTTGCTGGCAAGTAGTCCACTGAGCGGAGGCGATTCAACCACAGCTATATAGCATTGAAGAGAAGCTGACCGATCTTGAGTCACTGCCATTGACCCCAGATTTCAGCCCGGATTTAATGGTTAACGTCCGCTAATAGCGCCCGTTTTCTCCGGCCGCTTGCTGGCAATCAGCCGCCGCAGATTGGCGTCGACCGGGGTTTATTACCATAGCGTATGCCAGAAGATGAGGACTGCATCATTCGCTGTCCAAGGACTTGTTGTCATCGTTTGACATGCTTTTTGGACAAGCCCCGGGCAATGATTGGAAAGGCACATACGAAGGTTCCGGACGCTACCTATAGTGGTTTAGGACTAGCCTCCAAGCATGACATCGGTATTGTTTGATGATGTCAGACATGTTCAAGAATCATTTTCAACAAACACGGCAACGTTATCCTTGAATATCCTAACAGATATTGAATCACGATCCGCAATCTTCTAGTCAACTAGCCCAATATGCCCCGATCAATGGCCCCCCCTCCTTCGGGCGAATTCTCAATCGTCCTTAAAAAGCCTTTCGGTTCGTGTGCTCTCAAGTAACATCACCGTGCTAAAGCTAAGATTTGCCATTATATAGGGGGAAACACGACGCAGAAGATCGAGTTCATTGGTGAACCCAACCGTCCATCCAATGTCAAAATCACGAATCACACTGGGAAGGATCTTCAGAACATCAATGAGAAAACCGGCCAGATCCAAGCGTAAGTCCTAGTCAAAGCTTGCTCGCTCGTGGACGTCTCTCCTTTGCACTTCAAGGCGTCTTCTTTTGGGGCAGCTACTATTTGTGGAACATGTATGTTCGACTTTGCAAATCACTCAAAACCCTACATCTGATTGATTTAAAACCCCCTTCTCGAAATACGTGCTCCTACTGGTACGTTTTGATATCGCTCCACTAACATTGCCACCAGCGACGATGTCAATGAGCTACTGTCCCTAGTGAAGCAGCTCGAAGGCCTTCCAAGCAACCCCAATGAGGACATCTATGGTTTCGATACACACATCACCCTCACCACGTTCGAGTTGCAATGGGACAACGGCGAGGAGGTGGATGGCGCTCAATCAATCAGCAACCTAACCGACGAAAACAAGCAGACCTTCAAGGATGTTATGGATAGCATCAGCTCACTGGCCAGGCAAACTGCGAAGTAGAGGGTTTCGAGTCTCTGGGAAGGGATTAAACAATGCTTCATGACGAAAGCTTTGGCAATCAGAAACTTGCTATGACATTCGACAACCTCCATTTTTTCAATGTTCCTAGGCTTTTAGCACGAAGCCAGCGTTTCTTCATCTAGGTATCTACTCCCAAAACCAAAAGTGAAAGAGCAGGCCCGCAGCCCATACAGTACGGTTGGGTGCTCATTGGACTGATGAAAAGCGTCGATCCCTCTTCACAATATCTGTGCTTGTCGACTGACCCCTGGCAGCACTCCCACTAATCCTACTACTGTTTCCGCTCCCCTCCATCCCGCTCGAGGCAGCCACCCCATCCAGACTTGAACGAACATGCTGCACTTATAGGCCCAGCGGTCGAAAAAATTGCTCTCCCCGCCCTGTCATGGTTCCCTTTGTCATCCCTGTAGATAACCCATTGTGGATACAAATTGCCATTCCCGAAGCTATATCTGCAACTCGTCCTTGCCGTCGAAAACGGTATCCCACGCCATCACCACATTTTGTGTCTTATTGACCGACAACTGAGAAGGTCGTCCAGGGGATCTCGTAGCTATCGGCGCTAGGAGGGGTGTAGCCAAAGGAGAGGCGCGAGGGGAGAGATTCGGTGGATTGTAGATTGAAGACGATATCCTTTTCTCCCCCCTTCCTTCCCGGCTTCGATTTGGCTGAAGAGCTGCACATAATGAGAACCTCGGCTGTCCCCACTACTGAACGATAGCCAAGTACTCGTGCACATCTCCCAGCTTCAACTCGTATCTGACGGAATACGTCTTGTTCACCGCATACTCCCTCAAGCTCTCACCTCAGCCCTTCTGAACGTAGGATCGCGGTGCTAGTAAAGTGCTAACGTGCCTTGGGCATCAGCACCGGATTTGATGTAGATGCTGAAGTTGCCAAGGAAGTCGATAATGATCACCTAGCTTTCTTCCCACGAGCTGGCAAACTCCGAGTCCGGTCACGGGTAAGGAGAATGAGTAATCGAATAGGATGGATCGCGTTCAAGAGGAAGGAGAGAATGGAAATGGAGAGCAGAGTTGAGAGGTGGTATTGCTAGTGTTAGTGAACCTTAAGGGCTAGTGTACTGAGTGACAGCAACAACAGCAGTCAGACTTTTGCCAGGTTTGCCAGCAGTTCACTCATAACAGGGAGGCACTCATGGATGAGCACTTTGGTTTGGGGTAGACAGTTTTAACGGCTCGGGACTCTCAGCATTCTCACTTGGAAGGTAAGACCGCGTAAGGAGAAATGCATACTTGGTCTGACAAGCATGTCTCGTGAAGTAGGCAAATGTGAAGAAAGGGGACACTTCGACTTCGTTTCCGGAATGATGCCTGTGATAGCGAATGAGGCTGAAACGACTGATGAGAGCTGACATGTTTCATGGTGGAGCCGGATACTGGCGGGGCCAACGGCGTATAGAAGCTGGAGATCAGCATCTGCTTGAATCATCTTCCTCAGATCTTTGCCATGGAACATTTGATTGTGTCAACAAAAAATTACCGCGTTCAGCTGCTCATGGTCTTTCCTCCGTACACTCAGGCATTTATGCAGGCGCAGATGTTGCATATAATGTACATGGTTGGAAGTGTGAAGGGGTGGGCGAGGAGTGGAGGCGAGTCACGATCAGTTGTTGACGCGTCTGGGAGGCTCTTAGTTCTATCCCCGCCTATTATCTCCGGGTATGCATTGAGCAGTCAAGACGCACAGGGCTCCAATAACGACGGGGCAGCTTACGAGAAGCATCATTGGGCCACAACGTTCGATCAAAGCGCATTGGCCGAACAGCGTCCGACATCAACAGAAGGCTACCATCCGGCTATCTTAATCGCCGCGTTGATGAGCCGCTCAAATGCTCCTTTTGACGTTCAAGCTACTCATCTAGATGACAAGTAACAACACTCGGACGCGGAGGCTTCATCAGCAATCGTCACAACTTCATAAGTTGTCAACCTCACGGATCCCCATTTCGTCAATAACCCCACCCACATCCAACTCCTTTTTTTCATCGTCCTTGAGCTGAAATCGACCGCTAAGCCTCTGGCCAGTCCGAGAATGATGTCTCTCGAGAAGTTCATATGATATGACTCCTGATTCGACGGCTCGTCCCTAGTTGAGTCATTTTCCTGCGTGTATCCCAAATTGAAGATATCAGGCCAGCAGCGCATCACATGTTGGCCCCGCTTTACGCTTACGCATCCAAGACAAAAAGTAGACTTTCGGTCTGGTGTCTCCAAACTAGACATAATATTGCAAACCAATTGGCATTTGTCCGGTGATCGGAGAATAGCCTCGTTGTCTGTCCTTCGTTGATGATGGCAGACCCTCTTTCTATCAGCGCTAGCATCGCTGGCTTAGTGACTCTGGCTGATGTCGCGTTTTCCCGGACGTACAGATATGTCAGAGCCGTCAAGAATGCATCGAAAGAAATCTCGGCTCTGTCTTCCGAGCTTAGCGCTCTTCATGGTGTCCTTTGCAGTGTACGCTCAATCTCTACACAACTAGAGGGCGAGGCGTTAGAAACTGCAGCGCGGTTACGCTGTATCAATTCATGCCAAAAGACGTTGGAGGAGGTCCAAGGTATTCTGGATAGAGACGAGACATCGTTGCTTCAGGATGAACCCTGGGAGACAATGAAACGGAAACTGCGTTGGCCATTCAAGTCTTCCGAAGTCAAGTCTCTCCTAGGTGACATCGAACGGCATAAGGAGACTCTAGGGCTGGCCTTGGAAGCTGATGGAATCGCCGGCTTACTCCAGGTTCTGTCCGGTCTGAAAAACATTGAGAATCAGCTTTGCATCAGGCGTGAGATCGAAACACGAGTCATTCTGAATGAGTCACGCGAAAACATCCTCAGGACCTTTGGTAAAATCGATACCCGTAGGAGTCATGACATGAACCGAAAGTTACGCCACCCTGGTACAGGAATATGGTTGACGGAGAGCCCGAAATTCCAGCATTGGCTGCACTCCGCAAATGGTTGTCTCTGGCTATACGGTATTCCAGGTGCCGGAAAAACTGTCCTAGCATCATTGGTCATTGACGAAGTATTGCCAAAAAGTACACCGAACGATGCAGTGGCATACTTTTATTGTGACTACAAAGATCAGATGACCCAGCAGCCACACGGTATACTGGGTAGCTTGGCACAACAAATATCCAAGCAAGACGAGCAGAGTTTTGAGAAACTTCGAGAATTCTACGAGAATCATGGTCAGGGTCGTAGGGAGCCTGTACCATACGATCCCACACTATTGCGCAATCTTATCAAAGATATGGTCACCAATTACGATAGTACCACCATCATCATAGACGCACTAGATGAATGCATGGGAAACGTGCGGGATGTGACTGAACTACTGACGAGCTTAGGCGAAACCACTGGAGAAGCGAATGTAAAGCTGTTGTTGCTTCGTAGGGATGATTTCGAGATTAGGGAATTCCTTGATACGAACCCTCGGATATCTATTGCCGCAGAAAATCGCGATCTCAGACTCTATGTCGGTTACGAAATTGAGGAGAGAATGCGAAAGAATCAGCTCAGAATTAAATCTCCATCACTCAAAGAACAGATAGTGGAACGCTTGACAAACGGCGCAGAGGGAATGTACGTTTCTATGGATATCCAAGCTCTATATGACAAGTACGAGGCTGATCGCCGAATCTCGATATAGGTTCCGCTGGGTTACTTGGTACGTGGTGGTGACGATACCTGCTCTGGTTCATTGACGTTGGCTCAGACATGATATTCATGCTGATGCCTCTCGGAACCTTTTGCAATCTCCTCAACTGCCGCTATACAGCCAGGGAACATTGTCTAAAGAGAATGTTTGCTAACTAAACGGAAATAGTCAAATAGATCGTCTATGCGAATTGCCGAGCGATGCTGCTCGTCGGAAAGCGCTACAAGACCTACCACGAGGGCTTACTCTGACATACGAAAGAATACTGAGCAGGATTAACCAAAAAGGTCCTGAAGTGCAGAGACTAGCTCGAAGGACCTTGAATTGGCTTCTTCTCCAGAAAGGCACCCTCAGGACTGGACAGCTCTGCCAGGCGGTAGCCATAAATGCTGGAGACGTAAACATCAACGTTGAGGCTATTCCTGACGTGTCGGATATCCTCCATCACTGTAGCAGTCTGGTACGTACATCTGCAGACGGTCGAGCGGTTGAGTTTGCCCACTTTACGGTCAAGGAATTCTTATCACAATTGGATGCCACAAAAGATAGTGAATTCGCGGCTTTTGTGATGAGTGCTAACAATGTCGATAACGAACTGGCAAAAGTTTGCCTCACATACATTAATATGCACGACTTTGATCAGTATCAGGAGATCAATGAAGAGACCTATCGCGCTCGGAGAGAGAAGCATCCTTTCCGATTCTATGCCAACCGCAAATGGCCAGATCATGTGCAAGATTGGAATGATGTCGAGCTTATCGAGCTCCTTAAAAGATTACTCCATCCGGCAAAACCGAGTACATTGGTGTCTTGGGCCCAAGAAGTGTTGTTCCCATATGACGTAAGCGACCACAGTACAGCTATTGCGATGATCGGAGCCGGAGTCAAGGAAGCGACGGCTTTGCATTATGCTGCCATGCTATGTATTCCTGAAATCTGTGAATGGCTGATTGAGAACGGATGTGATGTGAACCGATGGAGCGCTTTTGGTACCCCTCTTCAATGTGCCATTGTCACCCTGAAAGGCCTGAGAGAGTTCTCCCACTACGATCTGTGGGGAAATGAGGATTTTCATGTCAGGTTTGTGCCTCTAGACAGGGACAACCAATTATCAACAGTGGATGTGCTCTTGCGCGCTCGGTCGAACCCAAACAACACCTTTGATACGGGTATCGAACAGCTAACGACTCTCTCGCTCGCGTTGCAGACCACGATCCCTTGTACGCTAGGCGTAAGATTACTTGAAAAAGGCTCATATCTCAACGAGAAAGATTTGCGACATATCCTGCATGTGTGCAAGACTGAACATGATTATCAGCAGGTGGAGCAATGCTTCCGTCTACTAGCGCAGAAAATGTTCATAATCGATACGAAGTACGATGGACAACAGATGATCTTGAAGCGAGCACTGGCAGAGATAGCAGGGAATAAAATAAGGGATCTGAGAACCCAGCAGCCCCGCAAATCACTTGTTGAGGAGATGGAAGTCATGGAGGGAGCTCAATTCGAGACATCGATGAGGACTGCCGCTGAAATTGGCCAGCTAGAATTGATGGTACAACTACTAGATCAGCATCACGTTCCCGTAGATACGGCTCGCGAAGGTACCCGTGAGACGGCATTACACCTTGCAGTAGCTAATGATCACTTGGAGATTACCAAAGCCCTCATGAATCGGGGAGCTAGTATGGCTGCCGCCGACAACATGGGCAGAACTGCGCTTCACCGCAGTATCAGACGATCAGGCTGTATCTGTCTTCGATTCTTACTGAAAATGACCCACAGATCAATCTGCCTGACAACCATGGTATGACCCCATGGCATTTAACTATCGAAAGAAATAACATCGAAGCGCTCAAACTTCTCATAAAGAGGGGCAGATATCGAGCATCACCAACGCCGGATATCCTGACTCCACCAAGGTCGCCTCTAGCCATGGCTGCTAGAAGAACATCGTTAGATCTGATGTCACTCCTGATCAGTGCCGGATGTGGGCTCCGTGACTTGGACACTGGTGGGCTTACACCGCTTCATCATGCTGCACAGGCCTACTCATTGGAGAGCATCCGATTCCTCGTCGAGAATGGCTCAGATGTATCCTCACTTACCGAAGATGGCTCTAGCCCACTACACTATGCAGTAGCCGCCAGGAGCTCGAAGAAAGTTGGAGTTGTGGCCTATTTAATTAGCAAAGGTTCGGACCCTTTCCTGGCTCGTCGCGACGATCTTACTTCGATTGATATCGTGATAGAGGGAGGCTCTGGAGACCTCAGTTTGAATGTCATAGGGAAAGTACTACAAACCCTCATTGATTGGAAACCCCCTGATCGACCAGTGGATGTGGACCTGTCACAACCATTGCTCAGACTATGCCAACTTGAGCTCGTTAGTCAATCTCTATGGCTATCAACCGCGCTCAAGATACTGCTCGACAATGGCGCAGACCTTCTAAGGACGAACGAAGCGGGTAAAACGACCTTTGGCGTCCTACTATGTGCTTGGCAGCACAATTCTTCAGACTGAGTTACGAAGAGGTTCAAAACTTTCGATCAGCTGTTAACAAACCAACTATGATCATACGCACGGCGTTAGATTACATCCCTGCCGAGGTCCTTGTTGATCTAGGATGTGACCTTTCAAGCCCTCTTCTTTCAGCAATGATATCTGGCGACGAGGATTTAGCAAGGAGATTGCTTGAATCATCCCCCAACGTTGATTGTACGAGTTTTTTTGATGATCAAGAATGGTCCCCAATAGGAGCTGCGTGCGCATGGCCATGCAGTGACGACTTATTCAATAGCCTCTTGGACAGGTCGAAAGCTTTGTTGGATCAAACCAATGCTACAAAGCTTTTCGCAAGCGTTAGTGGCGCAAATCGTATGGATCTAGCGGAGATCCTCCTCAAAGCCGGACTCAATCCCAACAGCCGCTCCATACGTGGCGAAACTCCTGTCATGCAGTCCGCCGAGAGTGGCCACGCTCAGATGGTGGCGTGGCTGATTGAGCATGGAGGTGACGTCAAAGCTGTTGATCAGGATGGTTGGAATGCAGCGCACCATGCTTGCAGATCCGGAAGCTTGGAAGTAATGCGTCTTCTAAGGACAACAGACATAGCTTGGCGGAGTAAAGTTCCTGCAGCGTTCAAAGGAGTTGCTTCCAATGACGTTTCCTTGCTTCATTTGGCAGCTTTCCATGCAAATGGCACCTTTCTGAAGTACCTGATTGACGAGGATCTTGCGCAAGATTTGAATTGCACCACCTCGGACGGACTGACGCCTCTATACCTTGCAGTTTGGGCAGATCGCTTTGACAGTGTGGCTTTGCTACTTTCCAAGAATGTTATGACGAGTATCATGTCATTCGGAGCGTCCCCTCTACATTGTGTGATTAGATATGGTAAGCTGAAGATGTACTCTTTATTCAGATCTCACGGGTGCGATCTGGCGATGCCAGACCAAAATGGATTCGACTGTGAAATGTTAGCGTTGAGGTATGGCCACCACGAATTGGCAGAGGGAATCGCCTCCGATATAGGTAAGAAACACTCGTCTCTACCAAAGGCTACTATAGCATTCTCTCAAAAAGCATACTCGGTCACTAATTGTATGGACGACAAAGCCCAGGGGCAAAATCCAGCTTCGTTTTCCAAGGATCCTCACGCGAAGAAACCCTTACGAATGCTTAAGCTGGCCATCGAGCGCGGAGATCTTAGTCTCTGTAAAAGAGCTCTTGCCATTGGAGTCAATTATGAAGCTTACCTTCCAGATTCCGATGGCTACACGCCCCTCTCGTATTGTGTGAAAATGGAGGAGCCCGAGATCGCGAAATTCCTCGTTTTGAAGGGAGCATCTAACATGGACGTAGCCCGCAAACCTTTCCGTGGTCAGGGATTTAGCCTCTTTCACTACGCAGCTGGTTGCAATAACTTCGGCCTTCTCGAGACTCTATTAGAGAAACAATCATCGCAGTTGCTCCAAAACGTGGCACCTGTGCATCCTATTCACATCGCTATTCTCGCATCTGCCACGGATTGTGTTGAGCTAATGCTACACCATAGATATCGAGAATTTCCCCCTGACTCGGGGAGCGTTTTATATACTCGCGCACCTGCTCGGCGTGTCAATCTTCTGCCAAGATACCATGCTCCAGCGCTTCTTGAGAAGACTCCGGCGGCATATCTGGCAAACGTACCCATTGGCGAGATCCTCGATCATGGCTGGGAGACTTATCGTGCCGGACGTTATTCTCTTTCCAATCTTTCTTCATACACACCTTTACACTTAGCCACTCACGTTGGAAATTACGCTTGTGCGAGAATTTTATTGGGAGAGGGTAGCCTTATCAATGCAGTGACTTCCACGTACTGGACTGCATTACACATCGCGGCCGATAAGGGTGATGACGATATGACCGAGCTCCTGCTAGCCTCTGGTGCCCAGGCTTACGGTCAAACCAAGGACGGAAGAACTCCTCCTATGGTAGCTGCTGCCGCAGGCCAATTAGGAGTTCTGCGTCCCTTTTTGAAAAGTGGCATCGACCTCACAGTACGAGACTGCACGCAACAAACAATCTTACATCTTGCCGCACGTTCGAGCAGGACGGAAGTTCTTATGCATATTATGACCACAACCAAGGACTACAATCTCGAATCAGAGTGTGCGTTAGGCTACACAGTCCTAATATTAGCATGCAGAGCCAGCAGGGATGGGATAGGTTCTTTGATGAATTTAGTACCTAGCCCACGAGCTTATACGCCTCGGAAATTGAATGTTCTAACGGCTGCGATACAAAACAAGTTCATGACAATTCAAAACGTCAAGATGCTGCTGAAGAGGATACCCTCCGAGCTCTTCACCTTGATCCTAAATCATCGAGCTCACGCAGGGGGCACACCACTATACGCTGCTTGCACTCAGACTGATGCGCGTAGAGAAACTGATATTATCAATTTACTGCTTGATGCCGGCGCTCACTTGAACCAGGATGGCGGACCTTACGGCACGGCTCTGATTGCGGCTTGTACCATCGGCCGGCTCTTAGCGGTCAAGCTCTTGATCTCAAGAGGCGCTCGCACCACCTTTATGCAGGACGGCTCGACAATAAATGTTTTGAACGCAGCGAAAAGATTCCCGGAGATCATACACTGGCTGCTGATTGGAAGATTCACCGAAGGTCCGCGGCGTCTGACCCGGGAATCAGTATGAATTGAGCTTGCTCTTCGTGAGATGCGGAGATCTGAGGGGTTCGAAGGGCGTGATTCATTACATTGAAAAATGCCTGTTAGGAATCGATGGACGTTCTGCTGTGGCAGCACTTTGGACAGCTATTATGTGTTGGGTCGAGCCTAAGCCGAGATCGCTATCCCATGTCC
>JAABUW010007755.1_pt1 | contig 12799 bp, 15 predicted proteins | sample 5560081 | NCBI WGS metagenome assembly JAABUW01 (sample SAMN10711882, study PRJNA513363) | rock metagenome | isolation source: Antarctica rocks | place: Antarctica: Victoria Land, Knobhead sud
CCAGTACAATGCCAAACCCAATCCCCGACGCACAAAAACCCTCCAAGATGCTACTATGCTAGCAAACACAATCCTCAATATATACACACAAAACACTTCCAACATACTGCTATGCTGCAAAATACAGTCCCCACAAGACAAAAAGCGAATCCGCCCGGGCAAAATGCAATCCCCAATGCACAAAACGCAATTCCCAAAGCACCCCACGCAGCAAAACACGATCCCCAATGCATTTCCCGCAGCAAAATACGATCCCCACACTCCAAAATGCGATCCCGCCCGGGATTGAACCGAGGACCTTCAGATCCGAAGTCTGACGCGCTAATCCACTGCGCTACGGGACCCCATGGCAACATAGCAAAATTTGCTGTCTCTATGCCATCCTGGCCACAGAGTGGCCACCAGGTCTGGCCACAATGGTGAGCTATGTGTCAATCTATGTTCACATTCTGGCTATGACCACAGTTGTTTTAGGTGACCATAAGTGTCTGACCACATGCTTGGGCCTTTGCAAACCCAGGACCTTCAGATTGCATCGAATCCGTGTAGACTCACCGAAGTCTGACGCGCTAATCCACTGCGCTACGGGACCTATTGGCATCTATGGCAATGTGCCAAGATTTGCTTTATATATTCCATTGCAGCATGCATCCATGCTCTAATGATAACCTTGTTTGCACCGAGGACCTTTGGATGGCTTCATATACACCAAAGTCCAATGCGCTAATCCACTGTGCTACGGATCCATGCTATACATGCATCTGTGATTCCACATGTGATGTGCACAAGCTTAATTTTGTCATACATACCCCTGTGCAGACTATAACAACAGTCTGGAATCTGCAGCTATACTGTAGACCACTTGCCACCTTTCACTGAAAGCCAGGTCTAATCACCCAGGGGATTGCAATGTGGTGCCAAGCACACAGTCTGCACCAAGCAGATGAGCTACACACCTGTTAGTCAAGTCAAGGTGGCTCTGCTGTTCTGCCTGATGCTTTGTCAATTCCTCTAGAGACTGACGCAAGGCAGCATTTTCCTGCAGCAAATGCTGCTGACTGTGCACAAAGGAGTCCTCCAGATTGCGTGCTCTGATGCTCCGTCCTGTAAACTTGCTGCAGTGGACCCATGTCTGGGTGATGCGGTCCACCCACAACTGCACAGACAGACTGTAAAGGTTGATATGGCAGGAAGAGGAAGAAGAAGGAGAGGCAAAGAAATGAGCTGTAGAGACATATGTGCTGACCTGTGCCTCTGCTGCTGTGCTTGCTGCCATGAAATGCGTGTGAGTACCACACTGCACGCTGAATACACAGGCCCGCTTCTTGGCTGACTGTGCTGGCCGCTCAGGCTTATCAATCTGCCTGCGAAAGTTTCAGACTATTGCCCCACAAAGACAATTTGCGACGAACAAGACTGTGTAGATGCCTTCAAGCAGCAATTAAGCTAACATAAGCTCACAAGCGGCACCCATACATGACTGCAAGTCTGCAATTGCTGACGTAACTGCTGCTGTTGCAACCCTGCTGTGTAGTTGCAACCATGCTGTGCAGGTGCTACTGGCACCTGTCCTCTATCACAGTCACACCAATCTGTGGTCCATAACCTCTGGGCAATGCTCTCACTGGTATGCGGTCTAAAGGGATGTAACGCACATCCTCCACCTTTCCAGGCTCATCCGTGTAACACAAACGATCATCCAGCAAGTAAAACTGCAAGTAAAGCAGTTTCAGGCATTCAAAGCTCGGCGATTATAGAGGCATGCATCAGGCAGTCTGTGGCTCACCCATCTTCTGCTCCAAGTAGGGTGAGGCCCGTTCCCGTGTTGCTTGAGCAACCATCCACAGTGTCGAACCAGCTCCAGAAATTGTGCCTTCTGCACGACCTCCTTCACCTCGTCTTGCGGCCATCGGTACGTAAAGGGCGACAAAGGGGAGCCTGGCGACGGGGCCAACGCCGACAACCGCTGCACAGGACTCCGTGTGCTTGAGCTGCCAAGATTCCTGTGAGACGCTGCAGCCGGCATTCTAATCAGACCGCCGAAATGCTACATGTCAGGCGTAAGCAGAACTGCTGAGGTACGGGTGCCATCAGCGTTTGTGCCGCTGTCGGGGCTTTCTTGCACAAGAGAGCCCAAACGCACTGAGACTTCGTGACAACACGAAACTCACTGAGATTTGAACTTCTGCTGCAGATCCCTTCACACACACACACACGTCCCTTGCTAGGTTGGATCTCAGATACACCCCAAGGATGCACTGCTTTGCAGAGCCCGGTGACATGCCTGCATCATAGAAGTACTGTGATACAACATGCAGTCAAGCAAGGTTGTGTTAGGCTGTAAACATGTGCCATGCATTGATATGCTCAGCACGGTGTCTTAAGAGGGCCCTAGGTGCGTTTGGGCCTGTTACGCTGGGGGTCTCACAAACATGAAGCCTCATGCTTAGTAGAACCATTACACGAGTCTGATATGAGCAGGATAATGGCGAAACATCAGTGGTCAGCTGGACAAATGCACATATGTACGGTATACAATGCCATTTTGCACCATCACCGGGACGGACACAAGGCATGAAAGGGCCTGCATTGCATTGCACGTACCAGCAACATCAGACTGCACAACATTCTTGAGCTTGCGAGAGAGCAAGCTCGGCGCTGCATTCTCGAGGTGCAACATTATATTGGTATAAGGGCATTCCTGGGATGCGCCCCTGCCAGACAAGGATGACCTACAGGGCTGGTCAATGCTGCGTCACTGCGCAGCGCACACTGTCTCGCGAGCGATTCCTCCGCCCTGGTATGTCGTGCAGACGGAGTGATAGATTGACCAGCACCGCGCAGTGATGAGCCGTTTTGTGTGACCGGACTTACACCAAATGGATCCTCACTTCGAATAGTGTTGCATGCCAATGTTCAAGTCGGAAGGCAAAGTCCGAGAGCTCTTCCGGAAGTACGGCAAGACTGCATTGGCAACTCATCTCACAGTCTACACTGTCAGTTTCTCAGGTGCGCACAGACAGGAATTCCTGACCAAAGTCAATACACTGCTTGAACAAAAGCTGCTGAATCTTGTGTCCATATACAGGTTTGTATGTTGCCATTGAAAATCACTTTGATCCAAAGAGCTTGTTAATCAAGTACGGGCTCCTGTCAGGTGAGAAACAAGCACAATTATCTGGTGTATGATCAGGCATACCAAAGAGCTGTAGCAAACAGAATCTGAGTGCGTTACAGATAAAGAGGTCAAGGACGATGCGGATCCTAAAGAGCGTGGCTGGTTCTCCAACCTGCTCACAGGCCCCAGCTCATCACTAGCTTTGGCGTTCCTGTGCAATAAAGCACTAATGCCAGTTCGAGCACCACTGACCCTAGGGTTGACCCCAATGGTTGCAAGGTGTGCAATAAAGCATGCCTGTGTGTAGCCTCAATGCTGCACAGCTGTACTTCTTGCACACATTGTGTGTGGCTCAATATACATGTGCTGCTGCTTTATTCTCATGTGTTGTGGATTGTGCTGCAGAGCGCTGCAACAGCGAGCTGCAACAGCGAGCTGCAACAGCGAGCTGCAACAGCAGCTGGTGCTGCTGCTTCCAAAGGTTCCTCAACACCAGTCTCGACTACTACTGCAACAAGTCAAGCCAGAAGTGCTCAGATCAAAGATCGAGCGTCCTCCAAGGGGCCTCAATAACAACATATCCCGTTACGTCAGTGATGGACAAAAATACGGAAGCAGCGCGCCACAGACCGGGAGCTGTTCAGAATGCATCCTTGCACATGCCAAGCATAATACAGTTGTGCTCATGTCCTGCTTAGCAGCTGCAGTCTGCTCATCAGCCATTACAGCTTTTCGTGCTGATGGATAGACAGCTAACAGTTGTCCTTGCCAGAGTAAAAGCACATGCTCCACTTGCTGTGCCTTACATGCAACAGACATATAATGGTAGCTTGCAGCAGACATGTAATAGTATGGGCAAGCTTGTGCTGTCCTGATCAGCTTCTGGGGATGGGTCTGACCTGAGTTGTCCAAGCAGCGTGCATCTTGCAAAAATGAATGATCACTGGTGTCGGGGAAATCTGGCCAAAGGTGAATGGAGTTTCGTACCCTGTTGCCGCCTGGATCATGAGCTTGAGCCTGTCGCACCAAAATAATCGCATCACTTAGCTAGTTCGTTCGGCGCAAACAACGGCACCTTGCGCTAGCCTAGTTGTTACAACCTTGATTCTCAAAGCGTTGCTTTGCCTGTGTATGGAGCAGGGGTCTGCATGTTGTGACTTTCGATGCAGTACTAAAGATCCCCTGGTTTGCTGACGTTGACTGGTACGTTCCACACGCGCTGCGTTGGCTACCTTTACTATCGATCCCACAGTTTGACGCTGCCTTGAGGAAGGCTTGATACATAATTCACTAAACAATGCCGAAAAGAAAGAAAGTAGCCGATCCAAGGGAGGAAGAGGTGACCTTCAGCAATGATTGTATTACCCTTGTCTACCCACTCTTTTGCAGCGAGCTCATCACGACTACTGTCGTGCAGGATAGCCTGAGCACTGAACAGTCACGCATCAAGCACACTGAGATGTTGAACTCCAGTTTCTTCAGGTGTGAATACCTTGTGTGTAGCATCAGTTGTACAAGATGACAGCCAATGTGCAGCATGTCTCGAGTGCGGGCACCTAGGCTGTAATGCCAGAAGGGCTATTGTCGCTGAGTTAATCTGATGCACTGAGTCTCTTTGGGAATATTCACTCCAAACAGCCTGACATGCTGAGCCACAGCGATAATGCATGCATCACACCCCCCTATGTTCAAGCCAACTGGCGTGTTCCTGCCATGATGCCTAACATCGTAGGCTTTTCTTTCCTGCATGCGCTGTCTGGCACAATTTGTATGTGTGTATGCACGCATGCAGATGGATACAAGACCAGAATGCCAACCATCGAGCAGAGTTCTGGCGCAATGGTTTGGAAGAGTACCTCCAGTATGGCAGGGAAATTCAGGCTAAATATCCTGTCACTACAGATTCACAGGCAGACACACCCAGCACATCCACTGCAGGCAAGGAACACTCATACATGCTGACCTTTTCATTTGCATCTGGCAATGCTAGACATATTGCATGAGGTCATAGAGGGGCTAGGCTTGCACAACACTCATGAACGCTGACTCCTCCAATTGCATCTGGCAATGTGCTAGACATGATACATGAGCTCATAGAGGGGCTAGGCTTGCACAGCACCCTGCATTCCCATCTGCAAATACATGCCTGTGTGCCAGTCACTGGTAACTGACAAAACGCTCACTTGCTGTGCCTATGCTCTTCAAAACATTGTACCAAAGATCCTAACGCTGCTGCAGGTGCTGCTCAACTCCCCAAACCACAACAGCCTGCTGCCTTCCCAGCACCTTTGCCCTCTGCATCTTCCTCCCAGCCAGCGCTAGGCAACTCCTTGACACATCACCATCAAGCAGCTGGAAATGCAGCGCCCAGTACAGCAGCACCTGACATTAGTGCATCACCCAAATCTGTCTATGGTTTCAACACACCAACACAGCCAGCTCTGCTTAGTCCAGGTGGCACAAGCAGTGCAGCCCCACAGCAGAGCAACAGCTTTGGCTTTCCTTCTGTCCCATCCACCAGCTTCGGCTTTCCTTCTGTCCCATCCACCAACTCACTGTCCCCACTTCCAGCAGCCAGTCAAGGCAAAGAGCAGGTGTCCAGCTTGAGCAATCACCACCTGCTGCCGGAGAGCACACAGGGTACCAACACACAAAGCTCGCCTCCCACATCAATCAGTACTACAGTAGCTGCGCTCATACCACTGGTTGACCTTCCTGCTGCGTCTAGTACCTCATTACCAGCACCAAGCTTGGCTGTCAGCAGCATGCCTTCCACTTCAGCATCTCAGTCAATGCCCTTTGGTGCTGCACAGATGCCTGTTGGGTCTTCTCCCACCTTTGCACCACCAACTACTTCAGCAGACAAGTCCAGTCAGCCGCTCTCAATGAGCACCACTGCTGCCTTTGCCTTTGCCTCAGGTTCAAAACCCGCCTTTGGAAGCACCGGTCAGGCAGCGTCAGCAGCTGCCAGTGGCCCGTTGCCCTTTTCATTTGGGTCTGGCCAGCCGTCTGCAACCACTACAGCAGCCTTTGCGCCAAGCCAGTCACCTGCTTTTGGCAATCCATCGACCAGTTCAAGTTCGCCAAAGTTTGGCACTACTGCTGCAGCAGCTGCATCATCACAGTTGCCAGCAATCTTCTCCCTCCCCTCGTCCCCACCAGCAACATCCAGCATGGGTCCAGCAGCTGGTGCTGCATCCAGTCAATCTGCCTTTGGCTCTGGTGCTTCTGGTGCCAGTCAACCTGCCTTTGGCTCCGGCGCTTCTGGTGCTAGTCAACCTGCCTTTGGCACTTCTGGTGCCAGTCAACCTGCCTTTGGCTCTGCCGCTTCTGGTGCCAGTCAGCCTGCCTTTGGCTTTGGCGCTTCTGGTGCCAGTCAGCCTGCCTTTGGCTTTGGTGCTTCTGGTGCCAGTCAACCTGCCTTTGGCTCGGGCCCTTCTGGTGCCAGTCAATCTGCCTTTGGCTCTGGTGCTTCTGGTGCCAGTCAACCTGCCTTCGGCACTTCTGGTGCCAATCAATCTGCCTTTGGATCAGGCCACTTTGCCTTTGGATCTAGTTCGCCTGCCTTTGGGTCAGGCTCAAGCCCTTTTGGATCCAGTCAACCTGCCTTTGGCTCACCACTGCCTGCCTTCAGTACTGGTCAGCCTGGGCCTGCTGCTACAGCCCCAATTGCCTTTGGCACAAGCCAATCAGCTGCATTCAGCTCGGCAGCTGCTGCATCATCAGCGCCCGCAGGTACAGCTCTGCTCCCTGTTACGCATGACCTCATTGAGGCCGTCAGCTGAATCAACAAGTGCAGTGGCCTGTGCTCATCTGTGTATGTTTGTTTGCAGAGCTGCTTGTCTCTTACTGCTCAGCCATGTTGATCAGTTGTCTGTGTGCTGGGTATGAACCCAAAGTATCCCACACACACATCATTCTTGTCAGGGACAAAGCTGTCTCCAAGGGAACATACATATCTGTTGAAGATTTGGCCCTGATGCATTGAGAGTGTGGCAACTCAGGTGGCTTCAGCTTCACATGGGGACCGCCCAAGAGCTCACCGATATCTGGAGATGCTGAAGGTGCAGCTGCCAACGGTAATGGGCTTGGCACTGCTGAAGCCCCTTTCAGCACTGCAGCAGCTCCTTGGGCTGGCTTTGGCGGATCATCAGGCATGCCATCTGCTCCATCGAACATATGCCCTTTCGTCATGCCGTCAAAACCCGACTGCATCCCTGCTGCTGGTTGATGACAAGCTCACAATATGCCTCTCTGGACAAGCTACACTGGCCTTGCACCAAGCCCGCAGATGCTGGCCAGAGCCTCAACAGCAAAGTATTTTAATTCTTGTTGTTTATTATCATTATTGTGCAGCACGTTGCATGGAAGTCACAACGGAAGCATGCAGTCTACAGCATGAGCAATGAGGTCTCTTCAGCAGTCATGCCTAGACGTCAGTGCAGCGTCTGCAGCAGGAGATGCAGAATGGGTGCTGACATGCTTGCAGGGCAGAATGGCACCACCACAGGCTTTGGCGCTGCAGCTCACACCAACGGCAACCAAGATGAAGATGAGCAGACAGAGCCAGAAGAAGCTGTGAGTTGCTGGTTTCACACTGCTGGACTCTTCCTGCTCACTCTGCATCAGCTTTTCATTTGTTGGAGGGTGTAGCAAAACTGCGCAATTCCATGTGGGGGTTGAAACATGTTTGCAGAGCTGTCATCGTGCTATTGCGTATGTGGCTGCCTAGACAGCAGCATTCACACAGCATCTTCGGCACTTCAGGTCTCTTGGCCCTTCTTGCCGTGATTGAAATGCTATGCCACGTGAGCAGCCCTACCTGAGAGTATAAGAGACAAATGTACACAAGTCATCAGCTTAGATCTGTCAGTGCTGATGTAGGTGGTGTATGAGAAGAAGGAAGGAGTGCTTCTGAGCCTGGAGCTGAAATGGCGGCATAACGTGAATGTAAGCATGCCAGCACCAGGAGTGTTGGCTCGTATCTGTACTATACCATGTACCCTGGCTCGTATCCATTCTATACCATGTACCTTGGAACAACAGCAGCTCAGAACAATGGGACACCTCAGGTTGCTGACAAGTTTGTGCACTGTCAGAGTCAAACTGTCTGATCTCAGCTGCCAATGCTAGTGTTCATAAGCACTGCATGCACATCTGATCCCAGTTGCCAATGCTAGTGTTCATAAGCACTGCATACGCATTTGTTACTAAGCACGTCCACGCATGTTCTGTAGGGCAAATGGGCCAAGACTCGCCAAGGCAAAGTGCTTGTTTGCCATCCCTCTGGTGCAGCTAAGCCATACTTACAATTCCAGACCAGTGGTCAGGTGGTGGCCACTGCTTATGTTCAGACGCCCCTCACCCAGGTCAGTCACCCTGTTATGCATTTGTACTAGCTGCTACAGCATACATACTGCAGGTAATGTAACAACTCTGTTGGCATGCTTGTTTGCATGCTTCGCATGCATGCTTGTTTGCATGTCAAAGCAGTGACATGCGCTGCTGTCAATGTTGGCAGAGTCATGCAATATAGTATATAGCGGGCGGGGGCAGGGTACCAAATGACAAGTCGTTCCATTGCTTGCAACTCTGCTCTGTGTTGATGCAGCAAAAGGATCCAAGCCAACTGCTAGGAGCTTTGAGTGTCAGTGTGCGACATGTTGACGCAGAGTCTGGCAAAGAGTCTTATGATGAGCCTCGAGTCTTGTCAACACTGATGTACTGTGCCTCAGCAGATGCAGCCAAGCAGCTGTCTGACAAGATGCCTGCTGCAAAAAAGGCATGACCAACTTACCTATACGTATTTGAGAGAAGCCTGGTTCAGCCGCCTTACCATAAGGCTGACTGAAATGGTTGAATCTGTGCTGATATCTGAGTTGACTGCCATGCGGCGCGTTACACAATGGGCTTTACATGTTTGTAATCACTTACATGCCCCCCATGCATATGCTACGCACTCGAAGTAGCTTTTGCACGGGCTAACATTAAGACAAAGCGAGTATCAACAATGCAGGGTGCTGTACGGCTGAAACCCGTTTTGTGTAAGCAATGCACTAACATAACTGAGACTGCCGTATTTGGATACCAAAGAACTTAGGCATTGTGCAGGCCATTGTATTTGGGCCTTGTCAACAGCAAGTTTGATGATGGCATGATTCATCCATTGCTGTATACCTCCGCTTATTTAGCCACTTTTTTAATGACTTTTGCCTTGCTGGTGGGTCCTGACTGGTATGTAGCATATATGATGATTTCTGCAATCTGGACATGAGCTGGCCTGCAACAGCATGAAACAATGTACTGGATTGTGCAAGCTGGCCCTGATGATAGCGGCTTGTACAGATAAGTGATATGCTGGTGTGACTAACATCCAGCCACCTCACAAGTCTACTGCTGCTCTGCGACACAGGCAATACCCAGGCAATACTCTGACCTGCCATTTCTGCAGAACATCACAGCAAAGCTGCCCCAGACGCTGCAGACAGAGCAACACCAACCGTATTGTGACATCATGCACAGGTGCAAACTACACTGACCTGGTTGCAGCATATAGCACATTGTCTGCGACATCTGCTCCATTCAGAGGAATGATGCCGTCATACACAGCAGCAGCCTTGTCTTCATCCCCAGAGTAGCGCACTTTGCTGAACTCTGTCTGCACAGCACCTGGGCTGATGGCTGTCACTCGAATGTCAGTGCCCACCAGGTCATGCCTGGCTGAGTTTGTGAAGGCATCAATGAAGTGCTTGGTGCCTGAGTAGATGGTGCCACCTGCAGCAAAAGTCACGGAGAAATGGAAGAACTTTAACACCACTTAGCTGCAGAAAAGTCAGTCTAGCGTTTGGATCACACATAATACTATATTATGTCTCAGCCTGCTGCAAATCGTTCACCTCTACAACATGACACAGCAATCCCACATGATATACAGGGCACTGACACTGCGATGCTCAGTGTACACACTTGTGATGACATACTGATCTTGACTGCAGCTGCGGAGAGAGGGGTTTTTTTACCTGGATAGGCATGATGGGCTGCAACTGATGAGATGTTGATGATATGGCCTCTGTTGCGCTCCACCATTCCAGCGGCAAACAGCTTGGTTAATATAGCAACAGCTGTCACGTTGGTGTCCACCATTTGGCGGACATTCTGCAGGGGTCAGACATGTTGCAAGACATCACCAAGCTGACCAATGCTAGTTCATAAGTGGGTGAGCTGGCATTGTTTGTCATACCAAGTGCAGGCAGTGGCTGCCATGCCTCACATTGCTTGTGACACATCGAAAACAGCACCAATAAAGGCCTGCAGCGCTGCAAAGCATTAAAGTATGTGTCTACCTCAATGCTGTTCTCATGCACCTTGGCTGTTCCCAACGCTAGCCCTGCGTTGTTCAAGAGGATGTCAACCTGCAGCAACAGGCAATGAATAAACACCTGACAGCACCAGTCTGAAGCAGGCAATGCTGAGCCTGACTTGCAGCAACCTCACCTCTTGGAAGTCTTTTGGCAGCTGTGCTGTAAATTGCTGGGTCTTCTCATGATCTTGAACATCCAGAGTCACGGTGTGAATTGGCACCTGGTGACAACACATGCTTTTGTATGCTCTCATGCTTTTGCATGCATGTGATTGCCATTGTATAAACGCATGCATGCATATTACACCCGTGTACCTTGTAAGTCTCTGACAGCTGCTTAGACAATGCATCCAAGCGATCTGTTCTTCGGGCAGTCAAGATAAGCTTGCATCCAGCTTCTGCAAATCTCCAGGCGCAAGCCTCGCCAATGCCAGAACTCGCACCTGTTAAAAATACATGCCTAGTCAAGCATGCAGCAACTTACTGGTGTGCGGTGCAGGCGACAGCGTGGGTTTGATCTCGGGCTTGACATTGACTGCGCCGAAGCTGTTGCCTGCTCACCAGTGATCAGAACTGTCTGGCCTTTTATGTCGAGGGTGGGGTAGAGGCTCATGCTTGCTCGTCTGACTATACAGCCACCACTTGACACCTTACACTGAAGAGGAAGCACACGAGATTGAGTAAAGCCTAATCTTCCAGCGAACAGCAGTCTGTGCATGTACTCGAATGACCGGCTTCGCCGCTTTGTTGCAGCATGCGCAGGTGCGGATCGATGTGTGACTAACAAGCATGTGCACATTAGCTAATGATACGTTAGGTCAACTTGCCGCTTGATGAATGCACCTCTGAACAGCACGATTGCACGCGCGCCATTGCACACCTCACCCCGAGACAGTGAACTGAAAAAGCCTCTCGCGCCCTCATGAGCGCCGAATCATGATCAGCACGGCTCTGCTTTTCAGCACAGTGATCAGTGCTTGCAGTGTCTCACTTGTCACTGCCAATTATCAGGACGGGGAATTTGTGCCAACAGCAAGAAGGGCGCAGTTTCACGGGGTGCACCACAGTGCAGCTGCGTCGAGTCACTATGTGTTCTAGCATGGTCTGCATCACAACCAAACCTTGCTTTGCAGGTACGCACAACTTGGCATGACGTGTTAGGAAGACACTGCCCACGGTTTGGCCAGGACAGGGTGGTAGGACTATGATCCGACTTGCATGGCAAACACATACATCTGATGAGCACATTCATTGTGGTCTGGCAGTATAGGTAGCAGTTCCCTTGCCATATCCCAAGGGCCAGCACGCCTCAGATGACTATAAAATCTCCTTCTCTTTTGACCGTAAGTAGGCCATCTCTACTTGTCATATCGCATGTAATGTATGTTTTGCATGAGTCTTGTGCAGCAAGGGGTCTTACTGTAGCTGTCTCACACACCATTCAGAAACCAACCCTGCTCAGCTCATATGCTTGCAGATGACCGCTTGGTGACACATTGGCTGAGGATCATTGGCAAGCATGCCCCAGCAGCGCCATTGATTGATATTGAGCTGACACAAAGGGCTGATGTTCTGACTTCTGCCAAAGCCAAGGCAAGTTCTGATCACTCAACAGGATGACAGCGCGGAGACTGCTAAGTTACAGCAGTCTCTGGGCCATCAAGTTTATTTCACAGGCCTGCACGCAGCAATTCAGCATTGTCAGCCATGAATGATTGGCAAAACCTGCAGACAAACAACCCTGTCAAAGTGCAAAGAAACTCTATGCGTTTGCCAGTGACACACAATAGCATCACTGTTCGGAATAGCACATTGCAGCATGGGCAGACTGTGCATCACATGCGCTAGCAGTCTGAGCTGAGCGTTACGAGGCACAAAAGCTGCTGTCACACTTCAGTCAATGCTACATGCTAGGAGACAGCCCAATCATGCTGCCCCCACCCCTTCCCCAAGGCAAACCAGAGATGCAAGGTCTGTGCCCATCTTAACAATGAATGACCAATGAGGGAAGTGCTTCTACAGGTACTGCCCGTACCAAAGTACTATCTATGGCAGCATCAGCAGCTTCTGAACGAGTTCCAGAACAATACACACTGGCCGAAACATCTGCTGGTGCAATATCATTGGAAGCACAATGATGCCCTGAACGTAAATGCGGCCCTGTATGTGCTGTTTGGAATTGGTAAGCAACCTTTCAGCTTGGCTTCCCCAGGCAGTTCATCATGTTGCATTTGCAAACATGACGTGCAATGCCATGTACACAAAAACAACAGATGAGCATCAACTGCCTGCTAAAGCACCCATATTTCCAACTCGCCTTG
>JAABUW010007756.1_pt1 | contig 12796 bp, 10 predicted proteins | sample 5560081 | NCBI WGS metagenome assembly JAABUW01 (sample SAMN10711882, study PRJNA513363) | rock metagenome | isolation source: Antarctica rocks | place: Antarctica: Victoria Land, Knobhead sud
CGTCAGCTCAACGAGTTAATGCATTGATCTTGATGTTCTGTTTGTCAGATCAATACATTATTCTGAAGTTGAAATCAGCAAACTTCTGAACTCAACGCATCTGATGTCTGCTCAGCTCTTTATCTTTTATCAATGAGATGAGCGCTTGATGATTGATGAACATCTTGATAGAAATGTCAGTTAGTTTCAGTTCAAGTCGTCAATGTTCAAATGCTCAAATGATGATCAGAAGTTCTTTATTATATATTTTGTAGTTGCATTCAGCAGAAGACATGTTCTTGCTATAAAAGACAATTGAATGTAGTACTTCTTCGTCATCATATTGAGAGAGAACTTCATCGTTGACGTAGTTGAATGAGTCAATTTCGAGAATAGTCTCACAAGTTTGATCAAAGTGACGTAGTATAAAAGTCTCGATCATACGTCTCTTCATATGATCAAAGATGATCTGACAAACTTCATTTCATTCAAATATGATCTTCTTTTGAGTGAATTGAATCATTGAATGAATAATCTTTGAAAAGTTCTTGATAAAGCGTTGATAGAAATTGCAGAAGTCAATGAAAAACTGCATCTGAGTGAGATTATTGAGTGTAAATCAATCAACGACTGCTTGCATCTTTTGTGAGTTCATCTTCAATTCTTTGATTGATATCAAGAGTTCTAGAAAGATAGTTTTCTGAACATGAAACTCGCACTTGTTGATGTCTATCTGTAGATCAGCTTCTCGTAGTCTATTCAAGATCAATCATACATATTGCTTGTGTTTCTTTAAGATCTTGCTGTAAATGATAATGTCATTTAGATAAATCTGACAAAACTGATGTAAATATTCAAACAACACGTTGTTCATATAGTGTTGATAGAATGTTGATTCATTGATTAATTCAAAGAGCATTACATGATATTTGTATGACTCAAAGAAGATAATAAAGATAGTCAAATCTTCGCTATCTGAATGCATGTGTAGTTTGTTGAACGCGACAATGATGTTCAATCGAGTCAGATACTTGCTTTCTTGTATACAAGCGAGAGTCTCGTCTATCAATGACAAAGAATAGTGATCTTGTTTGATCAAAGCATTGAGCTTTCTGTAATCAACGCAGAAACGCAGACTATCGTCTTTCTTTTCAATGAACAAGATGAGCGAGATGTATGATGCAAAGCTGAAGAAAATGAATTCTTTGTTTAGATGATTGATCAAATACTTCTTTATCTTCTGAAGCTTGTGATTGAACATCTGATATAGTCTGCTTCGAGAAAATGTTTCTTCATCGATCAATTCAATTTTGTGATCATAGAAACAATGCAATGATAGCTGATCAATCATTGCTCGATCGAAGATATCTAGATAGTTGTGATATTCAGAGAGAAGCTTGATCTTGACTTGCTTGAGAACTTCGACGTGAAAAAGCTCATGCAGATTCACTTCTTCAGACTTGTTTTCAACTGTAGTTATGAGTTGATCGATTTTCAAGACAATAACAGCAAAGATCTTGATATCTGATCATTTGACTAACATTCTATATGTTGCTGTCTTTATCATTGTTATGTTCATTAAACTGAAAGAGAATGAATTCAGACTGATCATTGATTTAGAATTGACGTTAGTTAAAGCTGCGTCATGCTGTTTTAACTGTTCAATGAACTTCTTGTTTTGACTGAATTGAGATGTAGTGAAAGTGAAAGATCTCTTCAGTATATGAGTAGAAGTCAAGCTCTTTCGTTTCGTGATTGATTTATTGCTTGAAAGTAAAGTCATTGATTTCTGACTAGTAGAATTGGAATTCGAAAATCGAAGAAAATCGATTTGCATATCAATTACTAGATTGATTTTATTCATTCATGTTTTTTTGAGAATCATTTGATGTTGATCTAATCAAGTGATCAACATAGAAGCTGTGTCAATCATATGATTTTGAACAGTCAGATTTGAATAAATGACATGAGTAATGAGTTTCTTAGCATAATGATCATTAAATTCTTGAATTGACTTCGCTTTGATCAAAGTCAGAAACTTGATTTGCAACTGATCATAAACAATCTGCGTAATCACTTCATCAATGAATGAATAGTCAGCAGCTTTGATGTCAATCAATGACTTTAATGAGTAACTAATTGTAACGATTGTTTCTTTAACAACACAAGATATATACAGAGATCAAACAGTAATCACTATTACTAAACTTAAGATCTGAAGATAGTTGAGACAATAATATGTATTGACTACTTACATGAGTTGAGCACGAAGCTTCTATCTAAAAGAACAATCATTGTTATATAGACATAGAAGAATCATGTCAAGTTGTCTCTGCTCTGAATGATCACTCTGATTATTCTTAAGCAAGATGAGCAAGATGAGCAACACACTTATCATGCTCATTGTGATCACTTCTGATTCAAGCGATCAGAACAATCACTTCAAAACTTTGATTATTCAATGATTATTTAATCATTGTTATTACATAATTTCATGTGAAAGAGTTTTAACATTAGGTTTTCTTCTAAGATTTTTATTTCAAAAATCACTTTTTTCTTCATGTCTTTTCATCGCACAATAAAAAATTCTATCTCATGTTGCAGAGATTTTCTTGAACGTACGAGTTCTGAGCGTGCTGTCATGTGTTTTTATGAACACTGCAGTCACTTGCAAAAGAAATGTCGTGTTGACAATGAAATCGATCGCTGCATCGAGTGTGTGCATCTTGATCGCAAGTGCAATCTTACTTTCTCAATAATGAAGTGAAAAAGAGTAAAGACAGAATGCAATCATGTTCTTGATGAGTTGCTGAATGCTCACAAGCAGATGCAAGAGATTTTCGCAAGAACTACTTATCTGCAAAATCAATTTGTGTTTCTAAAGAATAAGAAATAAATGATGATTGAATAAGAGTTTTGAAACATCATTGAGCTTGAGAAGAATGAAAGAAAAACTAGTGAGTCATTGCTGAATGATCTTCTCTTTGATGTATTCTTCAAGCAGATTGAGCTTTCATCAGACTTTGACTGACTGAGTTTCTCAACTGAAACTATCACAGAAGCGTCTGACAGTTCTTGAGATTTCTCTTTGATTCTCAAGTGTTTTCAATATGTTTGTAATCTTTTCACTTGATTAATCAATGAGACTGATCTTTGATATTCTATTGATTCAGTATATCTTTTACTTCGTATTCAATGTTCTGACTCTTTGAATCAATTTCTGAAGATTCTGTTTGAATTGATGTATTTGAGTCTGCGAGCTTCAAAAGACAGATATGAAATATTGAGTGTATTTTTATAAATGTTGATAAATCTAACTTGTAGTTAATCAATTCTTTGATTTCTAAAATCTTATAAGATTTTAGCTTTGTGTGATTTAGTTTATTACTTGATCTTTTCGTTTTGATGTTTCATTTTAGTAGATACACTTTGTTTCTCTTCTTAAGAGTAAATTCTCTATCTTTTTTCTTATTTGCATACAGAGTCATGCACTTGCTAAGAAACTATATGTTCTTCTGTAATTCTTTCTGTAGCAGCTGCAATTGTTCTATCTGTAGCGTAGCTTTTTGAGCTAGTTGTGCAAATTCACATGATTTCTTGAAAGTCTTCAACTCAAATTCGTAGTTTGCAAAGAATGATGACATACTGATTACTTCTGTCGTTGTGCTATTGAAAGTCAACTGTGTTATTGACAGTAGCTGTACTCAATCATTTTGCCTATAGTTAATATAGCATCTGAGATACTGTTCTAGTGTTTGATTCATTCTTTTCATTTGCTCATCTGTTTGTAAATGATAAGCTGTTGACAGCTTATGATGAATTTCTAACTGATTCATCAAGAATTTTCAGAATTTCAATGTGAAGAGTTTGTCTCTATTTGAAATTATCTCGTCTGATAGTTCATGATTTGCTACAATTGTTCTTAGAAATGTGTAAGTCAAATCTTCTGCGAATGTTGCTTTCTTATATGACAAAAAGTATTTGTACTTGATTAATCTGTCTGTTATAATCAATATAAAGTCATACATTGTTTCAATAACTCTTTTCTTTAACTTAAATAACTTGACTATAAAGTTCAAAGCTATGCTTTTTCACGCATGATCTGATGTGCTAAGACTTTTCAAAAGTTCATAGAGTTTATGTCAATTGTGTTTCATACAAATATACACATTGCACTTTCTAATAATATCTTCTATCTGTTTTCTCATTTTTAAGAAATAGTAGATTCTAGATATTCTTTCAATGATTTTATTCAAACTCTGATGTTCATGTATCATTGACTTATGATGATCATTTATCATCTCTTGTTTGCATCTTGTTGAAACATAGATCAGATCTTGAAATGTTAGTATTTCATTGATAATCTCAAAGTTCGCGTTGTTCTCAATATTCTTTATAATATCTTGCGCAACTGAGTTCTTCGCTAACTTTAGCTTTACTTGTTTCTCAAAATCTTTGTTGTCAATTCATAAAGTAGCTGCGTTTTGTCTATTATAAACAATCGAATCATTTGAGTTCTCTTGCAGAATAGTCTGATTTACCTGTGATTTATCTGTCATATGATCTGCTCTTCTGCTCAAGACGTTGATCTTTGAGTTTTCAGATTTCTTTCAATATTGAATTTGAAAGTTGTATGATGATAACTTTTTCAATCATTTAATCTATCTTCAATTTAGAACTTTCGTGATCATAAAGTATAGCAAATTCTTATGATTTGTATATACTTGAATCTAATGTCTAGATTCTTTCAAATACACTCTTCATTGTTTGAAAGAGTCAACAATAACTAACAGCTTCTTGTCATGTATTTTATAGTTCAATTCAGCGTCTGTAAGCTTTCTACTGTGAAATGCAATGAGATGCAGACGTTTCTTATCATCTGATTGACTGATACATGCTTCAATAGCTTTGTTTGACATGTTCATCTTAAGCATAATGAGTTTTTCTGATTCAAACATGATCAGTACTGACTGAAAGATGAATAATTTCTTCAGCTTCTTGAAAGCTTCTTCTGCTTTCTCAGTTCACACGAACGATATGTCTTTTCTCATAAGATTTGTAAGTGACGAGATGATTTTGAAGTATTTCTTTATAAAGCATCTATAAAAGTTCGTGAATTCTAGAAAGAATTGAACTTCAACTTTTGACTTTGACATCAATCAAGTCGTAACAGCTTCTATCTTCTTTGAGTTCATTCTTAAACTTTGAAACATAACTATGAATTTCAAAAACTGTACATTCTGTACATGAAATTCACTTTTTTCTGACTTGATGCGCAGATCGACTTTCTTCAAAGTCTGTAGAACTTTTTTAACATGTTGCACATGTTCTTTCTTCATCTTTGAGTATACTAATATATCATTCAGATATACTATGATGAATTGATTCAGATAACGTTGTAGTATGTTATTCACAAAGATCTGAAACGTGACTGAAGCATTGATTAAGTTGAAAAACATGATCAAATACTCATAATGTTCTAGTTGAGTGCAAAAGACTGTCTTTCACTCATTTTCTTCTTTGATTCATATTCAATTGAATGCTTCAAGTATATTGAATTTTGTAAATCACTGTGCACTCTGCAATCTATTTTGCAGTTCTGCTATGAGCGATAATGAATAACTGTTTTTAATCGTGATGTTATTTAGTGCTTTATAGTTGACACATAGTCTTAAACTTTCATTCGATTTTAAAACAAACAGAATTGAGTATTCTGCTGACGACTGCAATTCTCTAATGAATTCTTTTTGCATGTTCTCTTTCAGATATTGTCACAAAGCATTGAGCTTTTCTGTTAACAATGAATAAATGAACTGTTTTGTAAGTTTCTTGTCGTCAACGAGCTTAATCTTGTGATTTCATGATTGATGTTTGAGTAGTGTCTTCTGATCACTTTCTTTCTCAAACAAAATCTTATATTTCTGATATTCTTTAAAGATAATAGCAATAGTAAGATTCTTCGAATGATCGCTCTGAATCTCTCTGCTTCATAACATCTGTGCATCATTGATTTCTCTGAACTCTTCGCGCATTTCTTCGCTTGTCATGATGAATATCTTCACATCTTGTGAAAGTTTCAATATTGAATATAATCACGTCGTTTCTGTATCTAGAAATGCAATTGTTTCATTGACTCAATCAATCATCAAATTGATCATATGAAGTCATGATATGTCTAGAACTATATCACTGTCTGACTGCTTTGTAACATTTAAATGTAACTTCTTTCAATGTCGTTCAAGTCTCAAATGAATGAGTCAAGTTTCTTGATTTATCAGTTCATTATTGTACTTCATGAGTGTTTCATTGAAGTTCTGCAAATTGTAAGATTCTTTCTTCTTCTGCGTAGATATTTGCATTTTTCCAGCAAATTCTGAGAATATGTAATTTCTCGTGCAGTCGCTGTCTATGAATAGTCATGCTGCGTGATCATTAACTTTGACTCAGACTCATAACTGTGACGAGTCACTGATGAAGACAAATATGCTTTCGATTTTCAATTTTCAACTAAACTTCTTTAATGATTTGTTGATCAAAGAGTCTTCTAGTTTTTTGAACTAAAAGCTCTTTCTTTCAGTACTTGTTTTATGTACTGAAATTGATTTGAATTGATCTTCTTAAGTGAATATTTCTTCAAATCACACAGATCAAATCTCTTTTTGATAACTTTTGTCATCTGTCTAAGCTTTCTGAATATGTAATCTTCATTAGAAAGTACATATTCTTCTTGCTTGATGAACTTGACTTTCATGAGTGACTTCTTCATGACTATGTCATGATATCAAATGTTTTTGCGCGATGTGATCAACTCATCTTACATAGTGTCATAAATAGCTTAATGTATATTATTCTTGATCTGTTGCATTCACTGTGAAAAATCTTTCTCTTTCTGCTTAAAGAGAGTATACAATTTGTTGTACATGTTTATAAAGCTTGCTTGACTTGTAAGCTTCTTGAAATTTTTCTTTACTTCAAGACAATTCTCTTCTTGCTTGAGAGCATCTTCTGCTGCAATAGTGAATGCTTGTAGAATTTCGTTAAGTCGACTTTCTTCTTCGACTGCTTGATGAATAGCTTCTTCAATGCTGTTTAATCTATTCAAGTCATATGCTTCGCTGTCGAGAATCTCTGATTTCACGATCATAGTGAACAAACTTTCATCACTATTCTCATCATGTACTTCTGATTGACGATGAGTTGCTGTGTAAAAACGATTCTTTCGTGAGAATTTTGAGTATCATCTCGAACCTTTCTTATTGCTCAGATGAGTGCAACAGTTGTTCTTGTAACATGCTGTTCACGACAATGCTTGATGCTTGTTTTTCTGATCTTCTTTCATTACTGCGAAAGATCTGTCTTGTTTATCATAAGACTTTGACTTGTTTTTGTACTTGTTCTGAGTACAATTCTTGAAGTAATGACTCAGCTTTTCACATGTGTAACATGCTTTGCTCTGTTAAACTGTTTTATCACAAGCGTTCATCGATATTTTTTAAGTTGCATCTAGCTTCATAGATTGAGAATCATAGTATGACTGTTGTTGTTTCTTCTTGAACTTTCGACTCAATACTATTGACATAGTCAATTCTTTTTCTTTTTTCAGACGTCTTTCATACTGTCTGTTATCAATGATCACTACTCTGAATATTATCTTCTGTAAGTCAATGAGTTTATTAATTCTAATGATTTCATTCTTGACTTTCTCTTGTAGTTTTTGATAGAACTGACTGATGAGAATTGCATCATCTCATTTTGTATTCATTGCAATATGCTGAAAGTTGATTAAATAAGTCGCTGCGAAGATTTTCTGTCACAGATTGTACAACTGTCGTTTCACTGTACATTTCTTGTCAATGTTTTCAAATACTCTTCTTAAACATTTCTTAAACATCTGAGAGTCACGAAATATCATGTTGATTTCTTCTTCTCATTTTCCTGATTTCTTCTGCAGATAATTCGTTAGATAGTGATGAAATCATGTGAATGCATTATCTCTTAAATAGATGAATGCAAAGAGTACTTTGTTCTCAATGAACTTGAACTGAGATGAGTGTCGTTTGATGTATAGCTTTATCTGTACTAGGTATGCTTCGAGTTTATCTTGATCATCATGATACAAGTTCAATGTTGAAATCTTGATCTTATCTGCGCTGAAGATGCTTGCTTCTTGACTGAGCGTGACTCATTCTGACTGACTAAACATGATTGAAAGAAATGAACGTCTCTGATATCTTGTGAAAAAGTGATGCTCAAAGTGTAATGATTGTCTCTTTAACAACACAAGATATATACAGAGATCAAACAGTAATCACTATTACTAGACTTGAGATCTGAAGATAGCTGAGACAATAATATGTATTGACTACTTACATGAGTTAAGCACGAAGCTTCTATCTAAGAGAATGATCATTATTATATAGATATAAAAGAATCATGTCAAGTCATTTCTGCTCTGAATGATCATTCTGATCATCTTCGAGCAAGATGAGCAAGATGAGCAACATGCTCATCATGCTCATTGTGATTACTTCTGATTCAAGCAATCAGAGCGATCACTTCAAGACTCTGATTACTCAATGATTATCTAATCATTGTTATTACATAATTTCATGTGAGAGAGTTCTAACACTAATTTCATTGCTAGAAAGTACACATTCAATAGTCAAAAATTCAGAAGCAAAAAAATCATTTAACATGCTCATCATTGTTATGAGTTTGCATAAAGCGAATCATATGAATGTATTCTAACTAGAAGTTCAAAGCTGAAGAAAAAAGAAGATGCAACATGTTGTGAGTTTTACTCATGAAGACACGCTAAATCACTAGCGTGTCAACATCAGTTTTATACTAGTTTATAATAGTTTGACACAATCTATGTTAAACTAACTTGAAGTGCATGATCACAACATTACTCTTTTTCTTTATTTAACAATGTTCTCATTGCTGCAGTTTGATTGATTTTTCTTAAGTTGATTTCTATCTTGACTTGTTTAAATATCATTCATGAAAGTTATTTATAATCTTCAAACATTCTTTGAATTTACTTTCATCGACGTTGTATCAATGTAGATCGACGTTGTATTCTTTTCAATTGACATGATATTATAGTCGTTTATTTCGTTCATAGTGTCTGAAGTTCAGTATATTCTTCATCTTTCATTCATCTTCGTCATCGATCACTATAGAGTCAAACGATTCATTTCATTGTTCATTCAGAGAATTCTTTGAATCTAGTTGCAGCAGATTTGATGCAAACTTCAAATGTATCTTCATAGTTGATGATAGTTTCAGTCAATAAACATGTTCAATCTCGATCAGAATCTTGAAGAATTCTAGCATCTTATCATTTAGCTTCTTTAATGATCGTGAGATTGTTATGTTTCTAGAATTCAGAAACATCATGTCATTTATCTTGTAAATCATTTTCTTTCGATGCTTGTCAGTCTGTTTCTTCATTGTGACTCTGACTTTTGTCAAGACTTGCTTGATCAATGCTAGTGATCATTTTATGTGTTTGAATATATTATTTGCTTTGTCTGCTTCAATTCTAGCTTAAGTGATTTCATATTTGATTGAGTTCGAATCAAAGCTCATATGAGAGTGAAAGCTTTTATTCAGAAAGAACGTTGACTGTTTAATTAATGACAAAATAGCATTGTTATTAATGAATTCAATCATGAATAATTGTTATGAGTGTGTCGAAATTGAATAGAGTTTTCTAGTCAACAAGCTCTAGAAGTTTTGACTCATGTTGAATCTCTAGTCTCAACACTCTATTCTAGCGCTTTCAATACTTGAGCAAACCTGCTTCGCTCTCTTTGTTTTGCTCTACTATAGATACAGCTCGAAACTCTCTTTGATTTCTTCTGTATTCTTAATATTCTAGTTATAGCTATCTCTATTGATCAAACATTCTATTCAGCTACGCACTATCTCGCTGCAGTGTGATTAGATTCTAGACACGGTTTCAACATTATATTAAGAATTCATTTACCACATGATATCGATTTCATTACTCATTCAAGCTACTTGATGAACAATGAAACGAGTATAAAGAAATTTGTTTTACCTGGTGATTGATGCAATCGAAAGACAGAACAACATCAGAGAGTCAATAGAATCAACGATGAGACTGTTTGAATTGCTAGAGAATCTATCGCTCATTAAGTACGCACAGTTCACTCGATTAAGAGAATCATGATAAAGAATCTTCGTGAATTGCTTTAGAATCAATCTATTCTCATGAAGCAGACGAGTGAAAATAAGCTGTTCAACTCATTTCTTTCTCTCTTCGCCTTGAATCAAGCTCGTGAATCAGGTGAGTCAAAACAATCTGTGTCGTCAGATCAAATTAGTGAGTTTGCTACTACAAATGACGTTCTCATAGTGAGTCTGCTACAATGACACTCTTCGTCAATGCAATGATCTATCTACTCTCATCGCTCTACCTATCAGTGAATCGATCTACCTCACGTTTACATGCAACTAGTGAGTCTGCTTCAATGACAAGTCGATAGTTGATCTCTTCAATGAGCAAGTCGACTAGTGAGTCTGCTTCAATGACACTCTTCGTCAATGTAATGACATATCTATTCTCATCGTTCTACCTATCAGTGAATCGATCTACCTCACGTTCACATGCAACTAGTGAGTCTGCTTCAATGATCATTCTATCTCACATAGTGAGTCTGTTACAATAGACATTTGATGAGTTGGTTTGAATCAATAGAAAGATTGATAGAAAGGCAGGCATCAAGACTCTACGTCAATGCTATGAACTACATTACAAGTCATAGAGACATGACTTTTAAAGAGAAGAAAATAATGTTACAAGTGTATTGAAATTGAATAGAGTTTTCTAGTCAACAAGCTTTAGAGGTTTTGACTCATGTTGAACCTCTAGCCTCAACACTCTATTCTAGCGCTTTCAATACTCAAGCAAACCTGCTTCGCTCTCTTTGTTTTGCCCTACTATAAATACAGCTCGAAACTTTCTTTGATTTCTTCTGTATTCTTAATATTCTAGTTATAGCTATCTCTATTGATCAAACATTTTATTCAGCTACGCACTATCTCGCTGCAGTGTGATTAGATTCTAGGCATGATCTCAACATTAATCAGGTGAATCAATTATTTTGCATATATGAGCAGTAACTTCGTAAATATCATTCTACATTCTGATTCACTCTTTCTGTCTGATCATTGATTTGAGAATGATAATTGATGAATAATTTCATCTTAATATTTAGTCTCAGACATAAAGACTTTCAGACAATCAATATGAATTGTGAATCACGATTGAACACTATTGATCTTGATAGTTCATGAATTCTGAAGATTCATATCAACAGTAGCTTGACTGTTTATTCTGCGAAGATTTCTTCGTCATCTGATCAACAGAGTATATAGTGTTGTTTCTTAGACAATCGATCTATGACTGTCAGAATCGCGTTGCTTTCATCACTTTCTGATAGATTGATAATAAAGTCTAATGATATGTTCTGTCATTGCTGCTTGAGTATGAGCAATGACTTCAGCAGTTCATTGATTTGATCTCTCGATGCTTTTGACCTATGATAAACGTAACAGTTTCAAATGTAGTGCTTGATCATCATTCTCATCTTCGATCAGCAATATGATCATCTCAGCAAGTTTAACGTTTGATTCATGCTTGAGTGATCACTGATCGAAAGATCATGTGCTTCTTTTATCAATAGAATGATCATTGATTGAGAAACTCATAGTCTATCATCTTTTCAGAGTACTTTATCAAGTACTTTGCAATTGTCTAGATTAATATCTTGACAAGTCTTTCTGTTTTGTTTCATGATTATTCGAATATCAAAGCACAGTTAATTCGTTCAATTTTCAACTATAATCTGATTCTGAATAGAAATCATCTCTTCGATCGAATTTTGATTAGCTTTTGATTCAAGTTTCGAATCTGAGTCAGATTCTGAGTCAGATCTGAGCAAGATCTGAGTCAGATCTTGATCAGCTTTCTGATCATCTTCTATTAACTGAAGTTCAAATCTGTCTTCTGACAATAGCATCTGATGCTGATATAGCTTATGATCATTGTTTGCTTCAACTGACTTGACGTCTGACATTCTGATCAGTGCGTCGACTTTCAGATTCTGTTTTCTCGACTGATATATGATCTTGAAGTTATATTCAGATAATTTCTCAGCTCATTTAGCTTGTTGTCTGATTAGTTCTTTGATAATCATGAAGTACTTCAAATTCAGATGATCGATGAAGATCTTGATCAAAATATTCGTACATTTCAATTTGAAGCGTCAATGCTTCAAGCAGCAAATGATGATCAGCAGTTTCTTGTCATAAATCTTGTAGTTGCATTCTGTGAGAAACATGTTTTTGCTATATGTTAGAGATCTGTCTAGAGCGAGTCAGATAGAGATGTCATTTAACTAGAAGATAAATGCTAAGAAAGAAAGATAGCTACAGAAAAGAAGCTGACTACATATGTGTATTTCTCAGTCGACGCTAGACTCAATAGAAACTAGTTAAGATGACAAAGCGAGAATAAATCTGACAAGACTAGAAGACTGAGTCTGACAAGACTAGAATCGTGACATTACTCTTTCTCTTTGATGATTCATGTTTGCATGAATGTATTTTCTGCTTGACTCAATTGATTGCTCAATCATGATTTCACAGACTCAGGTTTGTTAAATCGTGATTGGTTGAATTGTTGATTAGCGCGATTTGTTCGAGTATCAAATATGAAAATCATCAACGATCTTCTGAGCGTTCATAAATTCGTCGTCATCAGCGTTGTATCAATTGAGATCAT
>JAABUW010007757.1_pt1 | contig 12796 bp, 9 predicted proteins | sample 5560081 | NCBI WGS metagenome assembly JAABUW01 (sample SAMN10711882, study PRJNA513363) | rock metagenome | isolation source: Antarctica rocks | place: Antarctica: Victoria Land, Knobhead sud
TGGAGGTGGTTGTTTGGGGATGAGTGGGTTGATGGGGGGTAGAGGGTGGGGGGGAGGAGTGATGGGTTATGATATGAGCATGAGCATGAGCATGAGCATGAAGCAAATGGGTGTTGAAATGCATAGAGCTATAGATGGAGGCTGCATGGCTACATAGATTTCTCAATATTTGCCAAACGGATAAGAATTTACCCGGATATTTACTTCACAAGATGCGTGCGGTATAGTGACGTTCAATAGAAAAGGGGTATCTTCCAGCAAAACGCAAGCTTCGTCTCCCTACATTTCCTTCCACCGTCCCCAATATGTACAGACCTTCCCCAGCAACACCTCAGACCTTCTCAACCGACCCCACAAGATCCCGATCAATCCTCGTATCATGCCCATCCGCACTCCGCATCTGATACGCCTTCGTCCCCATCTGTCTCGTATCCCACCCATTCTCCTCAAGGTACGCCCTAAACTTGATATCCTCCGCCGTAATCGTATCCTGCCCAATATGCGGTAAAAAGAAAAGCGCCAAGATCGCGCTAAAGAAACACAACGCCGAACTCACAAAGAACGGATCCTGACCGCCCCGCGTACCCTCCGCGCCGCCGGGTGCATGGTTTTGGATGATAGGGAAAACATAGGTGCCGACGAAAGCACCGATTTTGCCAAAGGCGGCGGCGATGGCGTAGTACTGGCCTCGAATGGCGGTGGCGCTTGTCTTGGATGCGATGAGTCCGATGTTGTCGCCAGGGCCTACTTCGCCTAGGGAGAGGAAAATACCGTAGACGACGACGAAGCCGGCGACGTTGGCGGATTTGTCGAGGACGCTGTAGCAGCCTGCCATTATGAAGCCGACGATGCCTTGTAGGGAGACACCGATGGCGAGGGCGTAGCGGGGACCGATGATGTCGCTGAGGAAGGCTCCGCCTATGGCGCCGGGGAGGTAGAAGAGGTTTATGATGGTGTTCCAGCCGAAGGATTTCCAGATCGGGGCGGATTTACCGAGGATGATGGCGAGCCAGGCGGAGGAGTAGATGCCGAAGGAGTAGGTTAGGAAGTCGTAGATGAACCAGATTAGGGCGACGACTGAGAGGCGGAACCAGTAGAATCTGTTGAGTGTCAGTGCAGTTGAGTTTGGTATGGGATGGATGCTTCGTACTTGATGACTAGCCACCATGGGGTGCGAGTGTCTTTCATGGTTTCGCGGTTGAACTCCTCCGGCTCGTTCAATTTCAGACGAAGGTAAATCAGACTGAGCGGCGGGATAACACCCAATCCTAGGCATATCCTCCATGCTGCTCGTAGATGGCCATCCCCGCAGGCCAGAACTACAATCATGGGCACAAAGCTCGACATGACGAATCCGATATCGATCTGAACGTTCGTGAACATAATGAACCATCTATTCCTATGACCCTCCTTGAGCTCTCCTGTGCTTTCGGCGCAGGCAACGCTGCCGGCTGGATATTCGCCACTGTATCGCTGTTAGCTACGGAATGGACCGAATTGGTGGTGGAGCGCACCCAATGCCAATGCCCAACAGAAATCGCCAGGCTGTGAGGGCCGAGAGCATGCCATTGATTGAGCCTCCACCGTAGGAGCCTGCACTGAGTGCTGCGAATATGAACAGGATGATGGTCGAGATGACCAACGCCCATTTGCGCGAATAGTGATCGCTCACGTATCCGAAGAATAGCTGTCCAACGACAGTGCCGGCAAAGGCAATGGAGTTGACATTGCTCTGGGCTGGAGAGTTGGTGTATTGTGTCTTATAGAGGGTCTTCAGTATCGTGTTGACTTGCCCAATGACGCTGTGAATAGAAGTCAGCGACGGGACGCATTCTATCATTGCAAAAGACGGAAGCTCACCCATTCAGGTAGCCGTCCGAGAAGAGACCGGCGCCACATGCAATCGTAGGCCAGCTGCGCTCCCAGCGACTCTTCCGGTGATCCTCCAGAGGTGCGCCATGTATCGTGACCTCGTTGCGTTCCGGCGAAGAGTCGTCGACGGCCTTTTCGCTGCTACTGAGCGGCCACTTCATCATTGCGACAGATTGTCGAAGCTTCCGAACAAGCAGCGGTACTCTTGATCAGAGCGAAGAGAGGTTGACATACACCCAACAGGGTCCATCCCCCACTTTATGGTCCGCCGCCGCTCAGGCTGCTCGGGGCCAAGAGATAGCGGGCTGTTTTGGCGTGTGCAAATTATCTAAGAATCCTTGGTATAGGTACTTAGCATCCCATCCCTACGGATCTATATATATAGATGGTAAAACTACTCTAAAACTACTATTTCTTACTATTTAAAGTTATAATTTATATAAAAGATACTCCTAAGAAGCTACTTTAAAAGGTAGTCTACTTTTTAGGAGTTCTTAAATATAATTTTTTTTAGTTATATTTAACTTCTTATACTTAATAAGGCTTAATTCTTTAACTATAAATTTAGAATTTTAAGAAGTATTTAAGAATCTCCTAAAAAGTAAATTACCTTTTAAAGTATCTTCTTAGGAGTATCTTTCCTATAAATTATAATTATAAATAGTAAGAAATAGTAGTTCTAGAGTAGTTTTACTCTCTAAAAGTATAAGATTTATAGGGATAGGATACTAGGTACCTATACTAAGGATTCTTATTTAATTTACATATGCTAATTGGTGGAAGGACCGCGCTAGGAAGCTGAGCTAGGCTTAATCGAGTCCACGGTTTGGGCTTCGATATGCCACTCCATTCCTGTCTGATCTTCCTACTTCAAACAGCTATACGGACGGCTTCTGCTAATTTCAATAATTCATTCGAAGTCATAGCATTCTGGCTCGGTCGTGTGCCGTCTTGGCTCCTATGCAGTCCGCCCCTTGCTAGAATTCCTCAACGGACTGTACCGTCGTCCGCTGAGCTTGGTATGGTTGCCAACCAATGGGAGCAATAGTTGAGCGACGATGATGCATTTGAGTGGGGTTGGCTGTTGATTAGGGGAACTCAAGTAGTATTAATACTATTAGCCTACTAGATCCTACTCCTACTCTCTATCCTTTTAGACTTTTAAACTATATATATCTAGTTACTCTTACTACCCTACCTCTAGATAATTTATATATACATAACTAGGCTTACTTACCCTAGGACTATGTCGCCTAGATATAGGGGGTTTTTAGGTACTAGAGCTACTCTAGAAGGCCTTATACTTATTATATATAGGCTAATAGTAGTAGACTAGTCGCTTAGCGGCCAAATAATGAGATGACTACATATCAACATCGTTGGTAAGGTATCTTATCACGTGACGGATATCTGCGACTCAACGACATGTCTACAGCGATATCCATGAAAGACGACACCGCACTAAGGTTGGATCCGGTCCTCCGAAGTCGAAAGCGGCAGACGCCGCAAAGCTTGAAACTTCATCTCAGATCTCTTGACTTGCATTGTGCCTGGAAGATAATTTCGTCTACATTGGTAGCTGCTGCCCGTATACAGCCTCTATGAGACGGATTGTAGTGCAATTCTGCCTGTCCGTTCAGATGCAGAATCATTGAGACAAACAACGAAAGGGGTTTCATGATTGTGTATTTCAAGTTATTTGCATTGTCGCTGATATTCTAGCAGGTGTGAGTGCGGCATGAACATCGGAAGCCCTCAAAGCTTGCCACTGATTCCTCCATTACCACATCTCAAGTCCCGGTGCCAGGGCTCGTCTGTAGATTTTCCACACTCCTCTCCAGATCTTCGCAAGACAGTAAGAACCCCCATCCCAGCTCAGCATTGAATTCTATGCATTGCTGTGCAAAGGCTGGACTCGTGGTCGCACACCCATCACTCAACAAGAAATAATCCCAACCTCTGGAGACAGCGTCCTGAAGTGTTCCTCCTACACATTGATCAACGTTCGCATCACTAAAAATCAGACTCCTGATTCCACGAGATTTTAGAATCCCTTCGCTTGCTGTCCCACCCCAGAATCCTGAGAGGCGATTCTTGTGAATCAGGATATCTTGGGGCTGCCGTTTCTCTTCCAGTGGTGTATACAAGGCCGTGTTCCACTGATCTGGCATCAAAACCCGGCCGCCCTCAATGATAGTACCATCTTCCAACTTCACAGACCCAACATCCGAGCCCAGTCCTTCAATCCGTCTTTGCCCGTCGAAATTATTGTCTGTGGCGAAACCCTGCACGATCGTAGGTGGCATCTCCTCTATGTCCTGCTCCGTCAAGCCCCAATTCATCCACACGACAGGCATGCCGGCTTTTCTGCAAGCTGGAATTGCATGCTGCAAAAGCTTGTCTACCACTTTCAAGCCAACAGCATCAGAAGGGCGGCCGATATGTGGTGATAGGAAATAGTTCTGTAGGTCGATGACCACGAGTGCGGTTTTCGTCGGATCGATTGCGACTGGGCCTTTGGTTGTTTCAAGTGGTACGCGAGGAAATACGAGTGGCGAGGTTGGTGTACGAGGGTGAGTGAGATCGTAGCCATGGGGTTTGGAGTAAAGCCAGAAATTGTTCTTGCCTCCGAAGACTTCTTGTTGCCCGTGGGCAGTAGTACGTATTGTCATCATGCTGTCGTCAGCTGCTGACGAAGTCCTTGAATGGTGATCAGATGTTGTACTTTGAAATGGACCTGGCGCTGTCATAGTAACGAGGAGCAAAACTTCCCACGGCACTACCCTTCGTTGTGAGACAATGAAGATGCTGTACCAGAGGAAGATACGGACAACGCTAAAATTGTGTCCGTTTTTTGAGCTCGGACATTTTTTGAGCGATAGGTAACGGGAGAGTGACACCCTTCCAGCGCTTTGTAAGATTCGCTGAGCCATTCATTTATTCTTTACATACCTTACCTAGCTCGCGGGTGACGAGAATACTGACCCAACGAAAGGGATTTACAGCCGCGCTACCCCTCGAGAGCGAATCCTTAACAGAACATCTAATACGTAGTAGGTAGCAGTCTAGGCAGACATCAAATCGTTCTAAAAATTACAGGTCAATACCGTTAGATCGATTTAGCATTTCAGGCGCTAAGGATACCAAGTGAGAAGGTCTCGTAAAACGGCGTCCAGACCATGGCAATTACACACATACTATCCGCGTTTACAGCTAATAATAAGTCACCGTTGGCCTAGGCAGGTGTGTACTTCGATATTTTGTTAACTACAAGTGAAGGCTATGATGAGATAAACCCGATGCCGACACTAATACACTTATGAGGCTCCCAAACGACTCAAGGAAATATGGAGGGAATATGGAGGGAATAATCTACGGCGAGATTGCCCCTTTAACCCTGGGGAACTGCCACGCTAGTCTACTTACCTTACACTAGGAACGTACAGCTATCCTTTCCATTCTTCCTATCACTGTCCACTTCGTGTGTCAAACTCACCCTGGGCTTCGACCCATAGCCGCTTGATAGCGACCGCCGTCGCTGTCGATCTTGGCATGATCTTAGCCTTCATCGGTTCAGGCATGACAGCAAAACTCTGCGTATACTTGTCCGGATCCAGCCAAATTTTCATTTCCTCCCTGCCCCAAATGTGAAATAGTCTCCTCGCAAGTTCTGGACTAGCAGTCGGATCAGAAGCATTTAGGAAGCCGTGCTCGTATCGTTCAGGGCCGAGTACGCGTGGCATGGGAGTTGGGCTTACAGGCTTGTGAATGCAGTGCACATTCGCCAACCCAGCCTCTTTGGTCAAGCGACAGTCCACATACTCATTGTCTTGGATCAGTGCATGGGGAAAGCCAAATATCGCAACAGGCGTTTACGGCAAAGACTTTTGGAGTGCATTTCTACTTTGCAACTCTTCTCTCATGTCAGGCACCCATTCTAGGCCTACAACGCCGTCGACGGCTTGTGGAGCCTTGTTCTGGAAAGCATCATGGCTTGTACGCTTGTACAGAACAATAGAAATTGTACCACAGCCGGCTTCAAGCAATATGCCAGGAATATACGCGGCTTATTAGTCGCTGGATCGAAGTTCGCGATGTTGCTTTGCCTTGTCTGCACAAGAGCGGAGGCGAACTCTCCCACCTTCTGCGTTGTCTACAATATACTCGATCCAGCTTTCAGCCTACAAGTTCATGACTCTTCACAGCAAGATCACTATGGACCGCGCAGATTGTCAGTGAAAGTACGTTCATCGATCTCGAAAGCATATTCGAGCCTTCGGAGTGCTGAAGAGAGATTCACCTGCGAGTAGCCATCGCTTTACTTCGGCTTTCCACCTGGGTACCCGTCGCATACAGTATCAAGGGCTGGGTCAGATCAAGATCTAGGTGAAGTATTTGTCAACACCATCAAATTTCGATCATGTATACTCGCAAATCTTTCGACTCTGAGGCACCGAGTCATCAGTGCCATTCCGAGGAGATCATATTTTGCAGGATCACCATTACGAAACGCGTACGGGTATGCTCGCCATTCGCTCATGATCGATGCTATGAGATCTGCCTACTTTAGCATATGACCTCGCATTAGCTCACGTGCAGCTCGTGATGCAAATATCAATCAGCCGATTCTGTATACAGCAATTTCCGGTCAAAGTGTACGGTAATGTGAGACTCTGACTCGCGAATGGAAGGTCATGCTCGGCCGACGGCCACCCTTCGTTGATGTCCGGTGCGAAGAAGTCCGAGTCTCCAATTTGCTTGCCACTAGGGAGTATCGTCACGAAGGGGAAGAAAAGCGTTTGGAGGTAGGCTTAACTTCTATAAGAGCTCTCGGTTTCCGTGTCTGTTCCAACCCAGAATTCAAACCATCTTCCTCTCCTACCACAAGCCTTTACAACTATCCATCGCAATCCCTGGACACTACACCACAGCCGTACATATCACCAACCTCTTGCAATAATAATCTAAACCAGCCACAAGAATGCACTTCTCCCCACTCCTCCTCACCACTCTTAGCTTCGCCTACGCACTCTCCACCCCCGTTCCCCACGTCAAACGCGATGATTATACCACATGCCTAAACGACTGCATCCAGAGCTATAACACGTGTGACTCAGCTTCTTCCGGACCGGTTCTTAGCCTCTTGTCTGTTTTGCAAGGTACATCCTGGCAAGTCATACCCATGCTCTCACTTCACCCTATGATTTATCCCCCTATCTCGCGAACGGCTTCTAACCGGAAGCAAAACTAGTGATGGCCTGGACGCGTATTGCCAAACTCAGTGTCAGAACACGGTGGTTGAGCAGCAGATTATTGCAGAGTTCGTAGATTTGGTCGGGTAAGGTTCTTCCAGGGGTGTGATCGTGGCTGTGTTGGTTGGAAAGATTTGTGGGAGATGTGGTTTCGAATAAATTGAACGGGAGAGCGATTTCCTTTTCTGTTTGAGGGAATGAAGTACTTGCTCTTGTCAGTGGATACAGTCTTTAGCACCTAAGTAGCTCTCTGGAATTGTGTTGATCCATGCCCAATGTGAAGACGCTAAATGCCATCCACTTAGTAGTGACATGTTGCAGCTTCATCCTGCAGGCAGACGTCGGCACTTTACGGGATGTGCTGAATACTTATAAAGCTGAATCACACGATCATGAGATACACGCTAGATCTGCGAGGAAGTGATGGTATGTGCTACAGCGTGTAACATCGACTTCATATGCTGAAATCTCCCATCAATCTAAGCCACTAGCTCGTAATGCAAAACCGCTCATTTACACACAGCAAATCCGAGTTCCCATAGAGCTGGATTAGCTGATGGGAGTCTGTTTGCAAGATGGTGGAGCGTTGATGGATGATGTTGAAATCTCGATTTTGGAGGAATGTTGAGTCGCTGGTATTTCTCGTTGGGGATGTCTTGTAACTGTGTTATATATGACTTATGATGGTACTTGAATCATTTTGCCGTTCATGACTGCTGCTTCGTGCTCGTGTGGATGTTTGGGAAGTGGTCGTTGATGGGGTATGGTGTGCTGGTGAATATTCCTGGTTTTCATTCATATTGGAGGAAGGACTTTTCTTCTGATAATGGTTTAGCGTCATGACCACAAGTTTTCTCTGGAACGAGAAGTCCGACATTTGAGTCGCGTTGTGTAGTCCTTTTGTCTTGCGTCATGATGATGGACACGAGATACTCGAGAAGTCATATCATGTTAGGATTATTGGTTTGATTGATGATTGTAAACGAAAGTTGAAGTAAGCAGGCTATCTTACATGAATGCGAAGCCGCTACAATATGGCTGTCACAGCCAATCTCCAAGATATTCCACTGGTAGGGACGAGAGGTTGTAAGGCTTGGAGCGGGATTGGGAGCTGACTTCCCGTCGTCCTTAACACTCCATCGTGCAATTGTCTTCCACTGCGAAGTATCTGTTGTGTTGCAACGCTAGTCCGGCGTATGTCGGTGGCTCCTGTCACTGAGACATGGAATCCTTGAAAGCGCCAACAAGGCGACAACTTCAGCGCCAAAGATTCACAACCCTTGCGGAAGTGATGTTCCTACTGTAATAACTGCTTTGGAGTGAGCATTCGGCGGTGTAAAAGTGGGACGTTGGTCATAGCAATAATGTTCTACAGTCATACTATGCTCTCTCATTGTCATTTTTAGAAAATGAAGAGACTTGCAATCTGAGCACTGACTGTACCCCCTGCATTCAGTGGGCCGTTCGAACCAATGAAAATCGTAAGATTCCCTTGGATTTCCACATGTATTCAGTGGACAGTGGTAAGGCGTGTGTCCCGTAGTATCAAGAAATGCATTCCACCATCTTTGGTCCAACGTGGCATCGTACCATTTGGCGACCGGGTCAAGGGCAAGCGGACCCTCTCCACAGCACTGCAGAGGCATGAATCCCGGATCTGCAAAGGGAAATTCGAGCAGAACGAAGGTGCAGGAATCGCACCAAACGTGATCGCAAGGGAAACAGAGTTCCCGCCGAGAATCCCCAATAGCGCGCCGACAGGATATGCATACGTCTTGAACACTCTTGTTTGCACCATAACAATTGAGGGACGAATAACGGATAAGATCGATGCTGGCAACTTCGCGGCTGACGATTTCGTTTCGAGCGTTGCTGATTTTCAATACTACCCTTGGTATTAGTGCCGGAGATGGATGGGAGCGCTGATCTTTCCATTCCCATTTGGCTGTCTTTTCAACCTTCGAAATGGCATTCCGCATCGCGTTCAAGTCTCCCTTGATATTCGCCTTGACGATTCTAAGGCCCTGGGAGCCATCGACCTCAATGTCATCTAACAGTATCAGATCTTGGGAGATCTTCTTCCTCATCATGGCATAAGCCTCTTTCCTCTGTGTTTCATATGAATCTTGCCGTACACTGGCATCAATAAATTGTACAACAAGTCCGTTGTAAAGTCTATCGCTGAGCTGGACGAGCCATTCGGTTGTGTTCTCTTTCACAGCTTCATCTAGCTTCGAAAGCCACCTCTGGATTTGATTCGAAAAGTCGTGGATCTGCGCCTTGGGACTGTCGCTGCTGTCGCTGCTGTCTAGATCGATTGGAGGAAACTTGAGTAGAATGTCCGTCAATATGCCATCACTCAACAACGTATGGCGTTCTACACAAGACTCCTCATCCTTGGGAGGAGCGCTTAGAAATTCCAGGCATGAAGGCATATAGTCCTCATCAAACCGTTTTTGTAGTGCAAAGAGTGACTCGAGTAGACTTTCATCTCCAGAACCCGCCAGACTCTGGCCTTCATCACAAGCGTCATCTTCGGAAGTGATATCTGATGGGACATTAAGAACCGACTCGAGATGTCTATCGTCCGTATCTCGTAGCGCTTCGGAATCTTCATCGATTGCTACGTCTGCCTGGACAGCAGCTCGATTATGGCCTTCGTTCTCTTCCTTGTCTTCGTTTAGATCTCTCTCATCGAAAGCCCCTCGATGCCCGAGATCCGACTCGAGATGTCTATCGTCCGTATCTCGTAGCGCTTCGGAATCTTCATCGGTGGCTACGTCTGCCTGGACAGCAGCTCGATTATGGCCTTCGTGCTCTTCTTTGTCTTCGTTCAGATCTCTCTCATCGAAAACCCCTCGACGCCCGAGTTCGGTGATATAGTCGACAATCACAGCCTTGTGCTTGCGCAAATCAGCGTCATGAAAACCATGTTCATGCCTTAACTCCCTCCTGATATCTTTCCACGCAGACCTGTCGTCATTGGTGTGTGCCGACAATATCGAACCTTCTTGGTGGGGTTGGGACAGTTGCACCGCAGCTATGCCATTGACAATGCCTTTGATTTCCTTCAAATGGCCTCCCGCGTCATTCATCTGCTGCTCCACTCTCCCAATTGAACCAGTAGAGCGCAGATTGAGAAAAAACGTCAGCAAGGACGCGTGATAAACCACTTTACCCCTAAGCTCCCCCAGATCGGCTATCTCTCCGTTCCCAAAACGCACCTTTTTCCATAGCATTTTCGGCCTTCTGCCTCGTTCGCGCTCGCTGAGGCTGTTATATTTCTTCAGAATTTTGTCCAGGGTACCTAGCACCTTCTCGCAACCACTGACGATAGTGTGAAGCTCAGCATTGTAGCTATCTTGGTGTTCACGTTTGGGACTATCGGACTGACCCTCGCCTCTTTCGACCGAAGCCTCTTTTTGGAAGCGTCTGAGGACGATGTGTAAGGCCGACACTTGCTGCGTAAGCTCGTCATACTCGCCACATGCTTTTCGTGCATTCTGGACGGTATTCCGAGCTAATTGAGTAAGGAGAATGGCGTCACTGATAGAAAATCCGAAGGACATGAAGGGCAGTCCGTCAAGGAAGCATGAGTTGACACGTTGCCATGGATACGCAATGGGTCAATATACAGCACGACAGACTGGTAGGTAGCGAAACGCACTGCAAAACAAGCCGACGACCTACACGAGGCGTAGCTGATCTGCCGTAATGGAAACAAAGCTCAAGGCATTAGCATAAGCGTATTGAAGACCAATGCCAGAGAAATAATTCAGACTCGATGATACAAGCCGGTTGCAGCATTCGTCGCTAGGAGACGCTGATAATGACAGAAAGAGAGTGAAGACTACTTGTGCCCCACCTGAAGCAGCCTTACATACCCAGCCCCAGTGGGCTGTTGAGGCTGATAAGTGCGGGGCACACTTTGTGCTTACTGCGTAGGCGGCTATGTAAGTGAGCAATGGGAGTGACATGAGGGCAGTTGAATAGGGGTAGGACACGAGCTAAGTCCAGCACATATGGATAGGACGCATCTTCCAGATACATTACGAAGCCAACATTCCGTACGCTGATATCAAAAGTCTTGATTTGGCGCTAATGGGAAGGACCCCAATCTCCTGGAGAGGGGGTAGGAGGGTCACCCCGGAAACCGCACCGAAGTGTACGTAGACCCCCGGGAGCAAGCCCAATAGTCCCGGGCGCTCTGCTCCCGGTAGATTTACGCCAAATCAAGACTTTTGGTGTCAGCCTCCGTATGTGTGTTTTCACAATCTTTCAACAAGGATTCTTTCCATTCTACCTCAATTGGGGCTTATTAATGAGGTCCGAAAGCGATCATTACAATATCCAGAGAGTTCAAGGCAAAAAGGCTTGAGTGAAGGGAGACGCCTGTAAGAAACGTCTGTGAATGTCAATTTGCCAGCATCATAGAATCAAGAGCCTCTCGAGTATTCTTCGAGATGTTGAATGCTCAAATCGTAGATCTGATGAATATTTTGAACAACCATATTTCACACATTCCCAGTGTTGGCAGCAACGTTCCGATCTGAACTCCCATCAGATCGGGCCCTTCGCGGTAAAGAGTAGCACTACCCCCTCCATCCTCGCATCCACGTCTTCAAAGTGGATCTTTAAGTCCTTCAAAAACACCTCAGCACTATCATCCCAATTTCCGAAGATACCCTTCTTGTTATAGAGATTCATCAGAGTTCTTCCCGCCCAGTTATGTTCCACACCCTTGCCTAACACCGTCGCTCCAAACAGCACACCCCCCTCTTCCATGTTATTCTTGAGGTTCCCAAATATGGCAGCTTTCCTCTCTGGTGGACCAGGCATGCAATGTAGCAAATATATCAAGCTTATACTCCCGAACTTCTCGTCCGTCGGCAGCGGCTCGAAGATATCATGTAGTAAACACTCCGTCTTCAATTTGGGTATCCGACTCTTCGCCGTAGCCAAACTGTCTGGATTGAGGTCGCAGAGCGTGACTGAGGCGTCTCTTGGGAATTTAGTGTGGGCAAGATAGTAACCTGTGCCTACACCGATGTCGAGATGCCTGGAAGAGGCGCGGGCTTTGAAGAAGGGGAGGAGGATGCGGGAGGTGGAGCACCGCCAGATGTAGGTATTTGTTATGCCGAGGACCCAGGTGTCGTAAAGGAAGCGGAGCAATAAGGGCGAATAGATGGCTGCACCCGGAGCGGTGTCCGTAGATGCTTTGGAGGTCATCGTTGGAGGTGGGGAAACGTTTCGAGGACGAAGGGAAGACGATGGTCAAATTGGAGGGTGTTCATGATAAGATAGGTCAGCAATATGCTTTCAGGCGGGTCCGCTTTGATTGCGATTCTATAATCTGCTAGCGCTGACATCGCCGTCTGAAATACCAAGGGCATGGCCCGATCTATAGTATGTGCTATTGGCTTTCCAGGAGATAGTCTGAGGCTTCAGACGCGGCACGCCTCAACCCGAGTCTTGATGTAAGGCAGATGTTCATCTTCCGCAGCTTTGATAGAATAGCTTTGCCGTTGCTAGGCCTCTGAGCTACCATCAGAAGTAAATTGCTGAGATATACCGTCGCAAATGAGTGATGTCTCATAAGTGGGTTTGACCCGGCGCTAACCCTAGCGGCAGGATCCTTGCAACACCGGCGCCACAGCCCCCCTAGCCACAAT
>JAABUW010007761.1_pt1 | contig 12792 bp, 11 predicted proteins | sample 5560081 | NCBI WGS metagenome assembly JAABUW01 (sample SAMN10711882, study PRJNA513363) | rock metagenome | isolation source: Antarctica rocks | place: Antarctica: Victoria Land, Knobhead sud
CATGCGCAGAGATGCAAGGCGTGAGCGCAGCTGCCGACAGGAGGAGAATTAAATTCAAATGCATAGCTATGAGCGAGGAGGAGCAGCGTTAATGCCCGATTTGTATTCTCACGTTCGTTCGACAAGAGCTGGAAAAGAATGTAGCGTAGGCTTCAATAGCAACAAGGAAGACAGCGATCGAAGCTTTTAATAATCACACTGACTGAAGAAAGTGAAGGGGCGCTGGCCTTTTCAGTCTTGAGTCTCGCCCTATCTGCATGATGCCCTGACTAGTCGGCGGCCTCAAGAAGTATTGCACACCACCAGTGAGGCTCACGACGGCCAAATTGGCCAGTAAGGAGAGCATGGCGTTCCAAGAATACAACGTGTCAGTCTAGATTGCAAAAGATGCATGGGGGCGGTACACTCGGAAAACAGCAATGTAGGCTTAAGCCTTGTGGTGAACCAATTGTATAAATTGTGTCTCTTAGCCTTTTTGTAATCATGTTGCATAAACGTCCATCTTTGGCGATGTAATGCATTAGCGCGACTAACGGCAAGCTTCAGCAAGACGCTTGAGAAGTTATCGGAGTCCACTCTGGCAAAGGGTCTTGAAACGAGTCTTATGCATGTGCCTTATGGTTAAGAAATGTGGGGACGATGAGGCTGAGAGGCTCTTGAACCTACGAGGTACTTCCTCAGACAGTCTTTCGAGTCTAATGACAAGTGAGAGTGACGACATTGCATCTCTGAAGAATAGTCGTTTGCATACTCTGAGTCACAGCGAAGACTGCCGTTGAAGGGCAAGATGTTACTTGAGTGTTCGATGATGGTTTTGATCCATAGTTTAAGGGCGGCGAGGCTGAAGGATCCCATCGAAACGGGGCTCGGGCCACACTTAATGTTGATGCACGGTCTAAATTTCATCACATCAAATTGAATAACCAAAATGCGCGTCGAGCAGTAACTGCTCCTTGTCTGTTCGTGTGAGCTCAGCCTCGAGAGTCCAGTGGCTCCTGTTCACGAGGCTTCCGCGAAACTGCGTAGGACACAGGTATATATAGAACACGCCCAACCGTCTGTCAGACTACCCTCCCCCCACCCTCACCATCCATATCGCCCACACCCATCCCCCTTCCTCTCCTCCCTCCTCCCTTTACTGGAAAGAAAACCTGGGATTTATCTCTCTCTATGTTTATATATATATTAGTGATGTTCTTTTATTGACTCGAGTGCGGCGTCGCGAAGCGGCGCGCTGTTTCAACCGAAGCAATATGCACTCGCTAGTATGTAGGCCTGGTTACCCACAGACTATACAATCGCTACCGAACTGTACCATCCTCAAGACAGGCCCTCAATACACGAGATTCCCCCTATTCGTACCCCCTCCTTCAGTACTTCAGGATAGCCGGCCTTTGTAGAATAGCCCCACGGAAACGAAAAACCACCGGGTCCGGTGGAAACGAAAAATCGTAGAAATGCACCGATGTCTCTAGGTATAGAGGTGTATGGGGGAGACTGACAATTGGATCCAGTCCTGCACAGTCCCTGACACCCAAACGACACGTCGTTAATTCCCCCTCTTCCTGAGCGTACCAACTTTCCAATCAACTTGTATACCTTCCATCGTAGTGGGCGCTGGATCCGAGAGCCAACTCCTACCGAAGGCCACCCTATGGCCCATATAGTGTTTTATTGGCAAAGCCTCTTTCTCAACAGAACAATGGTTTGACCGAAATGCAGTCGAATAAGCCTCGAGAGCTTAACCGTCGAAGATCGCTGAGAGTCCCTATCGATAGACTTCGGCACTGTATATATATATTATATACATCTCGAACTTAGAATTGGTGATTGCCGTTTTGAATCTCAGAAGAAAGCATCACCCGTTTAGAGAGAGCATCGAAGAAGCAGAAGAAAGCAGAGAAAAGCATCGAGAGAGCTGAACGATTCTGAGCTCGATTAATGTCACGAATTAACTCGATGTTACTTAAGAAGAGGTTGGAAAATAATGTTGTTTAATTGATATTTCTTTCTAGAGAAGTTCAATGAATACAAGCACATGCACATACTTCTTCTGACTTAAGTTCTTGTACGAGCGTGCTGTGACTTTTAGCGCATCATTTTGATTCTACAACGCAGTAAACGATCTGAAGTGTTTCGATGTAATAGTGTAGCTTTAGATAGTAACAAGAGTTCTGCTTATCAATGAAATGTGTAGCAGTTCATGATGTTTTTGTAGATCATTTACAAGATGAGATCGTAAGACTCGCATAGTTTATGTGAGAATATGATGATCTTTTTTTCACTGTTTATTTTTAAGCGTATGAAATGCAAAATGATATTGATCAATAATTTTTGAAATGATTTAATGACTGTTTAAACTACTGTCTAAAGGTTGCAGCTTGCGCTGAATGAGCAGAAAGCATGTTCAGAATCAAAATGAGTCATTAAATTTCTGATGAATGTTTTAGTCATTCACTCTTTCTTATTTTTGACTGTGATTTCATTCTAAATATCTGCTTCATCTTGACTGACAACGAGATTCATCTGTACATGATGTTGACTACAAATCTTTTGATTTTATTCTGTGTTTGAATAGAAGTCAGAAGAGTCAAGAGATCTCAATTCGACGCAGTTTGAACGATGTTAGAACATTGCATGATCAGAAAAGTTGTCATGCAGAGTTTTCACTCATGCAACAATTCTTCTTCTAACAGTCACAATCGATCTACGAAGAAGATTAATGACAGATCAATGTCAGTAAGAGATGAAAAGATACTATTAGTGATTAAACAATTCAGATGAAGAGTCTGAGAGTTGTGATTACAAGTGATTGAAGAATTTGCGATTCGTCGACTGCGTTGATATCGAAACGTCTTCATCACATCAACAGTGTCATCGAGTAATTGATGAAAAGATATCAGATAGAATAGTCGTTTCAAGTATTGAGAGTCGTGATTACAGTGCTTGAAGAAGTAGTGACTCGTCGATCACGCTGATATACTGAGAGAGCTTGAGCTCATCTTCTTTACTTGACGTCAAGTCATTCATCTATCTACGTGGAAAATCGAGAGCTCAAGAGAACGATCAGAACGCATTCTCTTTCATCGATCAGAGCCAAACATCGAACGATTGCGATCGCACGTCTATACTAACAATTCATTCAACGTTTACGTGACACAAGTCAAATCAAGAGAAGAAAAGGGTTATTCAGTACAATCACACTCTATCTTCTCATCGTGTGCGCCTCTCTTTCATCACATATTTCTCTGCTCAATGAATGACAATCATTGAGCAAGAGAACGCAGTTTTCGGCACTACAATCACGAGCATCACGGATGCAACGGAATCGACTTCGCGATCGAAAATCGAACATCGAAGCATCGTTGTATAGAATATCGTCAATGAAGAGCAGGGCAAAGACGATGCGTCATAATCAAACAGCACAGACACTCTCACCAAGAGTTTACTCGAGCGTCACGCGCTGAATAGAAGCTATAGGTTCATTACTGATAACATAGTGTCAATTTTATTGTTTCGGCGGCGTGAAGTCGCCGTGTAGTCGGCGAGCGATTTTCTCCCCCAGAGGGTTTTGTCCGTTCGATACACATAGCATAGTTTCCCCCATGGGTCGAACTTAAACCGATGTCACAAGGGTGTATGAATTCAAATCAAACCTGCTTCATCTTCATATCAGTTCGTTCTCTACCCATCACATTCTGATCTCGTAAACATTCTTCCACGATCTTTCTGAGCCACTTTTAACAATTCGATTTTCCAAACCCATCTGTGCAATTGTTCCTTGACGAACTATGGCTAGTAATCGAATCGTTCGCAAAATTACTTTAGTCACAATTCAAAAGGCCTTCCAGCAATTTGTACTCGAAGCAGCGACCGAGACACAAACGTTTAAACGATCCGAGGCACAGGTTAACGCAGCCAAATCCAGATTAATCGGTATTGTCCAGAATAGCGATAAGCTCTTGCCCACGAATACGGCGAAAGCCGTTGTGCGGTGAGTCATTGATAAGGGTACTAGACACAGACACAGTACTGATCTTAGATGAAGCGATTTTGAACATGAGGCCGACAACCATATCGACGTAGTTTGCTTTGACGAGGACGACAAATACATCAAGACCGAGCAAATCGTACCAAAGAAATGAAGGCCGATGGGATACTGTTGTAGGCGGGCATGAGCAATGGAGATGTTGAGACTGCGTTGATTTTCTTTACTTTCGTCTGAGGTACTATTGAGAGAATGTCTCTCAGCTCGAATAAGGCGGAATGGAGAGGCATTTTGAGATGCCTTGGGAAGACATGGTGGAACGAAAGCGGGAAATCAGCGTCGGCGGAGGAGTATGACACCATGTTGCGGGTGACCTGTGCAAAATTAGCTGTTGCGCCAAATCTCTTGGATGAAGGAAGGTGCTTACAATCGAATGGCTGAATTTTTGTGCATTTTTTCCGCTGAACCTGAGATGGGAATGCAAGATGTTAATCCACCACGCCCGAAAGCCATTGGTCCTGCAGAAGCTCTTGGGGTGAGGGTCGATCTCTCGGGTCAAGCTTCATAAATTTATCGAGGAAACTCAAGGTCTCCTTACTCATGTGAGTAGCAAGTGTATTTCTGTGTTTCATTCTACCTCCTCTTTGAATAACAAGCCTCTCGATACCATCAAGGACTCCCATTGTGATGTCGTCCGAAAGTTCCACATATTTGTTAGGGAAAGGTCCAAAATAAGCACATTGGAGCGTAAGGATCATAACGTGATATATCTCGTCCTTCTCATCCACCCCAAGTGGACTAAACATTCTTGCTCCGGTAAGTCCCCACATTATCTACGCATAAAGTCAGGAGACTTGTCTTATGTGTTAATTAACGGTCGTGGTTGCCACTTACCAGCGTACCAAGAGCCCATAGATCCACCTTTGTCGTCCAAGGCAGTCCGAATAACCCTTCTGGTGCGCGATAAGTAGGATGAGTGAAGGGATGGTCTGTAGTCGGCTCTATTCTGACAGAATCACCCAAGTCGATCAGTTTGATTCTGCTGAATTTACCATGCTGGTCGAAATCGACAACAATGTTGTCGGATTTGATATCTGTAGTCCGGCTTTAATAACAATTTGGAGGCTGAGAACTCATGGAGAGGTTCGGTTTCATAGCATACCTGTATGTGCCATGTTCTTCTCATGCATTGTCGCCAGTCCCTTAAGCACGACGCTGGTCACCTTTTTGACCTCCTCTTCCTCAAGCTTCCGCTGAGGCCGCGTGTACAATACGTTGTGGAGGTTGTCGGCAAGATATTCATATACGATGATCTTCTGATCCGGAATCACATTGACTAATTGTCGAAAGGAGCCGTGGCCACGAAGATATCCGTCAAGGGGGTTAACTTCGGCGTTGAAAGATTGGTTGTTATGGGCTTCTTTGAGAATTACGCGCTGTTGATCATTGCTATCGCACATTAGCAAAGACGTCAAAACATGTAGGTTGCCTCTGGCTGAGCTTCGTACCTTTGTCCAAGCCAGACATTTGGACAATCATTTCTGACCAGCCGAAGGACCGTGTACGTAGCTTTTCGCCAATTGCCACGAAGAACGAGATTGGGCTGCAGAAAAGACATGGCAGCTACGCTTCAGAAAATTTAAGAAGACTGCTATGTTTTATAGAAAGCTGCTCTCCTACCCAGCTTGAGTTAAATCCGCATGGGAAATAGAATGTGATGAGTCAAGCCGTTGTGGCGGAATCTAAGCCACCACTAGCCACGGCAAGTATAAGGTCCCTCTGCCGCTTGCAAGCGCTATGTCAGAGGCCTATGAGAAGCGCCATTAAACCACAGGGACAGCATTCCCTACACATCGATTGCTGAATGGGTGACAGATCACAAGGTATCGAAGATTCTAGGCACGCCTATCATAGCATTGATTGCAATATCTCCAGGGTTCTATCTATCTCCCTTAGAGCCTTGGAGACCAAGCTCCTCCGTACGCTTCTTGATCCACTCAATCGGCGCCTTCATCTTCCCGATCTCCTCCAAACCAATTTGGAAGTCAAATTCCTGTTTCAATTCCGGATTCTGTCGGAGATGTTCATCGCGATCCTCGTAACCTGGAGGTTCCCCATCTGGCTCTGTTAGAACGGGATTTTGCAACTCTCTCTGCTTTCTTTGCGAGTCTTTTTCTCAACTCTCTTCCCATCTTCTTTCGCCTGTTCCTTAAAATTACGCCTCGCTTCCTTCGTTGCCTCTATCTCCTCCTTTATTCCGTTTATCTCCGCCAGCGTTTCACTCATATCCATTTCTTTTTTTCTTGGCAGATCGGCCACCTTCTGTCGGCTCTCATCTCCCCCCAATGCCTCACTACTAATTCGTTTGCGTAGTCCTTTCGTAGGGATTTGGAGTTGAGACATATCTGCTGAGCTTGCTCGTGGATTGATGCCTTGACTGGCAATGGTCTTTTTGCTTTCCGTCAATCAGATCTTCTACTGACACTGGAATATTTCAGGCATAATAAGGCTCGGTCTGACAAGGCTGCGCTCGTCTCAGCTAGCTCCCCTCGAATCACGACTTTCTAACGATGCGACAAAAATTCGGGAGGCGACATTGTTAGGGGTGCGGAAGTTAATGCTCTTTCGTCGAAACTCGCCATGGAACCACGCGACAACCATATCTGCATATCCGCCTCCGTCGTGCCGGTCTGGAAAGCGAACCTCCGCACCAAGTACGCGACGATCAAGTACAGCTCCATGTACGCGAGATTAGAGACCACAAATCAGCCCAGTGAACAAACCGCTCCCATACCCGTTACCAACCCTCTCGGGCGTAGGTTGGGCCACGAGAATCTACTCCGCTCCCTCCCATAAAGCCTGAAGGGATGGTAGGTTACTTACTTGATCCCGTGACATCCGCGTCTCCCTCGTCGAGCCAGCGCTCGGGGCTGAACGTGCGCGGCGAAGGCAAGATGTCGGGGTTGTAGTGCAGGTGGTAGATAACCAGGCCGACGCGGGTGCCGGCGGGGAGAAACCGCTCATCAGGGAGTATGGCGCCACAGGGGGGCCAGAGACGGGGGGTGAGCGACGCCCTGATGGGGCGTCCAGCTGCGTAGAGCTCGTCGAAAGGCTGACAGCAGAAGTTAAATTCCTTCATGAGCATAGTCTTCAGCTTAAAAATGCACTGACGAAAGAAGAGATATTCTAAAACATGAGGCGGCGCTTATGCTTGACAGAGTCTATCTCCGCGACGATAGTTGAGGGCGCGCCGAGATTTTGTGCATTGCTGGAGTCTTTGTAGTATTTTTCATGTTCGAGGCGTAGAGCTGGTGAAAGTACCTTAGCGATGATCAGGCTTACCTTGGACCCCGCCCTCTGTGCTGTTGCCTTCAGCCTCTCTGGCCTCACGACTTTTCTCCCCCACTTTTGGTTTTTCTTTGTCTCATTGAACGCGGTTCAAGCTCGCACTCATGGATCCCGCCACGACGTTTGGCTTAGTTGCCAGTATCATCACCATCATCCAGTTTGGCATTAAGACCGCCTCGGAGGTCAAAGATGTGTACCAGTCAGAAAGCGGCGCTCAAAAGCGCAACAATGTTCTAGAGCAGACCGCAAACAAATTGGACTCCACGTGCGGCCAACTTCGCTCATGCTTAAGCAGTACACAAGATGGACAGCGCCTTTCTCCAGCAGAAAGCGAATTGCGCGACATCGCTTTGAAATGCACCGGATCTGCAAAAAAGTTGAACGATCTTCTCGAGAAATTGAAAGCGAAGCCACGGAAGAGAGATGCCCTGTTCAAGACTATCAAAGCAAAGTGGAAGCAGAATGAAGTCGAGGAATTGCAGAGAGAAGTCGATGAATACCAAAAGGCGCTCAACACGCGTATGTTGACCGATTTGAGATTAGAATTGAGTGAAACCCAATTTCAGAAGCAAAAGAGCGCTTTCAGTGAGGCAAAAGTCCTGAGAGATGCGCTCTGGTTCCCTCAGATGCACCATCGCCATCAGCAAATTACAGAAGCATACCCTGGAACCTTCCATTGGATCTTCAGGCATGCTAAGGAGGCTGAAAAAGCGTGGGACTGCTTCGTATGTTGGCTCCAGAATGGCGAAGGTCTCTATTGGATTAACGGAAAAGCGGGATCGGGCAAGTCTACCCTCATGAACTATACCAGCTATGACCCCAAAACCCAGGGCTATTTGAAAGCTTGGTCAGGAGATACTTCCCTCATCATTGCAAAAGTTTTCTTCTGGAATAGCGGTTCAGCTCTCGAAAAGTCACAGCAAGGTCTCCTTCGCACACTCCTCTACCAGGTTTTGAAGGAGAGCCCAGAACTGGCGTCGACGTTATTTCCTTCTTGCCAATCTGCTCAGATGGCTTCTCTTCGTGACGCAGACTCCCGCGATTCTTACTGGACAGAAAAGGAGCTTATAAGCGCATTGGAGCAACTAGTGTCTGTCTCAAGTATCTCACAACGCTTCTGTTTCTTCATTGATGGCCTTGACGAGTTTGATGGTGACTATGAACTACTTGTTAATCTATTACAACGACTGTGCTCCGCACAGCACATCAAAATCTGCGTCGCAAGCCGGCCTGTTCCCGCGTTTAAGGATGCTTTTGCTGACAGCCCAAGCCTCGAATTGCAAGACCTTACCGCCGTCGATATGCGGGAGTACGTCAGCAAAAGACTCGAAAGAAACCCAAGAGGTAAGAAGCTTGCCATAGATGAGGCAAGTTCTTACAGCAGTCTCGTCGAGGATATCTTGCGCAAAGCGTCTGGAGTTTTCCTTTGGGTGAGGCTTGTTGTCGACAGATTGTTAAAGGATTTAGACAACAGAGATACAATAGAATTTTTGAAAGCAAGACTCGACGAATTACCGGGTGACCTTACACAGCTATTCCGTAGTATGATGGGGTCTTTTGATCCGAAGCATCAGGAAGAGGCAGCAAGGAGTTTTCGAACCGTCTTTGCAGCACCCAATCCACGCAACTCAAAATTTGCCCCATCGCTGTCAATCCTGGACCTCTTCTTTGCTGAGGAGGCTACTGTCGCTAGTGCTTTGACTCATTCGGGTGGCAAAACTGATTGGAAGCAATTAGAAACTAGGTAAGGCTTACCAGTTATAGTAACGCAAGGAATCTTTCGGGTCGTTGAGTAGTTTCATCAGATGGTATCCTGCAATGGAAACCGACTAATACGGCGCCTATGGAATACGGGAAAGAATAAGACTAACAATATTATCTACAGAGTATTGGACTTTGAGTGCCGAATAGCGTCCACGTGCTGTGGGCTTATCGAATTCATCCATGGCCATGGAGACTATGAAGGAGATTGGATTGGCAGATTGTCCCACAGGCTTCAAAGCTCGTTCACACCATACCGCGTCTCCTACATCGATCTGTCAAAGAATTTCTAGAAGAGCAGGATGCTCTACCAGGTATTTCATCACGTGGTGGCTAAAACAACAGGAGCATTCATTGGTTAACATCTCACAGCGTTTTCCTCTGAGGTAACATACTCGGACCATGAAAGACTTCTCGCAGCGCGAGTCATTACAATGAAGACAATCCTCGAGCCAGGACTCCAGAAAGAAGCAATTAACGATCTGGCAGATTACTGCCTTTGCATCGCACAGCATATGGAAGAACAGACCCAGCAAACCAACACTGTACTGTTAGACGAGACTAATCGCAGCTGCATGGCGTGCGCGAGAGCGACGGGTCACCAAACTTGGTATTCGCCGGACAACCGTCACAGCAAGGATATTATAACGACTATGACATGTGCAGGCATTGACGGCACGGGCAAAACCGCCGAGTTTCAACAATTCGACTTAGCGACAGAGCTCGATTTCGTATCATATGCGATAGTTTTTGAGCTCTTCCTGTATGCGAGAGCGAAAGTTTCAGAGGATCCATCACTATCTCAAAAATCCGACAGAATGCCGGTACTGCACGCCATGCACTGTGGAGCTCATCCAGGGTTACTGGAGAGATTTTCCAAACCTTCGTGGCACAGTCTCCTGCGAACTTTGTTTGATCAGGGCGCTGATCCTAACTTTGAGTACAAGGGGAAAACGGCATGGAGGTGAGTTCAACCTTCTCATCAATGCAGCCCATAATGTACATGACTTGGCTGTCATTCGGCCGATACTTCGCCATTCCCAAACACCGCCAATTACCGAAGGAAGAAAACACTTCTTGGTGCCCTCTTCAATGAGCTCATTCTAGCAAGTTGCCTCTGGAAGGGTCCTCATTTTACTGCTCATAAAGGACCTACGCTAATAGTCCTGTTTCAAGGCTCCGCCTTGACGTACAGGGGATAGAGGAAATGAGTGCTTCGTCTTTCGCAATAATCCCAGAAGAGTTTGGGTTATTCCTCGACCATGGAGCCAATTGTAACCAAACTTTTGACTACTGCGGTATACAAGGTGAGTGCAGGAATCATAGGTTCTATGATGTGCACGTGCAAGTTGTATTGCCCGTAAAAGAGTCGTAACATATGTTGACCAATGATATGAATAATGAACAAATGGCTTCTGTGCTGATGATATCATTAATAGTTTTGAGTCATTCGAAGGTTAGAAGAAGTGCAGATCATTCCTCCAATAATAGCGAGCACCTCTACTCGATGCTTCAAGGGGTCATAACGGATCGAATGACCCAACTAGAAACAAGCGAGACCGAGAAAGCAACAACGGACGGCGAAGATCTCGACATGATAGTATGGGCGTGCTTCGCCCGTGTATATACGCAAGACGAGTCAAAGTCAGGCAAAACCGATGCCAATGTAGCAGAGATAGCCGGCTCGGATCAATCAATCTCTGCTCGACCAAGATGGCGGATTTCTCTACTTTACTGGGCGACTCACTGTGCTTTAGAAACAGCAGATGCCCAAGAATTCCGTCACCGCCTTGAGGAAGGAGGGGCCACACTGCAAGAGCCTTTCATCGTCAAGCTGTTTACGTGGAAATATAGATTGGATCATTTCGAAGGAATCGTCTCAAAGGTCCTGAACAGGGAAGAAAGTACGCGATTTACAAAAGCCTGGAGGCAAGCGTTTCCGAACTACACCATCCCCCTCTTCCCCCGATTGATCAACGCAATGCTTATGATCCTTCACAATGGACGATTTCTCCGCAACGACGGGCCTCTCCGCGCTAACGAGCTCCTTCGTGCTGGCAAAATCATTTCTGATAGCTTCGGGCGTCGTAAAGCTCCTAACGTCGGTATGGTTCTTCGCACGGCTGAGCGACTTCATGACGTCGGCTTCTTGAGCAGCGAAGGGCTGTTGTGGGCCACCCAGATCCTTCGTATAGGCAGGCTTTTTTGGGACAATGGGCTCATTTCCACGGACTCGCTGTTCACCACGCAGCTGCTCCTTACCACGGGCGTCAGCTCCAGCACCGAAGCGGTCCTTCGCGGAGCAGAAATCCTTCATGACAACGGCTGGATTGGTGACCTAAGCCTCCTTTCCAGCAGCGCATTGGCTTCAAACGGCCAGCCGCTTTTCACCAACGAGTTCCCGCAGGCTTACGATCTCTTCTGCGATAATGGGCTCAGTCCGCATGGCCCTTCAAAGGCATGTACATTCATGTAGAGAATGGGCCAGCTTTGTGAGCCATGCTCGCCGGTTTAAAAAAAGAAAAGCCCGCACACCCGTACCGATCGTCAATGTGTATTTTCCGTATATCGTAGCCTTTCCGGAGATAGCTGAAGAAAGTTGAGGCTTTTTCAATAGCCTGAGTACAAAGCAGAAAAACGAGATAAGGATAAAGGTCATTATTTGCTTCCTTGGAACATCGCTGCCCGTCTTTTGAGTCTGGACATCTTTAGATGGATGTGGGTTGGTGCAGTTGATTAAGCACATGGAAAGGCATTTGATGAAGTAGCAGCGGACCGCCCACGAAAACCGTCTCCAGCAGTTGAGCTGGCGTGACATCATGAAATTTCTCAGTGGTTTTGCACATTTGAAGATGCTTATGCGTTCATATATTGACGGGATGATACGATAGTACAGTACCCCGCACTAAGTCTTCGCTAAAATCGCGAAAACACGTTATTAAGATATATTCTAGCTATCCGTACCCCGCACTTTCGCTCATAAGCGAAGGATGAGCGAAAGTGCGGGGTACGGATATCAAATTTGTTTTAAGTAAATAAATAATTAAACAAATAGTTACATTCGTAACAACGGCAACGACCGTGTCCTCCAATGGCAAGGCGTCCGACTACGAATCGGAAGATTTCTGGGTTCGATCCCCACCTCGATCATTATTTAATTAATTGTTGATAATCTTTTGTACTTTATCCAAGCTTTTTTTTTAATAAAAACCGAAAATTCATGCTGTTAGTTTGGCTACAATTTTGCGCTTTTTGAAAACTGGTACAACCTACATTGGTTCTACGATAGGAAGGTTGGGCAACTCCCTCCCGGTTCGCTTTGGCGGACCAGATGACTAGAAATTTCGTCGTGAGAGGAATTAATTGCCTATCACGGCGAGCTCAGACTTGGATGATATCTTTGTGTAATGGAAGCAGGGTCTTCCGAAGCCGCGTGCGAATTCGTGCATGTGACCCCGCCCCACCGCGAAGCCTCGGGCGGGCACCAACGCTCAAGTTTTATTTCGCATCCTCAGCTACTTTCGCGGCGAGTCTAATCTTATCTGTAGCTGTGTCCTATCACTAGCTACGCACGAGCTTTTCTACTTGAATGCACACATTCTGTATTCGGGGTGCGCCGCTGCTACCCCATCCGCTAACTGTTCAACCACGGATCTTGGAGCAGTTCTCCCGCTGTCGCTCGGTCCTCTGGCATC